>Ga0302319_10019888_pt1 | contig 12174 bp, 9 predicted proteins | sample Bog_T0_2_FD_203319 | JGI IMG/M metagenome (GOLD analysis project Ga0302319, IMG submission 203319) | Peat permafrost microbial communities from Stordalen Mire near Abisko, Sweden - Bog_T0_2 | ecosystem: Environmental > Terrestrial > Soil > Wetlands > Peat | place: Sweden: Abisko, Stordalen Mire... | reverse complement strand
GCAGCCGCCGAAGCCGGGTTTCGACCCTGTTTGCGATGTCGTCCCGAGAGTTCGCCCGGAACTCCAGCCTGGCTGGGTACCTCAAATACCGTTTCGCGGGCGTTGCGCTTGATCGGCGAGAGTGGTCTTGAGGACGGTGGAGTAGAAGTTCTCGCGGAACGTTTGGGCGTTGGAGCGCGACACCTGCGGCGCTTGTTTCTGAAACATCTTGGCGCGACTCCAATCGCGGTGGCTCAGACTCGCCGTCTGCACTTCGCCAAGAAGCTCATCGACGAAACGAATCTGCCAATGAATCAGGTCGCTCTAGCCTCGGGATTCGGCTGCGTTCGGCGATTCAATGCCGGTATTCGCAAGATCTACCACCGAACGCCGACTCAAATTCGGCGCCTGGCGCGACGGACGGAGGTCCAACCCGACCATCACTACCTCTTTCGCCTTCACTTTCGTCCACCGTACCACTGGCAAGGCATGCTGGATTTTCTGGCAGCGCGGGCCACACCGGGCGTCGAAGCTGTGGAAGATGGCAAATATCGGCGGACCTTCTCCTTGAATGGCCGCGACGGATATTTCGAAGTCGCCCCCGCGGAAGGACGCGATGCCCTTCTTCTACGGATTGCTTTCAGCGATCCTCAGTCGCTGTTTTTCATTGTGGAACGCGTCCGCTCGATGTTCGATTTGAACGCGGATTGGGCCGCGATCGTGCAACATCTTAGAGGTGATCCCGTCTTGCGCGCGAGTGTGGAAGGTGATCCCGGGATCCGGGTACCAGGCTGCTGGAACGGATTCGAACTTGCCGTTCGGGCAATTCTCGGACAACAGATCACGGTTAAAGGTGCAACGTCCATGGCGGGCCGCATGGCAAACCGCTTTGGCAAACCCTTCTGTGGGGTAGCCGGTCTGACTCACATTTTTCCAACACCGGAAGTTCTTGCCACTGCACCACTCCGCGAAATTGGGCTGACTGGCAAGCGAATCGAAACCATTCACGCTCTGGCTCGCGCGGTTCGCAATGGCAAGATCCGCTTTGAGAGAGGTGCCGGCTCCGAATCGCTTCTGAACCGGCTCATTGAGATAGGGGGAATAGGAAAGTGGACGACGCAATACGTGGCCATGCGCGCGCTCGGCGAACCGGATGCATTTCCCACTAGCGATCTCGGGCTCTTGCATGCCATGGATCTGGAAAACTCTCGCGATCTGGAGTTACGCGCCGAACCCTGGAGGCCTTGGCGCGCTTACGCGGCTATGTACCTTTGGAGAATCTGCAGCCAACGCTCCACTCGCGAAAACAAAACGACCCGCAAGCATTCAAAGGTGGCTTCCGCAGTCGCCGTGTCGCACCAACCCATGTCAATCGTCGTGTGAGTTGTGCGCGGATTAGTACAGCGAAATGTCGCGCTGCGCTTCCTATCGGTTGAAAGGATCTCTATGACTCTGATTCGCAATACGGTACAGGTTGCTGTCACGATTCTGGCGGGGCGACGCCCCATGGACACGGAGTAAGAACAACGGTCAAAAAACGAAAAGGGAACCGCTGGACGGTTCCCTTGGTCGGTTGCCTGGAGTCGGCTTAGTTGGGTTCGCCTGCCAACTTCGCGCGTAGTCGCCAACGGGTTTTTCCGGCAAGCGAACGCTTCAAAAGTGCAGGGTTGAAGAACTTCCGGAAACATCAACTTTGAAGTTGCAGGACGGACCTCCGTAATTATATTCGGCGCTGTAGAAATCCGGGGTAAGGAGGTCCAAGCCGGGGTATCCATGATAGACATGGGTTTTAGTGAATTCCAGGGATCCGCTGCTGCCCCCCGGAAACTCGGAGCACGAAGTCACGTTGTATGCCTCGAGGACGCCTGCATAGGCCCAAATCCGCTGATACCCCGTAGCCGTGAGAGACAGTAAGGAACTTTGATTCGTGGTGTTATCGGTTGCAGCAATGTCGTAGCCCAGAGTGCCGCCAGAAATGCTGGTTTCCCAGAGGGAGCCGTTAACTTTGTCGCCGGGGTTTACTGACAACACCGTCGAGCTAACGAAATAGTCCGTGTTGCTGTGGACGAGCCAGCTGGCGAAGACCCAGTAATCACCGCCGAATGCGCCGTTGTCGCCGTACTGGAGCACGGGTTGGATGATCCAACCTCCGCCATTGGGCTCAACGCCGTTGAAGAAATAAACCAAAGCGCCGGAGGTCTTGGGAGCTGCCGGCACAGTCCAATAACCATACAAATAATCGATGTTGTCGGGCGACTTCAGCGCCGTATCCCATTGCGCAGCTTCGACCCAGCCATTACCAGTGCCGGGATCCTGCACCAGGTGACGAGTGGAAATGGAGTTCTCCGGGCAGGGATCAAAGTGGGCGATGAGTTGGCCATTCAAGGTCACATCTTCGCCGGCTCGGCCGTGGGCCGACTCGCTGACTTTTGCGCCATTGGGGACCTGGTGCAGGCAATCGGGGCGGACCAGCGCGCCCGGAGCCTGCGCCCAGCCGGGGTGCTCTGCTTTGAGTTGACTGTAGGTCTTTCCTGCCTGTGCGCTTACTATCCCGCTGGTGATGAATAGAAAAGTAGCGGCCAGGACGCGGTTGTGGAGGTTTCGGGTTATGCTGAGGTTTTACATAATAATTCTCCTTTTCTAAATGCTCCGTTCCGGAGTCTGAGTTTGATTTCTCACTGGTAAAGCAACGCCTGCAATTCCGTATTGAAGGGCATCGGAATCGGCTACCATGAAAGCCCCTCATTTGATGTAGCGGGATTTGACGGGCTAAGGGGTCATAGCCGGAATGGGGAATCGGCAAGTGGCATCCCGGCGATACGTTAGCGAAAAACAAAAGGGGAGCGGTTGCGCTCCCCTTTTCATCTTTTACGCTGAGCCCATCTCGGCAGGTTCGCCTGCAGGCGCATCTTGACGCCGACTTTAATAGCTCTTATTTTTTACTCAGGATCTGCGTTTCCAACCACGTTGATTCCTGTTCGAACTGAGCCCCCGCCGGCACCGCACCGGCATATCCCGCCCGCATTCCGGTGGAATCCTGGGAAACGGTGAGATACGTGCATCCCGGCTGTATCGATTGAGTAGTGTGTTCAGCGAAGGAGCTGGCATCGTAGTAGCCGCAGTCCAGCGATTGGAGCTGAGTGTTCGGCGTCAGCGCGACCGGGTAAGCTTCGTCTTCGCTGCTCGGCACGGTCACGCCCGACGTGGGCGCGGTGACGCCGCTGCGAACCCCAATGACCTTCTGAACGCGCGAGAGAATTTCACCGGCATCGACGACTTTCTGGGACGCCGCCGTCTGATACTTCGGCCAATCGTAGCGGAACGACTCCAGGGAACCGTCGTTAGTGAAAGTAATGATGACCTTGGAACCGTTGCCCACGATCGGAACTCCATGGAGAGTGCGGCCGAAGACGATGCGGCTGGCTACCACAGCATGAGTGATCTCACCGGTGGTGAGGTCGTGGCCCCCTTCGGTACGATAGTCGGCGCGAAGCGAGATCAGTTCTTCGTTAAGTCCGAGCACGATCTGGGAAGCCAGGTTGGCGGCAACGAAAGCACGGCCTTTCTGTTCAAGTTCAGCCGCCGACATCTTTTCCGGCAAGGGCTTACCCAGCGAGTGTGCCCGGGCTCCCACGGCGTGATCCTGATACTCGGCCCCTGAGCCGTCGGCGGTCACGTCCAGCGACCACTCTTTGCCGGTGATGTGCAGCTTGCTGCCCTGCTTGGCACTCTGGTAAGCGCTGCCCGGACGTAGCTTCTCGATGAGAGCGGAACTCACTTTGCTTTGATCGGCTGCACTTACGCGATGCAGTTCGGCCACAACAGGTTCACGGAATCCTTGCGTCACTGAGAACTGCTCGTGAGCTCGGGTTTGCGGAAGCTCTTCCGCGCCTGCGATCCCGGTGATCATTATGCTGGTTGCTAACACCGCCTTTGCCGAGAAAATAAAATTCTTGTTTTTCATTGCATTCTCCTTGTTATTGGAATGAATTGCTTTTATTACAAGTTCGTTTCCTGCGGAAAAACGACCACTAGTTCCAATTCGACCAGCAGACATAGCCGTTCTGGCCGTCACGCAGAATGGGCTCTGACATCACCTGGTTCAGGGTGACACCCTGCCGATTCCAGCAGTCAGCCGAGTAGGCGCCAGTGTTGGCAACAGCGGGATGGTTGTTGTTGAGGGCGTAATAGAGGGCGTCTAGCCAGGCCCAGCCGATGGGAGTCCCGGCATTATGCAGATATGAGCCAAAGTCCGTTGCGGCTTGGGTGTCATTGTTGGTATAAAGCAGATCGTGTCCGCCTACACCGATTTTGAGTCCTCCACTAAAGGCGCTTCCCCAGCGGTTCCACAACAGCCCGTCGTCGTTCTTAAAGGTGTCACATGAGAGAGTGGCCAGCACCTTGAGTTGCTTCCCGGAATCGCCGAGGCGCATGGAGGGTGTTGATGCGTATGTCTGGTAATCCCACATGGTATAGAACGCGGAGTTTTGGTTTTGGATGCCGCCGTGCGTCGCCATAAAGAAGAAGTCGACGCTGTCGGCACCGCCGCAGGAATTACAGGTTTCCGCCCCCTGCCCGAAGTAAAAGGCCGGTTGTGCACCTTGCAGGTTATAGTAAAAATCGACGTAGTCGTAGGGCGTGGTCTGAGAGATGAAGTCGTCACACGCGCTGTATACATCGATGGTGACGGACCACCCGTTTTGGAAGGTAGACTGGCAGCGCACCCCGAAGTGCATTGTCTGAGCCGTGGCAGAGGACGCCAAAGCCATGAGCATGGTGAATCCGGCAATCACGATTAGTGCGTTGCGAGTCGCACTGCTTAGAGCCGCAAGAAACGTTTCTTTCATAAATCCTCCTTGGTAAGTGCTCCGTTCGGGAGCCTGACTTAGATTTCTGCAGCCTCTCGATTTCATATCCAGTCCTCGCGAGTTGCTTCTATATACTCACCGAGATAGGCGCAAACGGTGGGTCAGACCTATCATGCGAAATTAACTTTTCTTGAAAGCACTCCGTTATGGGTTAAGATTCCGAGGCGTGACGCGATGGAGAAATCAACGCTACCGGGCGATAACCAGGCTCAGAAACCACCTATCGGCGAGGTTAGCGGACTGCTTCGCGCCTGGGGTGACGGAGACCGCGGCGCGCGCGACACGCTGACCCTCATCGTCTATGACGAACTCCACCGTCTCGCACGTCACTGCATGAGACGCGAGCGGCCCGGACATAGCCTCCAAACAAGTGCGTTGGTCAACGAGGCCTCCATGCGCCGGGCGGACTACAAGGGCGTGAAGTGGCAGAATCGCGCCCACTTTGTTGCAGTTTCGGCCCGATTGATGAGGCGCATTCGGGTTGAACTGGCGCGACTGGATCCCCGCAAGGTGCCGGTCGTGGAAATGCGCTTCTTCGGCGGACTCAGCGTAGAAGAGACAGCCGAGGTTCTCCAAGTCTCGCCCGTCACTGTGATGCGCGATTGGAGCACCGCCAAAGCATGGCTCTACCGCGAACTGGCTGGGGGCACGACCCATGGACTCTGATCGGTGGAAGCAAGTCGACAGCCTACTGCAGTCGGTGCTGGAGCGTCCGCCTGGGGAGCGCGACCAGTTTCTGCGGCACGCATGCGCAACTGACGAGTCGCTGGAACGCGAAGTCCGCTCTCTGCTGACGGCACAGCAACAGGCAGGAAGCTTTCTGGAGAATCCTGCTATAGAAGAGGCCGCGCGCGCGATCGCTCACGAGCGGAACAGAGGCACCCACGAAAGGCGTGATTTCGCGACCGGCGACACCGTATCCCATTACCGCATCATGGGAAAGCTGGGGGGCGGGGGGATGGGCGTCGTTTACAAGGCCGAGGATAGCGAGCTTGGACGCTTCGTCGCTCTGAAATTCCTGCCTGATGATCTGTCGCAAGACCCGCAAGCTCTGGAACGCTTCCGCAGAGAGGCGCGGGCGGCTTCTGCTCTCAATCATCCCAATATATGCACGGTCTACGAAATCGGTAAACACAATGATGTCATGTTCATTTCCATGGAGTTTCTTGATGGAATGGATCTGAAGAAGTGCATTGCCGGCCATCCGATGGAGGAGGAGAGGCTGGTCGCGCTTTCTATTCAAGTCGCCGACGCGCTGGATGCGGCACATGCCGCCGGAATCGTGCACCGTGACATCAAGTCCGCGAACATTTTCGTTACCTTGCGCGGGCATGCGAAGGTGCTCGATTTCGGACTTGCCAAGGTTCTCAAACAGACCAACGCTGATCACAACTCCCCAACGCTGCAGGATTCTCTAACCGGTCCCGGAACAGCGATGGGCACGGTGACCTATATGTCACCAGAACAGGTTCGCGCCAGGGAGTTGGATGCGCGGACCGATTTGTTTTCCTTTGGCACTGTCATGTACGAGATGTCCACAGGAACGCTGCCCTTCCGGGGAGAAAGTACAGGAGTGATTTTCGAATCGATTTTGAGCCGGGAACCGGTGCCCCCGGTCCGTCTCAATCCCGATCTTTCCTCGGATATGGAAAGAATCATCCTGAAGAGCTTGGAGAAAAGCCTGGATTTACGCTACCAGCACGCGGCGGATCTTCGCTCCGATTTGCAGAGACTCAAACGGGACACAGAGTCGGGGCGAGCCTCGATCGCTACGAAGACAAGCGGCTCAGCCCCGCCCACGAAACGGTGGAGGGTAATCGTTCCGATTGCTGTGGCGATCCTGGTTTTGGCGACCAGTAGTTATTTCTATTTCCACCGAAGCCCGAAACTCACCGACAAAGACACTATCGTCCTCGCCGATTTTGCGAACAGTACCGGAGACGCAATATTCGACGACACGCTGAGAACCGCGCTCAGCATCTCCTTGCGGCAGTCGCCTTTCCTGAACGTACTCCCCGACAGCACGGTTGCGAAGACTCTGAAATTGATGACCCTCCCAGCCGGCACGAAACTCACACTCGATGTGGCTCGCGAGCTTTGCCAGCGGGCGGGTAGCAAAGCCTACATTGCCGGAGCAATCGGCAGTTTGGGCAGCAAGTATGTCCTGGAATTGAAGGCGATGAACTGCCAGACCGGCGACTTGCTGGCCGAAGAGCAAGTGACAGCGGCGTCGAAGGAAAAGGTGCTCGAAGTGTTGGGCGAGGCGGCATCCAAGCTGCGCGGCGAACTGGGTGAATCGCTGGCCACGGTGCAGCGGTTTGATGTTCCACTCGAACAGGCAACAACTTCTTCGCTCGAAGCGTTGAAAGCGTATAGCCTTGGGATAAAGGCCCAAAACGAGAAAGGCATTGGCGCAGCCTTGCCGTACGATCAACGTGCCATCGAGCTTGATCCGAATTTTGCTATGGGCTACAGGGGAGTAGGCTTGGGCTATGCCTATCTCGGCCAGACTGAGCGGACCAGTGAGTACGTCACGAAAGCATTCCAGTTGCGGGAACATGCCAGCGAACGGGAAAAACTAGCCATCACAGCCAACTACTACCAAAATGTGACCAGAGAGCTAGATAAAGCGGCGCAGATATATGAGCAGTGGATTGAGAGCTATCCACGGGAATACGGAGCGTACAACAATTTGGGCCTGGCGCATGCCGCGCAGGGGCATTATGAGAAAGCCGCAGAGATCGTGAGGCAAGGCAGGCGCCTTGCAGGTGATCGTGCATCATGGAACGAGAATCTCGCCAACTATAGTCTAGCCCTGCAGCGTTTCGACGAGACGCGGCAGATCGTCGACGACACGCAGGCTCGAAAAGGGGATGATTTGATATTGCACACTGCGACTTACGCTCTTGCCTTTGTCGGTTCGGATTCCGCTGCAATGGCGGAACAGCAACAGTGGTTTGCAGGCAAGCCCAAGTATGAAGCTTTTGGACTGGCGCTCGCATCCGACACCGAGGCTTATGCCGGTCGTGCGAACAAGGCTCGGGAGCTGACCAAGCGGGCCTTAGATTCAGCTGCGCGATCCGACAATAAAGAGGCTGGGGCGATCGATCTGGCAATTGCGGCTCAACGAGAAGCGACTTACGGCAATATCACGGGAGCCCGGCAGACAGCGGCAGAAGCTTTGAAGCTTGCTCCCGCGAGTCAGGGCGTCGAGGTCGAAGCGGCGCTTGCGTTTGCCATGGCGGGCGACACGACGCGAGCCGAATCGTTGACCCGAGACTTGGGGGAACGATTTCCTCTGGGCACGCAAATGCAGTCGCTCTGGCTGCCATCGATTAAGGCGCAATTGGCACTGGACAGAAAGGACCCGGCTTCCGCCCTGAACGCCTTGCAATCTGCCTCGCCCATTGAGTTAGGCAACATTCCCTTCGTCATGAATATCTCCTGCCTGTATCCGACGTACGTGCGTGGTGAAGCATACTTGGCCGACGGACAAGGTGCTGCCGCTGCCGCCGAATTTCAGAAGATTATCGATCACAACGGCATCGTGTGGAATTGCTGGACGGGAGCGCTGGCGCATCTGGGAGTCGCTCGGGCAAACGCCTTGCAGGCGAGAACCTCGCAGGGAGCGGATGCCGATGCAGCCCGCGTCCGGGCGCTCGCCGCCTACAAAGACTTCCTCACCCTCTGGAAAGACGCCGATCCCGATATCCCTATCCTGAAGCAAACCAAGGCAGAGTACGCGAAGTTGCAATAGGGATGGCTGGTGGCCATGTTTGATGGCTGATGACCGGCTACCCGGAAGTTATGCCCCGGAACCACTGGCCTCCGGAAAACACTAGGGAGCCGCTAGAGTACGGAAATAACCGGGTGAGAGGAGCGCAGATGCTCCGAGAGAAAGGACTGCCGCGGGTGCTCCACGCTGGCTTGGAGTCTTCGCTCAGTGAACCTCAGTAGCGAACGAATCCGAATAGCGTGGAAGCAACAGATTTGTTGCGGCAGCCAGCCCGAGCGCTGCCGCGAGGAGAACCAGCAAAGAAGAATAGGAGCCAGTGGCATCAAATGCGCGCCCTAGTATCACCGGCCCAATTGCTCCCGCGGCGGCATAGAACGTCCAAGTGAGACCGTAAAGGATGGAAAAAGCACGCAGCCCAAAGTAACGCGTGAGCAGGTAGGGTGTAGTCGCGGCTTCGCCTCCGGCCCCGACGCCAATCAGTGCAGCCGCAAGGCAACCGGCCGGGAAACTGCTCGCCCGAGCGAGGAGAAAAACGCCAAGGGCGGTAGTGAGGTTAATCATAAACGCGACACGTGGCCCGAAAAATCGATCCAGCAGCCATCCCACAACGATCCGGCCAAGCAGGCTCGATCCGCCGAGTATCGAGGCGCATAGCGCCGCGTCTCCAGGCGTGAGGCCTCGATCGGTCAGCAAGGCGGATAGATGAGTGATCGCTCCGTTCATGCTGATCGAACTCACAAAAAGGATGGCCGTGATAATCGAGAAGGCAAAAGACCGTAAGCCTTGCTGCCAGGTCATTCCGGAATACTCAACAGCACCGGACTCGCGTCCGCGCGGCTGACGATCGCGGATGTAGCGCCAACTCAGGGGTAAGCCGAGTATCAATGCTAGACCTCCGAGAAACGCGTAGGAGGCGCGCCAACCCGAACGGCTGATGATGGATTGGGCTACGACGGGCAAAATCATTGCGCCCAACCCCGCTCCAACCATCACAAAAGCCAACGCCATTCCTAAACGGCGGTGAAACCAAGTGGAAATCGATCGCGAGTAAGCCAGATGAGCTGCACCATTCCCGACGACTCCCAGCACGAAGCAAGTCACATAAAACTGCCACAGTCCCGAGTGCAAGAGTGACAACGAGGCAATGCCGCAGACGTACACCGTCATGCAGACAAGAATGATGCGCCGGGGTCCAAAGCGATCGATCCAATGACCCAGGAGGGGCGAACACATTCCCAGGGTGACGGCAGCGATTGCGAATCCGCTGGAGATGGCTTCGCGACTCCAGCCGAATTCCGCAGCGAGCGGCTTCACGAAAACGGAGAAGGTATAGACAAACAGCGAGCCGAATCCGGCCATCACACCGAGACACGCCGCCAAAACGACACGCCAGCCGTAATAACGGGGATCGAATTCAGTGAGGTCAGAGGGTACCTCGGCGCGCTGCAGTGCAGTTTCGCCAACGCCGACCGCCTCGGAAATAGACTCCTCATTCATTTGGTCGATCTCTTCGCCGTATGCAGGAGTCGAATGATATACGGGTCACGCGACTTCCATCTCTAGCCTTTTTCTAGTATTGCTGCGATTTCGCAATCGTTGGTAAGGTTTTCCGCATCCAGAATCGCTTCGAAAATTGAAGGGGAGAAATCTGTCGTCTGACAAGCAAAAGCGCGACAACATGAAGTTGCGCTGGAGTTTCTAGTTTAAGTCAAAGAGCCCTACACTATGCCGATACCGACCGAACCGATCGGAAGCATCCCGCGCCCAGCAGATTTGCTGGCAGCAATGCGAGCTCATGCGTCGGGAGAAATTTCTGCCGGACAACTCAAAACGGTCGAGGAGTCGGCGCTCCGCGACACGATTTCGCGACTAGAGGAGACTGGCTCGCCCGTTATCACCGATGGTGAGCAGACGAAGCCGAGCTTTGCGACTTATCCTCTTTCCGGACTCGGCAATCTCGCGCCTGATGGAGCGGTCATTCCATTTGCCGATGGACACACCAGGCAACTCCCTAAGCTGGCATCGGGCCCGTTCCGCTATGGCGTCCACGCTGTGACTTATCTGAAGTCCGCTCAGCAGCATGCTCATCGGCCGGTGAAACAGGCTGTGATTTCGGCGTCCGCCCTGAGTCTGCTTTATCCGCAAACTGGAATCGATGGATATTCGCGGGAAACGTTCCTCGACGATCTGGTTGGCGAAGCGGAACGCGATATTCGCGAGTGTCTGGAAGCCGGCGCTGCGTGCGTGCAAATCGATTTCACCGAAGGACGATTGGCATTGAAACTCGATCCGTCGGGAGAAGTGCTGAGCGCGTTCATTGATTTGAACAATCGTGTTCTCGAGCGCTTTACTGCGACTGAACGACAGCAGATCGGAGTCCATACATGTCCCGGCGGCGACCATGACTCCACGCACAGCGCCGATGTGGATTACTTGGGTCTTTTGCCGTCCCTCTTCCGTCTGAATGTGGGGCGCTTCTACATTCAGTTGGCGAGCGAACCCGACCGTCGCCGTGTCCTGGCTTCCATTCGCAGCCTGCTCAAACCTGGACAACTTCTATTCGTTGGCGTCACAGACCCGATCGATCCCAAAGTGGAGAATCCTGAGGAGGTACGTGATCGTGTGCTAGAAGCCGCTGAGCTGATCCCCATCGAGGCGTTGGGAACGACCGACGATTGCGGCTTCTCACCGTTCGCGGATGACACGTCCACATCGCGGGAGACGGCTTTCGCAAAGGTAAGGAACCGTGTCGAAGGAACAGCCATGGCAGCGAAGTCTCTTGGAGTTTAGGTAGCAGAAAGGAAAAACGTCATGGCCCACATTCAAGTACCCGAAGGCGCCCCAGGCATCCTCGGCCCGATGGCGATCAGCCCTGAAAGCACTAAAGCGCTACGCGAACTCGCTGACGTACTCTTTCGTGGGCCTAACACTCTGGACCGGCTGAACGCGAAATGATTGCAACAGAGGGGAGCTTATGAATCGGCGCAACTTTCTCCAATCGACCGGCGCACTCTGCGCTGGCTTGGCAGTTACAAAATCAATGCCGGTCTTTGCCGACGCATTCCAGCCGAGCGGCAACTGGCGGACCTTCGAGGTCACCACGAGGGTAGAAGTAGTGAAGCCAAATGGAGTGACTCACATCTGGCTGCCGGCGGCGCTGATCCGTGATACGCCATTTCAGCGGACGCATGCCAACAAGTTCAGCGCTGAGGGCGGAACCGCTCAGTTAAGCAAAGACAAGCCGAGCGCACTTGCCATCGTAGCGGCGAGTTACCCCGCTAACGCGACGCCCGTGCTGACGCTGACCAGCCATGTGTCGCTGAAGAACTACGCCGTCGATCTGTCGGTTCCCGGCAGAGCGCCACGCGTTTCAAAAGAAGAGCTCGACTACTTTCTTCAGCCTACCCGTTATGTGCCTACAGACGGCATTGTCAAAGAGACCGCGCTTAAGGCGACCGTCGGTGCGACCACCGAGATAGAGAAGGCCCGCGCTCTTTACGACTGGGTGGTGGACAACACCTTCCGCGATCCCAAGGTTCGCGGCTGCGGGCGCGGCGACATTCGGTTCATGTTGGAGTCGGGCGATATGGG
>Ga0302319_10019887_pt1 | contig 12174 bp, 12 predicted proteins | sample Bog_T0_2_FD_203319 | JGI IMG/M metagenome (GOLD analysis project Ga0302319, IMG submission 203319) | Peat permafrost microbial communities from Stordalen Mire near Abisko, Sweden - Bog_T0_2 | ecosystem: Environmental > Terrestrial > Soil > Wetlands > Peat | place: Sweden: Abisko, Stordalen Mire... | reverse complement strand
GCCAGCCAGAGGAATGTGCAGCCGAGGGGCGCCAGCTTGAGCCATTGCGCCTGGCGCGAGGCCAATGCGAACAGTCCGAGCAGCGCCGGGAACAGCGGCGGCTCCGCGCCGACCCTGTGCGCGATCGCCGTTACCAGAGAGGCTCCGTCGCTGTAAGCAAGGCCGATCGCGGGCGCGGACCACGCGATTCCGTAGAACACGGCGAGCACGGCGAACAGGCAGATCAGGAGTGTGCGGCGGGCGCGGGGGGAAGTCCGGGGCAATGGCACTATTCTTCAGGATAGGCGGATGCCCCGTGTTATGTTCGTTCGACAGCTCATGCGCATTACTTCCCAAGCGCCCTGCCGCGTGGATCTCGCCGGCGCGACGCTCGACATCTGGCCCCTTTACCTCTTCCACGAGAACCCGGTCACAGTGAACTTCGCCGTCAATCTCTTCACGTACTGCGACATCGTCACTCATGCCGGCCAACACATCGTGCTGCGGTCGAAAGACCTTGAAGTGGAAGAGACGTTTGAATCCCTCGCTCAGCTTCAGGCGGCAAAGCGTTACCGGCTGCCGGTGCTGGCGCGGCTGATCCGGTACTTCGCGCCCGAAGGCGGATTTACCATGGAGTCCGCGTCCGACGCGCCTTCGGGCGCGGGCATCTCCGGTTCGTCGGCCCTGATGATTGCAACCGCGACGGCGCTCAACAAAATGACCGGGCGCGGTTATCGACTCGAGAAGATCCGCGAGATTGCGCAGAACGTGGAAGCGCAGGTGATCCGCGTGCCTACCGGGGCGCAGGATTATTATCCGGCGATGTACGGCGGCGTGTCCGCCATCGACCTGACTCCCGCGGGAATTATCCGCACAGCTCTGCCCGTTGCGGCGAACGAACTCAACCGGCGTTTCGTACTTGTCTACACGGGCGCGCCCCGCAACTCCGGCATTAATAACTGGGAAGTCATGAAGGGCTATATCGACGGGAACCGGGCCATCCACCGCAACTTCGATCGCATCGCGGCCATCGCCAATGCCATGCGCGACGCTCTGACATGCGGCGACTGGGACGGCGCGGGGCGTTTGATGCGGGAAGAATGGAGCTACCGGCGCAAGAACATTCCCGGCATCACGACGCCGCTGATCGATCGGCTGGTGACCATCGCACGCCGTGAAGGCAGCACGGGCGCGAAGGTCTGCGGGGCGGGTGGCGGAGGCTGCGTCGTGTTTCTGGTGGAACCCGGCGCGAAGGACAGAGTCGGCGCGGCGATGAAGACCGCGGGCGGACACGTGCTGGACGCTCAGGTTGCGCCCGGCGGCGTTCGGGTGCGGGCCACATGATCGGGACGGGGGCTCCGCCCCCAAGCCCCCGGGGCGCGCTAAAAACGGCAGACGTCCCTAAACCCGATCGTTTGCGGCCGCTGATCGGCGCAGGCACGTGTTACCTTCTCTATCGCATCCTGCTCGCGATTCTGGTTCCGGTCGGCCAGTTCATGGGGGGACAGATGATCGCGCTGACGGTCCCGCCGCTCGTGGCGGCCGCCATGGCTTCCGCTATGGCGATGGCCATTTTCGAATCCGACACGCTGCGGAAGGGGCTCGGCGACACGGGACTCGCGTGGGTCGACGGTTCGCTGAGGAATCTGTCGATCGGGATTGCGCTGGGCGCCGTCGCGGCATCGCTGGCGGTGCTGCCGGAGGTCGTGCTGGGACTGGCGCATTTCCACTATGCATCGAGTGCCGATGCTTCGTGGCGCGGCGCGCTGTTCACGCCGGTGCTGCTGTTCTGCGGCGCGCTCGGCGAAGAGATCGCATTCCGCGGATTTGCACTGCAGTACCTGATGCGCGGTTACGGCCGCTGGGCGGCGATCCTCGGAGTCGGGGCTCTGTTCGGACTGCTGCACGCCGAGAACCCCGGAGCCACCACGATGAGCACGATCAACACCGCCGGATTCGGTATCGTATTCGGAGCGGCGGTGCTGCGGTCGCGCGACCTGTGGCTGCCCGCGGGAATCCACTTCGCGTGGAACACGGCGCTGCCCTTCCTCGGGGTGGGCCTCAGTGGGCTTACAATAAAGGTGACCGGGTACGAACTGGTATGGAGCGCCGGAGACTTATGGAGTGGCGGACGCTACGGGCCGGAGGCAAGCGTAATCACCTCAGTGGTGATCGCGCTGTTGCTGGCCGCAGTGTGGAAAGTGCCGGCGGCCAGAGGCACGGCTTATCTGGTCCCGGAATCTCCGTCGGCTGTATTGCCGTCCTGACGCTGTCGATTTCCACGCTTGCGCAGGCCGGACCGCTGGGGCCTTCCGACAAACTCACCGACGACGAGAAGATCGAACTGCTGCGGGGACTGATGTCGGAGTACGCCACGATGAAGGTGCCGCTGGCGCGATCGAAGAAGCCGCTGGAGTTTTTCGTCGAGGGGACGTTTAATCAGAGGTACTGGGAGGAGACGTCTCGTGCGATGGGTCCGGCGGCGCGCGTTGGCGATCAGATCCAGATCACGAAGGTGACGTTCCAGGGCGAGAAACTGCTGTTCGATATCAATGGCGGTCTGACCAACGGCCAGCACTGGTACGACCATATCTCGGGCGGCATGGGCGGCGCTCCGCAGCAGTCCACGACCGGCCCGGTCGACAACGGCGGTTACGGCGCCACGCCGACGCTCGGAACCTATATCGTGGTGGTTTTCCGCAAGCCGATGGAGAATCTGACATCGGCGGACGTGAAGAAGATGCTGGCGCCGATCATGAGTTTCGACCAGCACTCGGCGACGCAGCTTTATTCCGAGACGCTGTCGCCGGAAATGCAGAAGGCGGTTGCCGAGAAACGCGCGATGGTGGGGATGACGCACGAGCAGGTCAAGCTGGCGCTGGGCTCGCCGGATCAGCATGGCCGCGAGACGACGAAAGACGGGACTGAGACCGAGTACTGGATTTTCGGCAAGCCCCCGGGGAAGATCACGTTTGTGACCTTCGCCGGGAGCAAAGTGATTGCCGTGAAGGACCAGTACGCCGGGCTCGGCGGCGACGTCGCGCAGCGCCAGCCTTAGTCGTCCGCTTCAGAAGTTCGCTAACGTATTCCCGAGCGGTACAGAGAGGCCGGTAAGATACGTGCCCTCAATTCGGAAAAGGTGTACTTAGCGGCGCCAGTAACCCGGATAGTAACGGTGGCCGCGATAGCGTGGCGCAACCCATACCGCGCGAGGGTAGGGACGCGGCGCCCAGTATCCTTCCCGCCAGCGATATTGTGCGCCGAGCGGTTCGTAGTAACCATTGATCCAGACGTGGTTCGGGCCGGGCGCCACGGGCCGGACGTAGTGCACGCGGGGCGGTGGCGGTGGCGCACCGATTTCGATGCCGACGCCCAGAGCCGGTGCGGCGAACAACGAACTTCCTGCAAGTAAAACGAGAGCGAGTAATTTTGGCTTCATCATCAGCCTCCTGAACTGGAAGACGGCGGTTGCCGAAGCCGGATTTCGGATTTCATCTTCCGTTAATTGACCGTTAATCGATGAACAATCGTGCATCAGCTTACTGCAAAGAGATCACGAAGCCAGCCGGCGTCTGTGCGCCTCCGACGGTCGCCACGAGCGACATGTCCCCCGCCCCCAGGCCCGCCGGAACAACCAGATTGATCTGATCGAGATTGGCGCTGGAGAATCCCGCGAACAATGGGATCACGGGCGTATTGCCGATGAGAAGAGTCACCGGATAATTGGTCGGCGCCGCACCTGAGAACGCCCCGCCTGCCTGTACCGCCGGAGTCGTCGGCCCCAGTCCCACGGCAAAAAGTTCAACGATATCGCCCGCCTTCGCGGCGACGGTGGGGTAGCCAAGCGAATTGCCGGTCGGGCCGAGGATGTCGTACGTTCCTCCACCCTGACCACCCGAACCATCCCGCCTGAGAATGATGCCCGCGACATGCTTTGTGTCGAGCAGACAGAACGAGGGCGCGAATGCGGCCAGCGTTACGGTCGCGGTCGCCATTCCGCTCGCGGTGGTGACCACTACCGTAACGGGCCCGGTCGCCATATCGTCCGGCGCCTGGAGGTTGATTTGGGTGGGGCTGACGTAGATGAGATACGCGGCCTTCCCGTCGATCGTCACGCTGGTGCCGCCGAGCGACTTCCGAAAGTTGCCGATGACCGTCGAACTGGCCAGATTGGCGCCGAAAACCGACACGAATTCGTCGGGCGCGATGGTGTTGACGTTGCTGTAAATGGGAACGATTCGGCCGGGCGTAATCGATGGCGCGGGCAGTGTCGCGGCCGGTTGCAGCTTCGCCACAAATACGTTCGAGCCTTTGTTGGCGGAGCGATTCGCCGGCTGGAACGCCCCCGGCGTCACGGGAAAATCGACGGATGATGCCTGCCCCGTGACGTACACGTTACCGGCGCCATCGACCGTCAGGCCGTTTGCGCCGTCTGAGCCGCTTCCGCCGAGGTAAGTGGAGTAGACCAGTGCGCCGGCTGGGTTCATCTCCGCGACAAATGCGTTGGCGCCCGCCGCGGAGTTACTTGCCGTCTGGAAGGCGCCTTGCGTCACGGGAAAGTCGGAGGATGAAGATTGTCCGGCGACGTAAGCGTCACCGGAACCGTCGACTGCCAGGCCGCTCGCGGTATCGCTGCCGCTGCCTCCCAGATAGCTGGAGTAAACGAGCGCGCCGCCGCTCGGGTTCAGCCTGGCGACAAATGCATTGGTATGGCCGGCGGGCGCGGCTTGATGAGTCTGGAAGGCCCCCGGCGTCACCGGAAAGTCGGTGGAGGAGGTCCTGCCTGTGACGTACGCATTGCCTGTGCTGTCGACGGCCAGTCCGTTCGCACGGTCGTCGCCGCTTCCACCAAGATACGTGGAGTAGACCAGGGCGGTAAAATTTGGGTTCAGCTTAGCGACAAATGCGTTGGAACCGGGATTGCCGCAATATGCGTTCTGGTAAGCATTATTCTTCGGCTGAAGGGCCCCGGCGGTAGCGGGAAAATCCCCGGAGTAAGTATAACCAGTCGTGTAAACATAACCCGCGCTGTCAACCGACAACCCGGTCGCTATGTCGCCATAAAAAACCTGGGGGCCAATGGAAAACACGCAGTGGCCGGTCCCACCCAGATAAGTGGAATAGATCAGCGCCGTGCCGGCCGGGTTGACCTTGGTCACAAAGGCATTCGAGCTTTGGCCCGCATGGTTCTGGGTTTGCAGGACCCCCGCGGTAACGGGAAAATTCGAGGAGAAGGCTGCTCCCGTAACGTACGCATTACCCGCGCTGTCCGCGGCCACGGCCATCGCGTAGTCGCCGCCCAGATAAGACCCGCTGCCGCCCAGGTATGTTGCGTAGACGAGCGCGCTGCCGGTTGAATTCAGCCGGGCAACGAATCCGGTGGCGCCTCCCGGCGTCGTCGTCTGAAACGCGCCCTTTGTGACGGGAAAATCGCGCGATGCCGTTGTGCCTGCGATGTAAACATTCCCCGAGGCGTCCACTGCAAGCCCGTTGCCCAATTCTCCGCCGCTCCCGCCAAGGTATGTCGAGTAGATCAGCGCGGTGCCGGTGGGGTTGAACTTTGCGACGAAGGCGGTAAAGCCGCTTGCCGGGGCATGATTCGTGTTCTGAATGACCCCCTGCGTCAACGGAAAGTCGATCGACTCGGCGGAGCCCGTCACATAAACGTTGCCTTGCGCATCGGTGGCGATGGCGTTGGCCGAATCCGAAGAAGTCCCGCCCAAATAGGTCGAATAAACCAGAACCGGATCGATCACCAGCGGCTTCGCGCGGTCGTAGCTCCCGAGCCGGAAGCCGACCGTGTTCCCGGCGAGTAACCGGAAGCCGCCCTCAACCGGTTTCCGCTGCCCGTTTTCCAGCTGATAAACCAGCGGTTTGTGGAAGGTAATCGGCCCGTACGCCGTCGTCACGACCAGATCCCCGGCCGCGCCGATCCGCAGTTTCGCGGCCCCGTCAAAATGCATCGCGATCGGTTTCGGATCGGCGGCCGGAGCGACGACAAAGTCGAATTCGAGCTGCCGCTGGTTGCCGTAATACAGCAGGTCCACGCCGGGGTAGACGCTGCGATAGCGGACCCTGGCGTAGGTGGGTACGCTGGTGCGCCATTTGGACGGGTCGTTACCGATGAAGTAGTTGGCCAGTCCCGGCAACTGCTCTTCGCCCGCCGGATCCGCAGACCCGCTCCTGCCCTCGAGCCGCATCCGAACAACGGCGGTCTGGGGTGAGCAGGCTGCTTCGCTGCGCGGGATCGTGAGTTGCCCCGCGCAACGACCCTCGCGTAATGCCAGCACCGCCTCATCGCGGGTCAGATACAGTCCATAACCGTTTCCCCGCGAAAGGAACCGGACGCTCTTGTCGGCCTGTTCTGTGTCGGGCTCAAAGCTTAGCGGAAGCTTGCCGTAGTTCTCCACGAATCGCGCCTCGCCCGCAGGAGTCTGCGCGCTCGCGTGGATGCACAAACCGAGGCCGGCAACCAGCAGCCGGAATCCGATAGTCCTAGTCTGCCGAACTCTTTCAGCCCGCTCCGCAGTCTCCTTGTACACGATTATAGAGTCCCACACAGCCGGTCGAGCCGCGGCGCGCCCGATGACCGTCGGGCCGGATCGCCGTCAGCGTTGCCGTTCGCGCCAGATATGCACTTTGGTGCATAATGGAAGGATTGACCTGGGAGGTGGAGTTTGCCGACGAGTTCGGAGACTGGTGGGACGATCTGAGCGTGGACGAACAGGAGAGCATTGTCCCGGCTGTCAGACTACTCGAACGGTTCGGTCCCTCACTTCGGTTCCCTTATTCATCGGGGATCGCGGGATCCAGACACCCGCACATGCGTGAACTGCGCATTCAGCACCAGGGGCGTCCCTATCGCGTGCTCTACGCGTTCGATCCGCGGCGGGCGGCTATCCTCCTGATTGGCGGGGACAAGACGGGCAACGACCGGTGGTATGACGAATACGTCCCGGTGGCAGACAGGATTTACGACGAACACACGGCCTTGCTCAGGCGCGAAGGATTGATCTGATGGCCCGCAAATTTAACGAACTGACGGAGAGAATGCCGCCCGAAGTGCGCGCGCGAGCGGAGGCCCAGGCACGCAAACTGATCGCGGAATACGCGCTTGAGGAACTGCGGCAGGCGAGGTCGATGACTCAGGCACGGCTTGCCGAAATCCTGGGCAAGGATCAGTCCGTGATTTCGCGCATGGAAAGACGCACCGACATGTACGTCAGCACTCTCGCCGAGTTTATCCGGGCCATGGGAGGCGAACTGGAAATTCGCGCCGTTTTCCCTGAAGGCTCCGTCAGGATCAAGAAATTCGGCGACATTGCGGCGTGAGCCGATTGGCCGATTTTCAATGTAGAATTGACCTATGCCTCTTGATCGTGCTAACAATTTCTCCAGTGTCTTTCTGTCTGGGACGCGAACCCTGGGCCTGATAGTGTTGCTAAGTTGCCAGCCGGTTAGCGCTCAGGTTGGGCGTCAGTCAAACGCACAGGACGTCGGCGTGCGTGCGAAAGCTCAAAGCGTCTGGGACAGCGTGCTCACAAAGTGTGGAGATTCCTACTATGAGAACGTGGGGCCCGATGTTAGTCAGACAATACCAGCATCCGACATTCAGAGAGGTTCCCTATAAACTCTCCGAAGCTGATAGAGCGAACGGTTACGTCTGGGTTGGCGACACTATTCTGACCACGACACTTTGGCGAAACCTCGTCAAGGAGGGCGATGGGAAGTGGACGGCCGAGGGGTGGCAGCCGGGGACCAGAGAGCAGTTCGAGGCGGTCACCCGATCAGGCCTGAGCGCGACCGCAGGCAACGCCGTGCTTGTTCCGGACGTCGCGCGTGTGATCACTATGTGGAAAAGGGGCGGCGATTGGCATTTCGGCTTTCACGAGAAAGTAATCATATACTCGGCCGAAATGAACAACAATGGCGATCTCCGCGGATGGTACAGCAAGAACATCTTCGAACCACCGGTTGAACTCGACGTGCGTCAGGCTTCGGCGCTCTCCAGAATTTACCCAGCGCTGCTCTCCAGAAATGACCCAGGCATTCTGATCTGACCTTCGTTGTCCCGACTGCCGAAGGCGTGGTGAAGACGATGAATCATCACGATGCCAGAGGCCCGGAAGAGACCATGTACCATCTGCCGCCGGTGGTTCCGGCCGAGCCCGCGAGTGGGGGTCCGGCAACGCGCTTGCGGCAATCCGGATTGCCAGACGGCGCGCCGTAAGAAAACCCAGGCGGACTGGTGCAAGCGGAACCCTGGTTATGCCATCGCGTGGCGGATTGATCAGCGCGCCACACAGACAGAAACGCCCGACTCGCTTCGAGTGCCCGCCCCGCTGAACCAACTTCCCTGGAACTTCGCGAAAGACCAGTTCGGGCCGCAAGGCGCTGATTTCATCGGCCTTATGGGAGCACTAATGGTCCGAACCGCGAAAGACCAGATCCGCCCGTATCTCATTGATCCCACGGGGGTTCCCGGCACACTTCCCCTTTCTGTGCAAAAGACCAGTTCCGGTTTCGAGCATACTCGGACTCAGTCCGCAGACCATGCAACTGGAGTTTCACCAACTCGACCGGCGGTGGGAGCACCTGCGAGTGCGCGAGCCGCACCGGCAGCGTCATCTGCTGGCGTCGCTGGCTGAGAGCGGCCAGCAGACACCCATCGTCGTGGTCGTTTCAAAGGACAACGGCGAACGCTACCTGGTGATAGACGGCCACAAACGCATCGCCGCACTCCGGCAACTGGGTCGCGACACCGTCGAAGCCACTGTCTGGCCGATGAACGAAGCCGAAGCTCTGCTGTTGTCGAGGTCGCTGCGATTCAGCCCGCAGGAAAGCGCGCTCGAACAGGGCTGGTTGCTGTCGGAGATGGAGCGGCGCTTCGGTTACGCGCTGGACGAACTGGCGCGGCGCTTCGACCGAAGTATCAGCTGGGTATCGCGACGGCTGGCACTGGTTGAGTTGTTGCCCGAAGGTGTGCAGTTGCACGTGCGTGAAGGAACCCTCGGCGCGCAGATCGCGATGAAGTATCTGGTACCGATCGCGCGAGTCGGCGCGGACGACTGTGAGCGGATGGCTGCTGCATTCGTGAAACACCGTTGCGATACGCGGCAGGCTGCGCAACTCTATACCGCCTGGCGCGAAGGCTCGCGCGTGGTGCGCGAGCGCATCCTCGCCGAACCGGAACTGTTTTTGAAAACGCAGCGGCAGCCGCCGCAGGTGGTGAAGCCCGCCGCAGTCGAACAGGTCGAACGCGATCTGGACATGGCGCTCGCCATTCTGCGCCGCGCCGGCCGCAGGCTCACCGAAGCCCTGCCGGAGATGAACGGCGCGCGACAGGAGCAAACGCAAAACCGCGTCGAAAGCGCGCGCCGGGAACTGAGCCGGATGGCGGAACGAATCGGAAAGGAACAGGAAACGAAACATGCTGAGCCAGGCGCAGCGAACCGCGATTCTGGAACTGAGCGCGAAGGGCGTGAGCAGGCACGAGATCTCGCGCGTGTTGCAGGTGTCGCGCCCGACCGTGCGCAAAGTCCTGCGCTCGAACTCCACGAACGTGCCGGAGGTCCAGCGGCCGGAGAAAGCCGAGCCCTACCGGCAACAGATCCTGGATCTTTTGGCTTCCTGCAAGGGGAATCTCGTGCGAGTCCATGAGGAACTGCAGGTGAGCGGCGCGACGCTGTCGTACCAGGCTCTGACCGCCTTCTGCCGCAGACAGGGCATCGGGCAAACACCGGTCGAGCCCGCGGGCCGTTATCACTTCGAGCCTGGTGTGGAGATGCAGCACGATACATCTCCGCATGAAGTGGAAGTGGGCGGCCGGAAGTACAAAGCGCAGACCGCTTCGGCAGTGTTGTGTTATTCACGCATGCTGTTCTTCCAGATCAATCCCACCTTTCAGCGTTTTGACTGCAAGGTGTTTCTCACCGATGCGGTGCGCTATATGAACGGCGCTCCGGAACGCGTGATGATCGATAACACGCATGTGGTTGTGCTGCGCGGCACAGGGCGCGAGATGATTCCCGTGCCGGAGATGGAAGCGTTCGCGGAACGCCTGGGATTCCGCTTCGTCGCGCATGCGATCGGCGACGCCAACCGTTCGGCACGCGTGGAACGTCCGTTCTCATTCATCGAAAATAACTTTCTGGCAGGCCGCGCCTTCGCCAGTTGGGAGGAGCTGAACCGTCAGGCGCGCCAGTGGTGCGACAAGGTGAACTCAACCTATAAGAAACATATCCGCGCCGTGCCGCGCGAGTTATTCGCCATCGAACGGCTGCACCTCAAAGCCCTGCCTGCGTGGATTCCGGAAGTGTACCGGCTGCACCAGCGCACGGTGGACGTGGAAGGCTACGTCTCGGTAAATTCCATTCGTTACTCGGTTCCGGTGTCCTGGATCGGGCGGCGCGTGGAGATTCGCGAGACCCGGGACAAGATCGCGATCGAACTCGACGCGCGCCACATCGTTACGCACGACCGCGCTCTGACGCCGCTGTCGCAGCGGATCACACTGACCGAACACAGACCGCCTCGTGGCGAAGGCATTAAGCGCGGCGATCCGCATCCCGAAGAACAAACGCTCGTCGAGGCGGCGCCGGAGATCGCACCTTATGTATCGGCCCTGAAGCAAAAGGGGCGCAAAGTGGTGGCGTTTGCCCTGCGGCAACTGCTGCGTCTGCTGCGGGAGTATCCGCGTGAGCCGTTCCTCGCCGCGGTTGCCGAAGCGGCTCGCTATGGACTCTACGATCTCGACCGGCTGGAGCGCATGATACTGCGACGCGTGGCACGCGACTACTTTCTGATCGGGGAAAAAGAAAGACTGAAGAACTGGAACAACTGCTGAAGAATCTCAAGCTGCGGCGACTGTTGAACGTTTACGACGAGCAACTGCACGCGGCGGAGAAAGCACAGGCCTCTTACTCGGAGTTCGTCGCAGGGCTGTTGCGCGCGCAGTGGCATGACCGTCAGGAGAGCGCGCTCGAATGGCGGATTCACAGAGCGAATCTGCCGGAGCGCTGGTCTTTGGAAACGTTCCCTTGGTCGCGTCAGCCCGGTGTGAACCGCAAACAGATGCGCACGTTCGCCGAACTCGACTTCGTGGCCAAACACGAGAATCTGGTACTGACGGGGCCGACCGGCGTGGGCAAAACGGGGTTGGCATGCGGCTTGTTGTTGAAGGCTTTGCAGAACGGCCATCGCTGCCAGTTCGTTCGCGCGCAGGATCTGTTCGACGAGATGTATGCCGCGCTGGCGGATCGATCCACGCGCCAGTTGCTGAACCGACTGGCGCGTCTGGACGTCCTCCTGATCGATGAGTTCGGGTATTTAAATCTCAAGCCCGAACAGTCCAACACATTTTTCAAGCTGATGGAGGAGCGCTATCATCGCCACTCGACAATCATAACTACGAATCTCGGCTACGACGAGTGGCAGAACTTTCTCGGCAACAAATCCATGGTGGAGGCGCTGTTGAGCCGAGTTCGGCATTACTGCCACACCGTGACCATCAACGGTCCGTCGCTGCGCGATCCACAGGGCTGAGGGCACGATCGATGGAGCAGCGCGAGTATGTTCGGCAGGTTCTCGAAGCGTATTGCGCAACGCCCGGTACAGCGGGCGTGGTGCGACGTGCGGATCGTCTGTTTGCCAACCAGTTGTATGAGCGTGGCGTTTCGCTCGAAACAGTCGGAAACGCGCTGACTCTTGCGGCGGCGCGGCGTTCAGCGCGGCCGGCCGATGCGCCGCCGCTCGGAATCATTCGTTCGCTGGCGTACTTCTCGCCGGTGATCGAGGAAGTTCTGCAACTCAAGGTCGGCCCGGAATACTTCCAGCACCTCAGCCACAAACTTCAACGTTCCATTCCCGCTCGATAGCTCCGTCCCACATCCCTGATCAACACGCCCCAGCGCGCCTTCCGGCGCGGATGATATCGAAACGCCGCATCTACGCAAACCACCGCACACGCCTGCGGCGTGGATGATGATGCGTGCCTCAGACCCGGATCCTGTTCTTCAGCCGGGTCACTTCAAGCGAGCGCCACTGGGTAAGTTCTCGGGAGCGCCGAAGTTTTTCAAGGCGCTCAAGCAGAACCTCAAGGTGAAAAGCTTCGTCGGCACCAGCGAAAACGCTCTGCGCATTCAGATTTGGACAGCCCTGATCGCCATCCTGCTACTCAAATGGCTGCACCATCTT
>Ga0302319_10019884_pt1 | contig 12177 bp, 6 predicted proteins | sample Bog_T0_2_FD_203319 | JGI IMG/M metagenome (GOLD analysis project Ga0302319, IMG submission 203319) | Peat permafrost microbial communities from Stordalen Mire near Abisko, Sweden - Bog_T0_2 | ecosystem: Environmental > Terrestrial > Soil > Wetlands > Peat | place: Sweden: Abisko, Stordalen Mire... | reverse complement strand
TGCGCGTCGAGCTCGGTGACCGCGTCGCTTGCCTCATCGGAGACATAAAGCGTCTTGCCATCCGGCGAAATTGCAATGGCTTTTGGCCGCTTGCCTACTTCCGCGCGGCCCGCTACGCGCTGCGTGGTTGTGTCTACGACGAGTACCGCATCGCTATCTTCGCACACAACGTACAGGCGATGACCGTCTGGCGAAATTTGCAGAGCTACCGGGCTGAGATAGCGGGCGGCTGGCGGTTCTGCTGCAGCGGCGGCGGGCGTCGGCGAGCGGCCTACGAGAAATATAAGTGCGCACGCGACGAGAAAGGTAGCAGTTCCAAGGCAGGCCTCTTCACGCCGCCTTACACGCGCGGAACGCACAGGGCTGATCGTCATGGAGTCTTCCCTTTCGCCGGTGCGAGGGCTGCCGCGGATGGTTCGGTGATCTTCAGAACCTGATTCGACTTCACGTCGTGTAGCGTCTGCACGGTGCCGCTGGGCCAATGAATGGTTAGCGTATCAACGATGGTGTGCTGAGCGAGTCCGAAGTGTGGGCGCGGATCGTTTTGCGACAGGTATCCGCTTGCCGAGGTCGTTTGCACCCACTGATGGAGGTCGCCGGCGATCGCTTCGAGGCTCGCTCCATAGCCATCGCGATTGCTCCGCGTGCCTACCAGCTTGACCGTTAACCAGTGGTTGCGCTTTCCTGTTGGAGGCGTGTTGTGGAGCAGGATGCCTTTGCCTCCGAGGGTTACGATGAAGGCGTCAGTCGACCCGTCGTTGTCGTAGTCGGCGAAGCAGGCGCCGCGACTGACGATCTGGTTTTTGAAGAAGGCTCCTGCCTGTAGCGAGACGTCGGTAAAGGTTCCGTCTCCGTGGTTTCGCAGCAGCGAGCTTTGCTGAGGAATGAGCCAGACGAGGCCGCCGTTCACGATGAACAGGTCCTTCCAGCCATCGTTGTCAAAGTCGAACAATCCAGCGCCCCAGCCTACGAATTGCGCGGAGACGGATCCGACGCCCGACTCGTTCGTCACATCTTCGAACGGCTGGTTGGGCTTTGCATTTTGCCGCAGCAAGCGATGAAAGTGGGCGTCGGAGACGAACAAGTCCTGGCGGCCCTGGTTTTCGTAGTCGCCAAATACCGGGCCCATCGCTGTCGAGGCTTCGCCGTTCTGTCCATAGGCAACGCCCATTTCGGTGGCCACGTCAGTGAAGGTTCCGTCGTGGTTGTTGTGGTAGAGGAAGCTCGCCATCGTATCGTTCGCGATGTAGATATCGGGCCATCCATCGCCGTCATAGTCACCGACCGTCACACCCATCGCGCGCCCTGGCTGTGCGGCGATTCCTGATGGGGCAGAGACATCCGTGAAGGTTCCGTCGCCGTTGTTGTGGAAGAGACGATTCGTCTCCGGCGCGTATTCGAGCGGGCCCGGGTATTGTTGCGCCGAGTAATACTGGTGGCTGGTCGGATCAAACTGGAGGTAGTTGCCTACGAATAGATCGAGGCGGCCGTCGTGATCGTAGTCGAGAAACGCTGCACCCGTGCCAAAGTTTGGATTGCTAACGCCAGCTTTCGCGGTGACGTCCGTGAAGGTTCCACTGCCGTTGTTGTGATAGAGCGTCGAGGAGTTGTAGTTCGTGATGTAGAGATCTTCGTTGCCATCGTTGTCGAAGTCTCCTGCTGTGATGCCGACGCCGAATCCAGTTCCGGGAACGCCCGCCTGCGTCGTGACATCGGTGAAGGTCCCATCTCCGTTATTGCGGTAGAGATGGTTGGTGGCGCCCAAACCATCCGGCGCAGAGTGGTCGGTGAGGCCGTCGACGTGGCGGCCGTTCACGACGTAAAGGTCCATCAGGCCATCGTTGTTGTAATCGATCCATGCGCAACCCGACCCGGTGCCTTCCTGGATGGAGCTCAGGGCTTTCTCACCGAAAGAATGTTGAAAGGTGATGCCGGACTTCTTCGTTACATCTTCAAACTGCGGTAGCGATTCGACGTGGATGGAAGCGGCGACGGGTACAGCGGGCGTTTGAGCGGATGCGGGCGGGGCTTTCATCGCAAGCAGGGCGCCGGCGAAGCTAAGCATGCAGATTTTGCCGAGGAATTTCATGGTCGCGCCGCCTTGTGTGGAGCTGTTGTGGTGGTTGCATCGCCGAGCAGGGGCGTTGGCGTGTCCATTCGCAGCAGCGTCATCGGCGAACGATTTTGCGGGGCCTGCGTCTGACTCTCGTGGCATCCAAAACAGCCTCGATCTTCGCCTTTGCGAACCCACATCCAGCTGCGTTGTTGCTTGAGGATTTGGCCCTTTGAGCCGATCAGGATTAAGCGTATCGGGAGGTCGGCCGGAACAGTTGCATAGAACGATCCGTCCAGCTCTACTGGGGCTTCACCAAGAATCTTCTCGCCATTTTGCGCTTTCGTGAGGACTCTGACCCGCGTGACATGGCCGGAGAGATGTCCGCTTGCGATGTCCTTGGAGGCGTACGCGTCGAGACAGACGATGCGGCCGGAGGTTCGCTCGGGATGCAGGATGGAGCGATAGGCCAGCGCTGGTAGGTGAGGCGCGATCGGAACCGCCTGAAGGCTGGAGGAGCGCGCACCGCAATACAACAACTGTCCATGCCCGAAGCCATTGGCCGGGAGTCGGTAGAGGTCAAACTGCTGGCTAGTGCCGCAGCGGGACGCCACCAGCGTTCCGTCGGCGAGCTCGGTTATAGAGGCGTAACCGGACAGCGTAACCGCGATTAGTGCAGCACGGAGCGCCCCTGGATGAATCCATGCGAGTTGCCCGGAAGTAGCTTGCGCCATGTCCTGCTGCACGAAGAGAATCGTGCCATCGGCCGACTCTTGTGCATTGCTGCGAGTTGCTCGTTTCGCGTTGTCCTGTCGGAAGAGCGATAATCCCGATCCATCGGGGTCGATCACGTAGAGAGCGCGCGGCTGGCTTGAGCCGTTTGCAGGCACGAGTGGGGCGTTGGCCGACAGAAGAAGACGCCCGCTCCGCAAAACGGTCTCGACCTCAAACCTTCCTGGACCGAAGGTGATCGGATGGGCATAGGTGCCGTCGCCTTGGGATACCTGGACTTGCGAGGTTCGGTTGACGCCGACACCTTGCAGTTCGGTGTAAACGATTTGATTTTCCGGGAGATACGCGGGCTGGACACAGTCCGAGGCGCAGTGGGTGATCTGCTGAGGAGTTCCCCCTTCGCTGGGTATTTCGAAAACCTGCCACGTGGCACTACTGGTTGTCTGGGCAGCGAAGATGAGCTTGCGGCCGTCGAAGGAGACTTGCGGGTTGGCGGCAGCAAACATTCCCGGCGTGAGCAGAAGGGGCTCTCCCTGCGCGGCGCCTGCGGCGTTCAGGGGCATACGAACCAGCCGGCTGCCGCGCGGAAACCGTTGCGCGGGATTACCTGCACGAATCTCGGGGGCCTGAATGAACGCCAGGGACGTAGGTTTTTGGAGTGGTGCGGTCACACCGACGGCGGCTGACTGCGCGGCGCTCTGTGTGTGACCCGATGTTTCGTGTACGGTACACAAAGCCACGACAATGGCTGCGCATACCAACTTCCCGACAACGCTCATGACTAACTTCGCGCGAGTTGAATGATCAACAGGCGCGCTCTTTCTAAGCAATTCGTTGGGAGATGATCTAGGTATACCAACTTTCGGGAGCCGCGTAATGAACTAATTGAAGGGTACGGACATACACCCTTTGATGGAGTCGGCTAGGCGGCCTGTGGAATAACAGGGCTTTGTGACCTGCGCCGCAAACTTCTCTAGACTGGGTACAGATGGATATTGCAGCCTCAACGGAATGCCGAAACGCCGGGTCGGGCCCTCACAGCGGCAATCCCTTGGACCGCCTGCTTTCACGGTCTTCGGCAGCAGACTGGGATTCGTTACGGTCGAAATCTCTGACGGGGAAAAGCGTTCTGATTACGGGCGCCGGAGGTTCGATTGGATCGGCGCTGGCCCACGCTGCGGCCGCGTCCCAGCCCGCGAGCTTAATCCTCTTTGACAGCTCGGAAAACGGGCTCTACCAGGTGGATCGCAGTCTGCGGGAGGACGGTTCACGGCAGCATGTTTCGATTCTTGGAAACGTTTGCAACGCGGATACGCTCGACCATGTGTTTGCCGAACATCAGCCCGAGATCATCTTCCATGCGGCGGCGTCGAAGCATGTTCCGTTAATGGAGCAGAACCCGTTTGCTGCCATCGAAAATAATGTCTTCGGCACGCTTGCACTGACGCAAGCTACCGCGGCGCACGACGTTGAGCGGTTGGTGTTGGTCTCGACCGACAAGGCGGTAGACCCTTGCAGCATGATGGGTGCTTCGAAACGCATCGCCGAGTTGTTGCTCATGAGTGCTGACACGTCAACACCTAGGACCGTGGTGCGACTGTGCAATGTGATGGGTTCGCAAGGAAGCGTGCTTCCACTGTTCCTTGAACAGATTGCGAAAGGTGGCCCCGTAACGGTGACTCATCCCGAGGTGCAACGATATTTCATAACGTTGGATGAGGCAGTCGGGGCATTATTTGGAGCACTGAATGTTGCTTCTTCACAAGTGTTCCTCGTGCCGGCAATCTGTTCTGCCGTTCGGATCCTCGACCTCGCGCGGCGTTTGATCGAGTCGCGTCAAAGCTCCGCAGTTATTGAGTTCACGGGTCTGCGTCCTGGGGACAGACTCGCCGAGCAATTCCTTTCGAGTCGCGAGTCGTTGTCTCCGCTGGTTATGGCTGATCAGTCGGGTTTGCGCGTTGTGCAAACTCCACTGCGGAGCGCCGCCGAGTTGAGAGTTGCGCTGCAAACACTGAAGGAAGCTATTCGCCGCCATGATCTGCAACTCCTTCTGCACGGTGTCTGGGCCCTCGTCCCCGAGTATCAGCGTAGCAGCCTAATCACCGCCAACTTTAAGAACGAGGGCGTACTTGAGCTGGCGTCGGAGATGAAGGCATGAAGCGGAGCATCGCGGTTGTCACGACCTCACGCGCTGACTATAGCCATCTCTACTGGCCGCTGAAAGATCTCGCCGCGCATCCTGACGTCGATCTCAAACTCATCGTGCTGGCGGCACACCTGTCGCCCGAGTTCGGCCACACGGTCGGCGAAATCGAACGCGACGGTTTTGCGATCGCGTCGCGCATCGAATGCCTGCTTAGCTCCGACAGCGATGTTGGGATGGCCAAGACCCTTGGCCTCGCGATCCTCGGTCTCACCGACGCGCTCGCGCAGATGCGTCCTGACCTACTGCTGCTGATTGCCGATCGCTACGAGATGCTTGCGCCGGCCAGCGTCGCGCTCACGTTGCGGATTCCCGTGGCGCATATTGAGGGCGGCGAGGTCAGCGAAGGCGCTATCGATGATGCGGTGCGCAATGCCCTGACGAAGATGGCAGTCATCCACTTCACGTCCACCGAAACTGCGCGCGCGCGTGTCATCTCGATGGGAGAAGAGCCGTGGCGGGTCCATCGTGCGGGTGCGCCCTCGCTCGATCACATCCGGCGGAGCACGTTGCTCACTCGGGTCGAGCTTGAAACGGCTTTGGGACTATCGCTGGAAAGCGACGTAACGGTCGTTACTTATCATCCCGTCACGATTTTCAAGGACACGACGTGTGAAGCTGATGCGGTGTTCGCCGCGCTGGACGAGGTTCGCGGACAAATTATCTTCTGCTATCCCAATGCCGACGCTGGCAGCTATGACTTGGTCGCACGCATTCGAAGCTTTTGTGCAACCCATACGGACGCGCATCTGTTCGTCAACCTACCCTCGATTACCTATTGGAGTCTGTTGCGCGAGGCTACCGCACTGCTCGGCAATTCGAGCAGCGGCATCATGGAAGCTGCATCCTTTGGTCTCCCGGTGATTAACGTTGGAATGCGGCAGCAAGGTCGCGAGCGGGGACCGAACATCCTGGATGCGGATGCTACGGTCGAGTCCATCCGCGCTCAAATTGCGCGGGCACGCGAACCCCAATTCCGCTACCGCCTTCGCGACACGCAGAATATTTATGGCGACGGGCATGCGGCCGAACGCATCGTCGAGGTTCTCACCTCTACACCGCTCGAGGGTTTGCTGCATAAGCGCGCCCAGCCCCTTCCCACAGAGCTTCGTTCACTCAAATGAATTCGCTAACGATTCCCCTCTCATCGCCAGACATTACCGAATCCGAAATTGAAGCTGTTGCCGCGACGCTGCGTTCCCCACAACTAAGTTTGGGACCGCGTCTACTGGAGTTCGAGGCAAGCTTCGCGCAGCTTACCGGTGTCGATTACGCTGTCGCGGTAAGTTCCGGCACGGCTGGGCTACATCTCGCGATGCTCGCGATCGGCATTCGTGCGGGCGACGAGGTCATCGTGCCGTCTTTCACGTTCATCGCCGCCGCAAATGCTATCCGCTATGTCGGCGCAACGCCCGTTTTCGTGGACATCGACTGCGTCACACTCAACTTGTCGCCGGTTGCCGTGGAGCGAGCGATTACGACCCGCACGCGGGCTATCGTTGCGGTCCATACCTTTGGTGTTCCAGCAGATATGCCTGCGCTGATTGCGATCGCGCGAAGTCATGAACTGGTGCTGATTGAAGACGCGTGTGAAGCCCTGGGTGCGACAATTGATTCGCGTGCGATAGGCTCTTTCGGTGATGTGAGCGTATTCGCCTTTTATCCCAATAAGCAGATCACGACTGGCGAGGGTGGCATGATCGTCACGCGCAATGAAGGCCTTGCCGCACGCATGCGTAGCCTGCGGAACCAGGGGCGCGGGGTCTCGGACGAGTGGCTGCAGCACACGGAGATTGGCTACAACTATCGGCTTTCGGAGATTGCTTGCACGTTGGGAATTGGGCAGATGCGGCGGCTCGGAAGCATCCTCGACCGACGGGAAGAGGTCGCGCGGCTTTATCGCCGATACCTCGGCTCGGAGTCGGGGCTTACGCTTCCCGTCGATGCGATTCCGGGTGTTCGCGTTAGTTGGTTTGTGTACGTCGTTCGCCTTGTCGATAGCTTCTCCGGCACACAGCGCAATGAGGTCATTCGCGACTTGCAACAAGCGGGCATAGGCTGCGGACGGTACTTCGCACCCATCCATTTGCAGCCGGCCTATGCCGATCTTGCGGCGCGCGAAGACCTTCGAGTTACCGAGTCCGTAGCCGCGCGCACCATCGCCCTTCCATTCTTCAATCGCATCAACGATTCACAGGTCTCCGCTGTGTGCGACGTCCTCAAACAAGCGCTCAGGCGTATATCTTAATCACCTGGTACTTGCATTAACCGAAAGCCTTCAACGCGAGTGGACATGCATTTTCTCGATCGACGAAACGTTACAACTCACCACGCCCGACGACTTTGCGTTTCGCTTTTGGTTGTCTCGGCGGGATGCATTCCGATGCTGAACGCACAGCAACAGGTGCCGGCCGCGATCGAGGCTGCACGTCTCAATAATCTCGGTACCGCACTAATAGGCCAGCAATTTCTAGATCGAGCGGTGACGACCTTTGCCGCTGCCGCTAAGGCCGATCCGAACCTGACGTTGGCACGGATCAATGAGGGGATCGCACTGTTGTACCTGCAGAAATCAACGCTGGCTGAGCCGCTACTAGAGGCGGCCGCGACCGAAGATCCGAAGGACCCTCATGCGTGGTACGCGCTTGGGCTCTTGTACCGCAACCAGAATCAGCCTGAAAAAGCGCTCGATGCGTTTCATAAAGTGGCGGTGCTCAAACCCGCTGACCCTGACACGCACTACATGATCGCCTCCGTTTACTTCGAGATTAACGATTTGCCGCATTCGAGGGCAGAGTATCAGAAGGCACTCGAACTGGACCCGCATCACGCGTCGGCAATTTTTGGACTCGCGCGAGAACTACGGCGCGAAGGGGATACTGCAGGAGCGCAGCAGACGCTTGCGCGGTTTCAACATGTCACTTCCGCAAAGCTTGGGACGCCACTCTCGCACAACTATGGAGAGGAAGGAATTTACGCGCGCGTAGAAGATGCTGCGCTGGCTCCCACGCGCGTCGAGCCGATGATTCCCGTTACGTTCAGTGAGTCGTGGCACTCGGATCCTGCAACAGCTCGCGCAGGTGGACTTAGCGGAGCTGCTTGCCTCATCGACCTCTCGACGAAGGATGAGACTGCGCTGGTTGTGATGGGCAAAGGGGAGGACGCTGTCCGTTTGTACGACCGTCAGGGCTCGGCCAGATTCGCGGCGATTCCCTCCTCAACTACGGGCATCCGCCTCGCCGGCACCGGGCTCGCTTGCGCGGTGGGCGACTTCGATAACGACGGTCTTCCTGACCTGGCATTCGCCGTCACCGGCAGAGATGGGCAGGACCGCATCGCGCTCTATCGGAATCTTGGTGATGGAAAGTTCGAAGATGTTACGGCGGTGTCTGGCATCGTAGTTACCAGTCATCCCAGCAGCCTGATGTTCGTTGATTATGACCATGACGGCGATCTCGATCTCTTCATCACCGGAACGCCAACGGCTTCGCATACCGCTCCCAACACACTTTGGCGCAACAACGGGAATAAGACATTTACCGATTGGACGAGTCAGGCCGGCCTTGGAGGGACTGCTCCGACGACCGCCGCGATTCTTTCTGATCTGAATAATGATCGCGCGGTTGACCTGCTCGTGGCAGGTAAAAATGCCGCTCCGACTTTCTTCTCCAACAATCGCGAAGGACCGTTTGGCTCGTCTTCACTGTTCGCGGCGAGTCTGCCGTCAACTGTGTCGGTGACTACGCTGGACCTCAATAAAGACGGATGGATGGATGTGTTGTTGTCGCACTCCGGCGAGCCAGGCGTTACGCTTTGGCGAAATGTTGATGGGAAGTCCTTCGAGCGCGTTCCGCTGCCGATGACAGGTGTTATGAGCGCGACGGCGGCGATCCCTGTGGACTTCGACAATGATGGATGGATCGATATCGCGGCGTTAGTGCAGACGCGTCGCGGACCCGAATTGCGCGTGCTGCGCAATCTTGGTCCCGGTGGATTTGTGGATGTCAGCGTACAACTCAAGTTGAACGATCTGCGACTTCGCTCCCCTCGGACGCTCCTTGCGGACGACGTGAGTCATGACGGCGCCGCCGACCTGATCGTGACGAACGCCGACGGATCCAGCCAACTACTAGCCAACGTCGGTGGCAATCGGAATCATTCCCTGCAGATCGAGTTGCGCGGCGGTGCGGACAACCGGAGCGGTATCGGCACGAAGGTTCAGGTCTTCGCGAACGGTCTTTGGCAGAAGTGGGAGGACACGGGGCAGCCTGAGATTCTCGCCGGCCTTGGAAGTTCGGAGAAGGCAGACTTGGTTCGCCTGCTATGGCCAACCGGTGTACCGCAGGATGAGATTGATGTTGCTTCCAGTGGCGTGCATCCGATCACCGAGACGGATCGGCGGGGCAGCTCCTGCCCAACACTGTTTGCATGGAATGGAAGCCGCTACAACTTCATCACCGATGTGATTGGCGCGGCGGTGATAGGACATTGGGTGTCTCCGACGCGGCACAATATTCCCGATCCGGACGAGTGGATCAAGGTGGACGGTGATCAGTTGCGCGAGCGGAACGGGCTTTTCAGCCTGCGTTTCGGCGAGCCCATGGAGGAGGTCAACTTCGTTGACCAGGTACGACTCGTGGCGATCGATCATCCGTCAGGCACGGCAGTCTTCCCCAACGAACGGTTTTTGTCGGAGCCGCCATTCGCCGAGGCTAAGACGATTGTTGCGGCCGCCGCGCATCCGCTCGCGGGTGCATGGGACGATCACGGCAACGACGTCCTTCCTCTACTCAGCCAGCAGGACATCAGCGATCGCGAGACACGCAAGTATGTCCGCGACTTCACCAATCTGCCGTTTGCTGGCTTTGCCAATTTGCACTCGTTGACGGTTGACCTTGGAGCTTGGAAGCCAGATCGCCCGCTGCGTCTGTTGCTGCACGGGTTCATCGAATATTTTTCGGCCAGCTCGATGTACTCCGCATGGCAGGCCGGACTTACGCCGATTCCGCCCTATGTCGAGGCGCAGATGCGGGATGGATCGTGGCATAAGGTGATCGCCGATATGGGCTTCCCCGCTGGATTGCCGCGCACGGTCACAGTCGATCTCACAGGCAAATTGCCTGCCGGCGTAACGCGTCTGCGTATTACTACGAACCTACAGATTTACTGGGATCAGGCGTTGATCGATAACGAGGTGGAGGCACAGCCGCAGCCTGAAGGCTCGGCATCGTCGACGCACACGATGGAGCTTGTGCTGGCTCACGCGACGCTCGCGTTTCGGGGATATCCTCAGCAGCTGGACGGTCGCACGCCTGGCGATCTCACCTATAACTATCAGCGCATGAGCGCTACGGGACCGTTCGTTCCGCACACTGGGGCTTATACCCGCTATGGCGATGTGACGCCGCTGCTGCATACCGTGGACGACGAGTTCGTCATCTTTGGGACCGGCGAGGACATGGATCTGGAGTTTAGCGCGACGGCGCTCCCCGCTCTGCCCAAGGGATGGTCGCGAGATTATTTCTTCTACGCCAATGGTTTTGTCAAGGACATGGACTTCTACGAGGCTAAGCCCTTCAGCGTGGGAAGCCTTCCCTTCCACGGCATGAGCGCTTACCCGTATCCTGCGGACGAACGCTATCCGACCGACGCAGCGCATACCGCGTATCAGCTTGAGTACAACAACCGTTTCGAGTCCGGTAGCGTCGACCGCTCGTTCCAGTTCGATTACGTTCCGCAAACTTCGAAGCCTCAGACGCAACCGTAGGTAGCTGACTTGAGCGATCTTCTAACGCAACCCGCTGTCGATTTTCTTGCTTTGTTGACGGCAAAGAAGATCTCCGCGCTCGAGCTTGCCGAGATGCACCTCGCGCGCATCGAACAGGCCAATCCACAACTGAATGCTGTGGTTGATTATGACCCTGACGAGATTCGCCGTGAGGCCCGAGCGCTCGATGGCGCGACGTCTGAGCGCGGGCTACTGCACGGTCTTCCGCTCACGATCAAGAGCTCCATCTCCGTCGCAGGGCGTCTCTGCGAAACCGGAAGCCTGTTCAACAAAGGTCGACGTCCAACGAAAGATGCCGAGACGGTCAAGCGCCTGCGCGAAGCCGGGGCCCTGATTCTTGGGACGACTAACTGTCCTGAATTTCTGATGGCCTATGAGACCGACAACCGCCTTTACGGTCGGACGTCGAATCCGTGGGATCTGACGCGGACCGCGGGCGGCTCCAGCGGCGGCGAGGCCGCTGCGATTGCGGCGGGTCTCTCGGCTGGCGGAGTGGGTTCGGACGGCGGCGGATCGATTCGCGAGCCTGCACACTTTACAGGCATCTGCGCAATGAAGCCTACGGTTGGGCGCATACCCACTGCAGGGCATCTGCCGGACAACACCGGCCCCTTCGCCCTGCTGGGCACGGTTGGTCCAATGGCGCGAACGATGGCGGACGTTACGCTGCTCTATCGCGTGCTTTCGGGCGCGCTCGACGTCGATCCCATCGGCGCACCGGTTGCCTACCGGCCGCTTTCCATGGACGCCCTCAAGCAGACGCGCATCGGATACTTCGAAGACGATGGCTTGGTTCCCGTGACAGCAGAAACGCGCCAGGCCGTGCAGGATGCCGTACACTCACTCCGTCGCCACGGCTTCCATGTCGAGCCCTTCCGTCCGTCATCGCTCGAACGCGCTCGAAAGCTTTGGTATACCTTCTTTGTTCGTTGCGGCGCCATGTTGCTCGAACCGCTGGGCGCAGGTCGTCCATCCGAACTCAGTCCGACGTTTCTCGATTTCCTGTCCATCGCGCATACCCACCCGCCACTCTCGGCAGACGAATTGCTTCTAGCCTGGTGCGAGACAGACATGGTCCGATCGCAACTCATTGCTGAAATGCGCGACTTCCCTGTCCTTCTCAGCCCGGTCTGTTCGATTCCTGCATTCCGTCACGGCGAGCGCCATTGGACGTTGAACGATACGAAGGGCGCACCGCGCTCATTAGGCTACCTGGATGCGATGCGATTCACCCAGTGGTTTAATCTGCTGGGCGCGCCTGCCGCGGTCGTACCGGTCGGGCGTTCTACCGAGGGCATGCCGATTGGCCTTCAACTGGCAGGGAAACTCTATGCCGATGAACAGGTGCTCGGCGTCGCTGCACTTCTCGAACAGGACTTTGGCTATACCGCGCCGCCCACG
>Ga0302319_10019883_pt1 | contig 12177 bp, 12 predicted proteins | sample Bog_T0_2_FD_203319 | JGI IMG/M metagenome (GOLD analysis project Ga0302319, IMG submission 203319) | Peat permafrost microbial communities from Stordalen Mire near Abisko, Sweden - Bog_T0_2 | ecosystem: Environmental > Terrestrial > Soil > Wetlands > Peat | place: Sweden: Abisko, Stordalen Mire... | reverse complement strand
TGAGAAGCGGGATGCCATCCGCAAGCTAGAGGCCTGGTATGACGCCCAGATTGCCGAACTTGCCCAAACCGAAGATGCTCCTGCCGAAATGCAGCAGCCCCAGCCAGCAACACAACTCTGAGGAGGGTTATGACCGAACGAGTTTCGAACGAAATGATCGCGGCCATTCGTACGCTTTTCTTTGAGCGGCTCGCCCAAACAAATCGGGAACTGCTCGAGGCGCACAGCGATATCGCACAGGAGATCAATGTCCAGAACCACTATTCCGTCCTCGGTCTTCTAGCCGAGGTGGAGGTACGGGTTCAAGCGATGCAAACCATTTCACTTGTCCTTCGGGAATGTCTCGGAGGCTAACCGTTCACTGCTCATAACGAGCCACAACCAAAACCCAAGGAGGGTTTATGACCGCCGACAAGCAGCCCACAACCACCACCAAGCAACCCGCCGCAGAAGGAGCCACCCGCAAAGCCTGGGTACCGAAGTCGCCCGTGGAAGTAGTCCTCGAGCAGATCGGCAAGCAGGAGAAGCGAGTGGCCGCCCTACAGAAGGATCTCGATCAGGAGAAGATCCTGCTCGTGAAGCTCGCGAAGGCTAAGGCCGCCCTTGAGGCCTAAACAAAGCAGAGTCCGCCTCACGGCCGACTCTGCTTTCCCTATGGCGAAGTTCAACCCAGAAAGGACGCTCCAATGAGAGAACTAATGCGTATCGCACGAAATCAGAAGCAGATCGAACATGAAGCCTTCTATCACGGCTCACAGCGCTGTGAGCCGCAGGCGGCACTGGGCGAGATCGAAAACAAATTCGACCAGCAGAAGGAGCTTGTCGCGCACAAGGCCACCCCGCGCATCAAGCAATTAGAGGCCGTCATCGTAGACGCTAGGACGCGCCTGCCCGCAGCCACTGAGCGATTACAGAGCATCAAGGACCGGCATTGCGGCAGGCTTCCGGAGATCGCCGTGCCGACGTTCATGGTCGTGATTGGACTCTTTGCCATGCTCGCCGAATCCGCGATGCTTTCTCCCTTCATGGACTTGTTCGACATCACAAACCCGTTTTGGCAGCACATCGCAGCGCTTGCCATCGGTTCTGCGTGTGCCATCATTCTGCACCTCGGCATTGAGAGCCTGGCTCCCGGACGCTTTGAGCCAAACACGGAAAAGCTCCTAAGGGTTTTGGGTATCTTCTGTCTCGTCGGACTGGCATGGGCCGGCATCGCTCGAGGCAGGCAGGCCGCATATGGGGCATCGCTCAGCGGCTCCCCGCTGGCGGGATTCCTCGGTGGCAATCCTATCCTTGCAATGATCGTGTACACCTTCTTTACCGTGGCCTTTCCGGTGGCCGGGGCGGTCGCGATCACATTCGGGGTCAAGGCGGCAAGGGAGTGGCGGGAGTTCCTAATTTGCCGGCGCGAGGTCGCCCACCTGAACACGGTCGCAGCCAAAGCACCAAAAGAACTCGAATGTGAGCAGAAGAAGCTCCGCCACGAACTCAACAACCTTGAAGCCACAAGTCAAGAATGGCAGAAGTGCTATCTCGTCCAGCACGAACGCGGCGCAGCAATCGGCGCGGCGCAAACCCCGAAATGGATGACCTGGGTGAAGGCCGGCTTCGTGGCGCTGGTTGCCCTCCTATTGAGTTTGCCCTTCCTTGCCATGCCCATCATCCCAATCGTCGCAACAGTGACCGCCTTTGTTGGCGCCTACGTTTACTTCCACAAGGCCTGGGCTCATCCCAAACCCCACCAGTTGTATAGCCAGCAGAACGTCGAATTCCGTGACCGTAATGACTCAGGAGGTGCTCGATGAAGAGGATACTCACTTGTTCCCTGATTTCGACTCTGCTGCTCGGTGGCTGCAACACTCCTAAGCATCTCCCCCGCGAAGTCGTGGTTGTACCCGATATGAGCGCCAGTATCGACCCCGAGGCTGAGCGCCAGATGTTCGCGGCTATAGAGGATGTCGCTCAACATCTGCACCGTGGCGACACTCTCACAATCATCCCCATAACAGATGACGCCGATGCGGAGTTGCAGGGTCGCACCCTGCACTACATAGTTCCAACAGTTGAGAATCGGCAAGCCTACGACGCCGACCTTCGGAGACTCCACTCGCAGATAAAAGATGACCTGGCTCAGCTTCAGGCGGATGCCGTGGCGCATCCCGGAAAGCAAACGGACATACTCGGGAGTATCCGTGTGGCAATGAGGGAGTTCTCCAGTAGGCCAACCGACAAATGGCTCATCGTGTTGAGCGACTTCATTCAGGACGACCGGCAGTTCAACTTTCGGAAAGATCCTCGTTTAGCGAATGCGATTTGCGCAGAAGCACTGGGCAAGACCGTCGGATTACCGTACGGTAAATACTCCTCAGTTAGGGTGGCGCTCGGGCGCTTGAGGAGCAAAGAGTTCTCGGCGTTGACTCCGACTCGCCAGTGGGCCATTGATGCATTCTGGGAGCGGGCGATGTCTCCTGCCACCGTTGACCCCGATGGCACTGCCGCACTTCGACGCTCGCTTGCTGATTGAACGAGAACTTCTCACTTGCGCCGCCTCTCTTGCGGCCTCGGTGACTTCCCAAATTCATCGCGAAATACCTTCAACAACTCATACCTGTAGTGGTTGATTACTTTTGCTGCGATGCGACGTTGCTTGTCTAAGGTCGAAAGACGCGAAATATGCAGATTGCAATGCGGTTTCAGCTGCATTCAGTGACATCCTGTGGAGAAGTGTCTAAACTGATTCCGCTACCCGATATTCTTGCCTATGATCGCCCAAAAAGAGTTTATCGACGGAATCACTTCGCAAGTTCTCAACGGGGTACCGCCAAACTCCCGCCAACAGGAATGCATCAAGTTTCCTCTTTCTCCAGATCTAATGATTGTTGCTGGGCCTGGTAGTGGAAAGACTACCGTTCTTGTCTTGCGTGCACTGAAGCATGTAATCGTTGACCAGATACTGCCTGAAGAAATCGTCATTACGACATTCACAAAGAAGGCTGCTGCGGAGATTCGTAGTCGCCTCATTTCATGGGGAATACCGCTGCTGGCTCACTTTCAAAAGCTGGCCGTATCGCGGAGTGACGTGACCACAGACAGGCACCTCCGACTCTCTGACGTGAATGCCTTTGTCACAGGAACACTCGACAGCCTGTGTGAACAGTGGACCGGGCGAATGCGATTACAGGGGGAAATACCTCCTGTCATGATTGAGAACTTCGCAGCGCGCCAGATCTATTCCCGCAATTTCTTCGGGGCGCTGTATCAGAACCCAGCAAATAAAGCTGCACTAGATGCATACCTTTCGAATTACACCTGGGAGCGAGAGGTACCCGCTTCTCAGGGCGAGGCTGTGGATACGACCAAGACATTGATCGACCGCTTGGTGCAAGATCTTATCGATCTTCAAAAGTACGCGACCTCGCAAGGTGCGAATCTTAAGGCACGTGCCCTAATCGCCGCGACCGTGGTCGATTTGCATAGCTTTATGCGAACAAAGGGTCAATACGATTTTGCCCTTTTGGAATCGGAATTTCTGAGGAAGCTGGGAGATTCCACACTAAGGAATAAGCTCAGTTGTCCGCGAGTCTTGCTGATAGACGAATACCAGGATACGAATCCCTTACAGGAGGCGATTTACTTCAAACTTGCCACTGATTTCCAGACCTCGGTCACAATCGTAGGGGACGATGACCAGTCCCTGTATCGGTTTAGAGGCGCGACCGTTGAACTCTTTAGGGACTTCCGTGATCGGTTCGCCAGACATTCCAATCGCCCAAAGCCTGAGGCGCGATTTCTCGTCGAAAATTATCGCTCAACGAGCGAGATCGTTGGGTTGTGCAACAAATTCATCCTCAACGATCCAACATTTCTTCCTGCCCGCGTCACGCCGTCAAAGCCAGCAATCATCGCTTCGGGAGCCAACAAAGGAAAACAGATTCCGATATTGGGCATGTTTCGAGCGTCTCCCGACGAATTGGCCGATGACATTTCACAGTTCTTGGATGATGTATTTCGCAATGGGGGGAGAGTCTTGCCCGGTGGGACTCTTCTTCGAGGTGATCCTAATGGCGGCGACTTCGCCGATGCAGTCTTCATGGGCCACAGTGTCAACGAATTTGGTAGAGCGGCTTTTGGGAATCCACCAAAGGCAAAGCTGCCTTGGCTTCTGAGGCAGAAGCTTGGAGCCAAGGGAATACCTGTATTCAATCCCCGCGGCCGTGCCCTAAAGGACATTACCGAAGTTCGGATTTTGCTCGGCCTCATATGTCTATGCATCGACCCGACGAGCGCACTACTCGCTGGACTCGTGACGTTCTTTCAGGTCAGACAGGATATTTTAGCGTGGAGAAATGATGCTGAAGTTTTTGTTCAAACTAATCCTTCTCCTTCGTCACCCCATAACCTGAGTGCCTTCGTGAAGGCGTGGCAGGTTGGCACGCCCCAGTCAAGAGGAATGAAAGGCGAGTGGCCGAAGGAGTGGCCCGTGCTCGATTTGCTGTACAAGCTGATTACGTGGCTTCCGCAGTTTCAGACTGAACCTGAGTTTCAGGTCTATCTAGAAGCGATTACACGCAGCGTCACGCAGGCCACAGCCTTCTCGCCTTATCAAGGGAGCATCATCCGTGAGGGTGTTCACCATGACAGAAGTAGGGTAAGTATCCTCAGAGACATCTTGTCGCCGATTGCCCAGGATGTAATCGAAGTAGACGAGGAAATCATGACTCACATTCCTCGTAACCACGTTAACTTCATGACAATACACCAGAGTAAGGGACTAGAGTTTCCTCTGGTCATCGTGGATATCGGGTCGGATTTCAAGATCAACTCTCCAAAGCAGAGGTTCAAGAGATTTCCGGACATGCCGTCCAATGTGGCGCAAATGGAAGATGACCTTGCGCCATTTTCGAATGTAGGAGCCCTTCGCATTAAGAGGTTGGCAATCCATAGGACATTTGAGGACTTGATTAGGCTCTATTATGTCGCTTACAGTCGGCCCCAAACAGCTATTCTGCTCGTAGGTCATACCAATATGCTCCGATTCAACACTGCAATTCAGAACGTAGCAACCTTTTGGCAGCAACAGGGAACTTGGCCTTGGCGGGCGGCTACTCCGCCAGCGAGTGGAAAGAAGCCGCCTGCCTCAGTGAGCGGTATGGGAATTACGGAGATCTGAAATGGCATTAGAAACACGTCGTGAAGCGAAGATTGTACCTTCATACAGTCTTACGGGCGATCTTCTGTCGTACCTACGCTGCGCGCTGCAGTACCGCTACCAGAACGGCAGCGCGCTGCCGCCTTCCCGACCCGTCCAATTGTGGTTCGGAGAGTTCATTCATGGCGTAATGGAAGGTGCTTACCGGCTGTGGAACGATGGCATTGCAAATTTTTCTGCACCATGGCCTTGCCATGTGACAGATTGGAATGATCGCCAGAATCCGGACGGAACCCGTGCAAAGTACGACATCGCGGTCATCGGTGAGCAAATCGAATTGTCGTTGGCAAATCAGGGCAAGCATCCGCGGAACCGAGACGTGAGGATTGCCGCCTACCGTCGTGCAGAGGTGGCAGTCAATTTAATTGGAGCGCATTTATTTCCCTTGGTCACATCTGCTGAAGAACCACTGAATGGCTCTCGTCTTATCCCCAATTCCGCAAATTTCCGGGCTGACAGATATGAATTGACTGGAATTGCTGACGTATTATCACACGTAAAAGTGAATGAATGCCCACCCGACAATCGCTTCAGACAGGCGTTGGAAAGAGCTTGCCAATCCTTGCCTGCCGAATACGAGGTTGTCGTCGATTACAAGGGCGCTCATCGTCCAAATACCGCTTCGGACTATTGGAAGCAAGGAGAATGGCAGATCCATACCTATGCGTGGCTACGTAACCGCAGAGACCCGCCGATCAAAGTGGTCGCTGGAATCCTGATTTATGTCAATGAACTCTCTCCGGGCAATGACGACATCTTGAATCTGAAAGAGGGGCTCGCTAAAGGACTCACTGATACTCCGCCTCCAAGCATCCAAGATAAGAGCAACCTTGATCGCTGGCGTCCTGGCAACGACACTCAAAATCTGTTGAGTTTGGAGTATCGGTGGCAGAGAGCAATCCGTGTCGTACCGGCCTCTCACGTCTCCATTTCCAACGCTACCGCACAATTCGATGACGTCGTGCGCCAGATCGAAGCGCAAATTAGTGACGAAGCGCGACGCGGTGACATCAGCAAAGTTTGGTTGCCTACTTGTAAGGACAAGTCTACATGTGACGCCTGCGATTTCAGGTCATTTTGCCCCAAGCCAGCAGATCAATCCGTGGCGAGGAGTCCGCGAGCTCCTGAAGCACCGTAGAATGAGTGAGAAGATACACGAACAATTCTCCTATGCGGTCAAAGACATACTCACTTTCTGGGCGCGATCAAGGCCCTAAGCCCCCTCTTATGAGGAGTGTGCGCCGAATCGGTTTTCGTATTGCTTCCACGTCGGCGTGACAGTACAGTTAGGATTCCAATGTCCAGCACTTCAGATTCGCTCGTGATTGTCGGGTGTTCCGCGACAAAGTTTGACGTCGACAGTTCAGTGCCCGCTGTTCACCTGTACGATGGTCCGGTATATCGAATTCTTAGGGCGCACTTGCGTCACCAGCGCTGGTCCAAGGATTTGTCTTTGGGAGTGCTCTCCGCGAAGCACGGGCTGATCGGCGCAATGGCTCCGATATCTACATACGATTTACGGATGACACCTGCAAGAGCGGATTTGCTCAGGGATACGGTTACATCGACGCTTCATGAATATGCCAAAGGCAAAGCCAATGTGCACCTCGTGCTCGGGAAGGACTACCTTCGAGCACTCGATTTTTCGAACTTGATTGCACCCGAAAATGTCATCACAGCAGATGGGCCAATAGGCCTAAAGCTTCAATATTTCTCTCGATTATTGGGCCGATTCAAGCGGTCTCCGCGCGTTCGCCGTATCCCAATCCATGCAGCCAGGCCCCTGTATTTTTTGCCTGACTGGGACGATTTTTTGGACACTGGATTTGACTTTCACAACGACACGTTTTCCGCTGAGAAAAAATCAGATCGGGTACAGTCACACAGCATTGAACTGATGAGACCACGACGCCTGTGCGATGGTGTTTTGGTGAGCTTGGCTCAACAGTTGAGCGGTAGTAAAGGGCTCCTGAGAAAGTTACCAGCCTCCGACCCAGGACATCTTCGTCCACGCTCGGTTCGCGATCACTTCGGACTCGCTGACGATCAATGGGCATTCGGTGATTGTGGAGCATTCTCATATGTGAACCGGTGCAACCCAGCGATTTCAGTGGAGCAAGCGGTTGCCCTGTACGACCTCCACGAATTTGACCTCGGCGCGAGTGTCGATCACATACCGGTTCCTGAGGTCGTCGACGAGGATGGCATTCGGCGGCAGCTCAGCAAGTACCAGAGATCGCGACGGGTTAAGCTGACCCAAGAAAATGCTGTGGCATTTATAGATGAATGGCGACGGCGAGTCTGCACATTCGTACCTGTCGGCATCATTCAGGCAATGAGTGCGAAGAACTATGCGGAACAGATTCCCGAATACATTGAGATGGGCTATACCCATATAGCGCTCGGGGGGCTAGTGCCCCAATCTGATTCCGAGATCACTGACGTCATCAAGGCAGTGCGAAGTGTCACAAAGACTCTTAGAACTATTCCCTGGATTCATCTTCTCGGTGTATACCGCCCGAAGCTTCAGGAGCTTTTTCGGGCAGGCGGAGTGAGCAGTTTTGACAGTGCCACATATTTTAGAAAAGCATGGTTGCGCTCTGATCAAAATTATCTAGGGGCCGATGGCTCTTGGTATGCAGCAATTCGCGTACCTCCGAGCGACGATCCTCGCACGATGCAAAGACTCGTAAGCTCCGGAGAAACTCAAGCACAAATTCGACGGCTTGAGCGGGAAGCCCTCAAGGCATTGAGAGACTACGATGATGGGCGTATCACAGTTGAGAAGTGCTTGCGAATGGTTCTGAAATATGATGGATTATTGAATCGCGGCGAATTTGCGCCGATGGCGTTGGAAGAGCAGTATCGAAAGACGCTCGAAGCTCGGCCATGGTCAAATTGCACCTGCAATTTCTGTAGACAGATCGGCATTGACGTAGCCATCTTCCGCGGCTACAACCGAAACAAACGACGCGGTGCCCATAACACTCTCCATTTATACGAGCAACTGCACCCCTCACTCAGAGAGGTGCGGCCAGCAAATCCACATGAGCCTACGCATTCAGGAAATCTAAAGCATACCGATGTAGGTATCCGCAATATCTATAAGAACTAAAGATGAAACTTCGCAAACAGCTTTCGTTTGAAGCCGCACACTTCTTGCCAAATGTCCCCGAGGGACATAAATGCGGGCGGATGCATGGGCATTCGTTTCGCGTCATCGTCCATGTTGATGGCCCTGTCGACACACACGCCGGTTGGGTGATGGACTTCGCTGACATTTCGAAAGTCATCAAGCCGATCATCAACATGCTTGACCATCGCACACTCAATGAGATCGAGGGACTTGAGAATCCTACGTCCGAAAACTTATCGATCTGGATATGGAACAAGCTCTCTTCGGCTTTGCCTTCACTCGCAGCGGTTGAGGTTGAGGAGACGTGCACTTCTGGCTGTGTATATTGCGGAGACCTGACAACTGCCGGAACGCCAGTAGAGACAGGTGCGAACAAGACTATCAGCGCCGATCCCTTCCCTTTGGCTTTTGCTCCACTGGATGACGTTTCGGAAGACGAAACAGTGTTAGCAGTTGTGAAGGAACTCGATGCGTGGAGGCCAAGCAACGACGAGCTAAGCGAAATTGTTGCTGTAACTGCTCGGACGTTAGATACGGTGTCACGGCTTACGCAGTATGAAGATGAGAAAGCGAACCGCATTCTTGCAGCAATCGCATTTGTCAGTGCATTTGTGGGCGCCCTGTTCGGCACGATCCCCAGTAGATTCCCACCCACTTCGATTGCATTGCTGTGGGCGAGCGGAATTCACTGGAGATCGGCATTGCTGGCTAGTTCCTATTTGCTCTTCTCGTGCTATGCACTGCTCGTTGCGATAGGACTAGCGATGGTTCTATGGGCTGTTACACCGCGTTTCAAGACATCTGCAGGATGGAAAGCAGCCGCAGCGATTGCAAATGAGCCAGGATGGAAGAAGGACCTCACGAAACGGCCAAAATCATTACTGTTTTATGAACGGATCGCTGAGACTCATCCAACTATGTGGGCCAGAGAGTTTTCTGTCAATTCTGCGTACGATATTGAATTGACCTATGCAAAGAACTCGATTGCAGAGAGCCATTTGGTTTCAGACAAGATCAGATATAAGGTTAAGTGGCTGACGCGAGGGGTCCGATTGTTTTTTTGTGCCGCAATCATCGTGTCATTCCTCATCGTATCCGTTGTCATGAATCTGGTTGTGACACCGCTGCCCCCAGAGCACCCTAATACCGTCGTAGTAAATGTGCAGCAGCCCGGGTTGCCTAGTGACACCTCAAGCCATGCAAGTACATCTGCGTCGAAACCCGAAGCAAAGCCACGGTGAACTTTGATCATTAAGGCCCGCGCACGAAGAACCGTCGTATTCACTGATGCGGATAATACTCTTTGGGATACAGATGCTGTTTATGCAGATGCTCAGCTCTCGCTTTTGTCGGACTTAGAATCCGCCTATGGCGGCTCGATAGTCGAGATAGACCGCTTGGCTTTTGTACGAAAAGCGGATCAAGGCATCGCACTGTCGCACGAACTTGGGCTTCGGTATCCCCCTCGTCTTCTGGTAGAGGCACTTTTGCAAGGCGTGGAGCTTGATGACCGCCTCCTCGGAGAGATTGAGGAAGCCTTTATCGCACGACTGAGCAATTCCGTGCCGAATCTTCGACCTGGAGTAAGCGATGGGCTTGAGCGACTTAGTTCGGCTGGAGTTCCGATCACCATAGTGACCGAAGGTGGCGAGCAGCGCTGTAGGGACCTGCTGATAGAGCATGAAATAGATCAACTGATTGCAGATGTAATTTCATCCAAGAAGACCTCAGCCCTTTTCTTTCAGTTGGCGGATATCGATCAAATGCAGTACTTTGTTGGCGATCAATTAGACGTTGATATTGCTTTCGCTCGCGCAGCAGGTTTTGACACGATCTATTTTCCGGGCAACTTCACCCCTCATTGGACTAGTCGTGTGCAGGACGTCTCAAAGTACCAAATTGCCTCGTTCGCCGAAGTGCCACAAATAGTTCTCGCAATGTAATTGACTTGCGGTCTATGGCTGCGACTCAGCGGATACCAATAAGCTTGTGCGTCTGCAAGCTCAGCCGCCAGCGCGGATTCTCTGCGCAAAAGCGAACAGACGCGGCCAGAGAGTCATTCACTCCATCCATCGGCTGGATAAAGAAGTGTTCAAATGCGAGCTGTTCGTACAATAGTGGATTGACTTCTTGCGGATACACCACCTTCAGTTCATCGCCGCGCGTCACTACCAACTCGGCTCTGCTCTTCGGGCTCACGCACGCCCAGTCGATTCCCTCAGGCAAGGCGATCGTTCCGTTGGTCTCAACCGCAATGATGAAGTTCTGCTCGTGCAGCGCATCGATTAGCGCCGCATCGATCTGTAGCAGCGGCTCTCCGCCGGTGCACACGACGAATCTCTTGCCACTATCGCTCTGCGGCCACTTCGCAGCAATAGCCGCAGCAAGTTCCTTCGCTGTATCGAACTTGCCTCCGCCATCGCCGTCTGTGCCGACGAAATCAGTATCGCAGAACTGGCACACTGCATTCGCACGGTCTTGCTCGCGCCCGCTCCACAGATTGCATCCCGCGAACCGGCAAAACACCGCAGCACGTCCTGTGTGCACACCTTCACCCTGCAGCGTGTAGAAGATCTCTTTGGTAGCGTAAGACATCGAATCAACCTTCTAACTGCGGTACACCGCAGGATCGGAGACACCAGCTTCGGAGAATCCCTTTAGCCTTAACAGACACGCGTCGCATGCGCCGCAAGCCTCTCCGCGCTCGTCAGGGTCATAGCAGCTGATAGTCTGAGAATAGTCCACGCCCAGCCGCAAACCGGCTTCCACAATCTGCTTCTTGGTCATCGCAATCAGCGGCGTATGAATGGTGATGCGCTTACCTTCTTCCGTGCCCATCTTTGTGCCGAGGTTCGCCAGCGTTTCAAACGCCCGGATAAACTCCGGCCGGCAATCGGGATAGCCACTGTAGTCCAGCGCATTCACGCCCAGAAAGATGTCAGTCGTGCCGAGCGTCTCAGCCCACGCCAGCGCCAGCGCCAGGAAGACCGTGTTCCGCGCCGGCACATACGTCACCGGAACTCCGCGGCCAATATCTTCTGCCGTGCGATGTTTCGGCACCGGCACATCGCTGGTCAGGGCCGATCCGCCGAACGAGCGCAGGTCGATCTTCACAATCGCGTGTTGCTGGACACCCAGCTTCGCTGCGACGCGTTGCGCGGATTCGAGTTCTATTTTGTGGTTCTGCCCGTAGTCGAAGCTCAGAGCGTAGACCTGGAAGCCTTGCTGGCGTGCCATCGCAACCACTGTAGTCGAATCCAGCCCCCCGCTGAGCAGAACCACGGCTTTATTACCGTCCACTCGAACTCCTATTTAGCTTGTCGCTATCTGGTTTAGCGCGTAATCGTGGATGTTAGAGGCGCACCCGTTTTCATAGACGATCCGCTGAAATGGTCGGGGCGCTCAGATTCGAACTGAGGACCCCCTGCTCCCAAAGCAGGTGCGCTACCAGGCTGCGCCACGCCCCGACTCTCGCAATTATCGCATCCGTGTCCCGCAATTCTGGACTGTGAGCCAAGTCCTCTGAAGGAGCCTCACGAACTTGTGGTTCCGTGAGGATTCGAGAAGAACTCGGAGGCTTTGACAGCCTCAATTTTGCCTACAGTCAGAACGCGGAAAAGACAGATGCGCTAGGCTAAAACGCCCCATCTCATTCATTTACAAAGAGTTGGAGCTGTCGGTGCGATATGGGCTTTTTACTAGCGCATCTGCTCCCAAAGCAGATGCGCTACCAGGCTGCGCTACGCCCCGATCTCTTCCATACTACCGCATTGGTGCGCCTCCGACGCCTCACCAAAGTGGCATCGAATGCAATCCCAGCCCTTTCAGAATC
>Ga0302319_10019881_pt1 | contig 12177 bp, 8 predicted proteins | sample Bog_T0_2_FD_203319 | JGI IMG/M metagenome (GOLD analysis project Ga0302319, IMG submission 203319) | Peat permafrost microbial communities from Stordalen Mire near Abisko, Sweden - Bog_T0_2 | ecosystem: Environmental > Terrestrial > Soil > Wetlands > Peat | place: Sweden: Abisko, Stordalen Mire... | reverse complement strand
CTGCCGCAGATGAGCATTTAAATAACGTGTATAGAAAGGGTAACAATAAGCCAAAATATACTTATAAACATTTTAAACAAATAGCGCCAGATTGCGGTAGCAGACCAGATAGCCAGTGTACGGTGGTTGTTATAAAATATCCGGTATTTAACAATATACCATCGCTGAATGACAGTATAAAGCATAGATTTTTTCATCTTTTCAGGAGTGATTCTACAAGCACGACCGACACAAATTTCACAAAATATGCTAATAAGTTCATCAATTCTTACGAAAGTGACAGAATCAGGGACCCCGTGAGGCCGTGGAAGATTGCAGGCACAGCAGAGGTTCTCAGACGGGATTCAAGTCTTATAACAATCTATTTTAGTGATGATAGTTACGACGGCGGGGCGCATGAACACGATGGGTTCTCATTCATAAACTGGGACTCAAAAACCAGCCGGGTCATAGAGCTGAATGATCTATTTATTGATGGGTATTATGATAAGCTGATCAAAATTGCTGAGAAAATATTCAGGAAGCACGAAAAATTAAGCGATAACGCGTCTTTTGAAAATTATTTGTTTAAAAACGGAAAGTTCGGTTTAAACAATAACTTTCTCATCACACCGAATTATATAATATTTTTATACAACGAATATGAGATCAAACCATATACGGAAGGCACGACAGAAATTGATATCCCATACACACAAATTAAATCATTACTGCGGCCAAATACGGTTGTGGCACAATACACTAAATAATGCTTGTTTTTAAATTTGGAGGTGCGTCTGTTAAAGATGCCGTCGGGCTGGTGAACCTGGCCAATGTTGTTAAAAAGTATGAGGGCAACCATTTGCTGATTGTGGTTTCGGCCATGGGTAAAACTACCAATGTGCTCGAAAAATTGGTTAAAGCTTTTGTTGATCATGATAATCAGCTTTATTCCATTTTTGACGACATAAAACAATATCATCATGAGATTCTTTGGGAACTTTTTGAACCATCGCACCCAATATTTAATGATATTGTAAATGCATTTGTTGAAATTGACTGGATTATTGAAGATGATCCCCATGAGAATTATGATTTTGTATACGATCAGATCGTATCCATTGGTGAAATGGTTTCAACCCGGATTGTTAACGCTTATTTAAATAAAGCAGGTGTAAAAAGCCAGTGGCTGGATGTTCGCGATTTTATCCATACAGATAACACTTACCGGGAAGGTGTTGTGCTATGGGATAAAACCCAGGCAAGCATTAGCCACGATATTCCTGCAATGTTAGTGAAAGGCCCAATAGTAACACAGGGATTTTTAGGCGGAACATCGGAAAATTTCACAACCACTTTGGGTCGCGAGGGCTCTGATTATACCGCGGCAATTTTTGCGGCATGTCTCGGCGCGGAGTCGGTAACTACCTGGAAAGACGTCCCCGGAATACTAAACGCTGACCCAAAATTTTTTGAAGATACCGTAAAATTTGACGAACTATCTTATACTGAAGCCATAGAAATGACTTATTACGGTGCCAGCGTTATTCATCCCAAAACAATTAAGCCCCTGCAAAATGCCAGGATACCCCTGCTGGTAAAACCATTTGCCGATCCCGGCGCGCCAGGGACAATAATTAGCGAAAATGCCGTTAATCAGTATACGAAACCGGTTATTATTTTAAAACAAAACCAGGTACTGATGTCTGTTTCCGCTAAAGATTATTCATTCATTTCGGAGAATCATTTGAGCGAAATTTTTCGCTTTTTTGCCCAAAACCAGATAAAAGTTAATATGATGCAAACGTCGGCCCTTAGTTTTTCGGTTTGTTTTGATTTTTATGAAGAACGTTTTAACAGGCTTTTAACAGAGTTAAACCAGAATTTTAAAGTAAAATACAATAACGGCCTGTCTTTAATTACGGTAAGGCATTATTCTGACGCCTCGCTGCGGGAGTTAAAAAATGATAAAACAATTCTATTGGAACAGGTTAGCCGAAATACCATTCAAATGATCGTTAAATAGGGTTTCGAATAAAAAAATGTAAAAAAAATGTTAAAGTATAAGGCATTCCACAAATTTAAATCGCAATGGACTATATTAGCCCATTCTTAGGCAGGTAAACAAATCTCATGAAGTTATTAAGAATATTTTTTACGCAATCGTTGTTTGTTCTACTTTTTTATTTTTCCGCAACAGCACAAAGTGACAACCCTGTATTAAACCAGATCATCGCAAAATCAGCAAAAATTTACAATAGTTTTCCGATTGAAAAAGTTTATTTACATTTCGATAAACCCTATTATGCTATTGGCGATACTCTATGGTTCAAAGCCTATTTAACAGTAGGCCAGCACCTGCCTTCGGCATTGAGCAGAATTATCTACGTGGATGTTTTGGGTCCGCGGGATTCTTTGATACAGTCGTTAAAGCTGCAGGTCAAAAACAGTGTTACCTGGAATAGTATACCGATATCACAATATGTCTACAAAAAGGGGAATTACAGGATAGTTGCCTATACCAATTGGATGAACAATACGGGTGTTGACTACTTTTTCAGTAAAACCATAGCCATTGGCGATGCGATCAATAATGCAGTATCAACACAATTCTCTGTAAAGAGTGCAATTGTAAGTAAGTTCCCTAAAATAACCGCGGGGATATATTATAAAGATGATGACGGTAAACCATATGCCGGTAAAAGGGTTAGCTGGACTGTTCAAAAAGAAGACGAAACATTATTTAAAGGTAAGGGCGAAACCGACCAGCATGGGTTTATTGAGATAAGTTTTTTCAATAGTAAAAACTTCGGGCTCGACTCGGCGAGCATCACAACGGTAATCGAAACCGGTACCAGGAAACCAGTAACCAATTCATTTCCTTTAAAATCTATCGCCAGCCCGAATGATATACAATTTTTCCCGGAAGGCGGTGAACTGCTACAGGGTGTCCGAACCAAAATAGCCTTTAAGGCTATAAGGCCTACCGGTTTGGGAATCGATTTAAAGGGTACTATTACCGATAACAATAATAACGTGATATGTGAATTTTCGTCTTCACATTTAGGGATGGGATATTTTTTGTTAACACCCGAAGATGGAAAGTCCTATAATGCAAAGATTACATATGCTGACGGGTCGACTGCCACGACTGTTTTACCAAGAGTTCAAACCAACGGTATAAATTTAAGTCTGGACAACAGTTCTACCGATTTATTAGGGGTCAGGCTGCAGGCAGACCAATCGTTCTTCAATGAAAACAAGGATAAAACTTTTTTTATAATTTGTAAATCAGAAGGAGCTATCTCTTTCGCGGCGAAAACAACTTTAGCCGCCCAGGTTTATAACGCTAAAATACCTAAAAGCAAGTTCCCGACGGGTATTGTACAGGTTACGCTTTTTACAGCCGACGGTGACCCCTTAAGTGAGCGCGTAGCGTTTATACAGCATAATGATTTGCTCAACGTTTCTGTCGGTAGTGATCAGCCTTCCTATATCACGCGCCAAAAAGTTAAGTTAAATATTACAGCGAAGAATAATGACCAACCTGACGAAGGGAATTTTTCAGTGGCTGTAGTGGACGAGTCAAAAGTTCCATATGACGAAAATGCGGAAACGACAATATTGAGTTATATCTTGCTGACATCAGATATTAAAGGATATATTGAAAAGCCAAACTATTATTTTAATCACCCGGATGAAAAAACAGTGGCTGACCTGGATGTTTTGATGCAAACGCAGGGGTACCGCCGTTTTTCGTATGATGGAATTCTAAATAACCGTTATCCTCAACTAAAATTTTTACCTGAACAGGGTATAGATATCAGTGGTACGCTCCGTGCTTCAACCGGTATGCCGGTAAACAACGGTAACATTACGCTTTCAATTGCCAATAACAATTACTACAAAAATACAGTTACCGATGCCGACGGTCACTATAAGTTTCCGAACCTTGTTTTTTTAGATTCGGCAAAGATCAAATTAAGTGCCCGGAACAATTTTCGCTCCAATGACCTTGTACTTTTTGTGGATGGCGAACAGGGACAAAGTGTTGGACAGAATTTTTACACCCCCGATGAAATACTCAATATCGACAGCGTTCTTAGCGCCTATTTAAAAAACAGCAAAATCGAATATAAAAGTAAAAATATATTGAAGGAAGTAGTCATAAGAGATACAAAAATAGTTCCGACCGTTACTCACCTTGATTATGGATCCCTTTCAAGTTTAAGCCATGAGGCTGACCACACAATCACAGCCGCACAATTACAGGGTTGTAACTCAGTTTTCGAATGTTTAAAGGGTATGGCAATGGGAATGACTTTTCAAAATAATAATTTTTATGTTTTTACCAACCATACCAATAGCGCCAGTAGTGCTCCGGCAGCAATTTTTGTAAAAGGCATGATTGCTGATGTGAACTATCTGTCGACCCTAAATCCGGCTGACGTTGAGTCGATCGAAATATTTGTAAAAGATGAGCTTGGGCTTATTAACAGCGCCTATAACACCAACGGGGCCATCGTTATCAATATGAAAAAAGCGGCGGTCGGCACAAAACTAACGGTAGACCAAATAAAAGATCTAATACCCCAAAGCAACGAAAGAACAATTACACCCAGGGGATATACACCTGTAAAAACATTTTATATGCCGCGGTATGCGGGCCCAAGAGCTGCACAAACTACAAAAGTAGATACCCGCAGCACCATTTACTGGAACCCGAATGTAATTACCGACAAAACCGGCAATGCTGCGGTGGAATATTTTAACGCTGATGGAAAAGGGACTTACCGGGCAATTGTTGAAGGTATGGACAAAGACGGTAATATTGGCCGGCAAGTTTTTAAATATGAGGTGAAGTAGGGTAGTTGATTAAGTTAGATTAGTTGATTAAGTGAGTAGTTATGAAATTTTTTGCACAGCATAAACTAATCAACTATTCACCTAATCAACCCAATCAACTACTCACTTAATCAACAAAAACAAATGACTAAATTAACCCCATTCCACGTTGCAGTACCAGTTTATGACCTGGATGAAGCCAGAAAATTTTACCGGGAAGTGCTTGGCTGCAGTGAAGGAAGAAGCTCGGATTTATGGACAGACTTCGACCTTTACGGCCACCAGTTTGTTATTCATTTAAAACCGCGCCCGGCTGCACAACCCGAACATCATTTTAACCCGGTCGATGGCCATGAAGTGCCAATCCCGCATTACGGCGTAGTTTTAGAATGGGAACAATGGCATGAACTGGAAAAAAGGTTAAAAAACCACAACATAAAATTCGTGATCGAACCCTATATTCGTTTTAAAGGCCTGCCTGGCGAACAGGCTACCCTGTTTTTTTTAGACCCGTCAGGAAATGCCCTGGAATTTAAGTCGTTTAAAGATTTTGGGCAGTTGTTTGCTGTGTAAGTGATTGTTGTTGATGACCAAAATTCTTTGTTAAAGTTTATATAGGGTTGTAAGGACATTTAGGTAATTTTGAATCACAAATCCTTAAGCCAAAGTTTTTTGAAGTACCATTGTGAAAGTTGAATTTTTTAGGCGCTTCTATCAAATAACGTAATCTCTGGCCATAAGAAAGGCTTGCAAAAAATTGCCTGCGCTCTTCTTCATCTTGTTCCCAGGTTGTATTAAATTTAACCCGTTTCATTTTCTTTTATTACCGCAAACAGCACAAAATGTTGCTAAAGGTGTTCTGTACGGTTTGCCACATTTCTCACAAGGTGACCCATATAAGGCTATTTCATGGTGCATTATCGCAGCGTGATTTGTCTCGCCAAAACCCGTTAATTTATTATAATAATCCAGCAAAGGTTTAAACCTGTCGGGTTTTGCACTTTTAAAACCTAAACTATATAATTCCTTTGCTCTTTTAAACTCTTCTTCATCAAGCATTGGCAGTTCCATTTTACACCTCCAGCACCAAAGAGTTTTCATACAAAATTAGTTTATTTCTTCAACTTCTTTCACTATCCCTACCCTCCCATTCTTAAACGCCTTTCTCGGCGTAAGACCCAATAGTTCAAACATCGCCATATCCGTATCAAAAGAAGGGTTAGGCGTGGTCAATAATTTATCCCCCGCAAAAATGGAATTTGCCCCTGCCATAAAACAAAATGCCTGTTCAATCAATGTCATTTCCGTACGCCCTGCAGATAAGCGCACAACCGTTTTTGGCATTATAATGCGCGTAGTAGCAATCATGCGCACCATATCCCAAACAGATACCCTGGGCTGGTCTGCCAGCGGTGTCCCTTTAATGGGTACTAAGGCATTAATTGGTACGGATTCCGGGTGTTTTGGCAAATTGGATAATGTTTTTAGCATAGAAATACGGTCTTCAACAGTCTCGCCTAAACCAATGATCCCACCGCTGCAAACGGTAATTTTCGCTTTGCGTACGTGCTCCAATGTCTTTAAACGCTCATCATAAGTTCGGGTTGTAATAATTCGTTTGTAATCTTCTTCAGAAGTATCCAGGTTATGGTTGTAGGCGTACAAACCCGCATCTGCCAATCTTTGCGCCTGCGGTTCGGTGAGCATGCCCAGCGTACAGCAAACTTCCATATCCAGTTCGTTTACAGCTTTTACCATTTCAATTACCCTATCAAAGTCGCGGTTATCGCGTACCTCCCGCCAGGCCGCCCCCATGCAAAGCCGGGAAGCGCCGCCATTTTTAGCTTTCTGCGCGGCAGCAATTACTTCTTCTTTTGGCATTATGGCGTGTACGCCAACGCCGGTATCATACCGGGCAGCCTGCGGACAATACGCGCAATCCTCCGGGCATCCCCCTGTTTTTATCGAAATCAGCGAACTGATCTGTACTTCCGCATAATCTTTATTTTCCCGGTGTACGGTAGCAGCTTCATAAACCAGGTCCAATAATGGTTTATGGTATATATCTGAAATCTCTTCTTTTGTCCAGTTATGCCTTACTTCTGTCATTTTTCTATTTTAAAATTCTAATTTATTATTAATGTTTAATGGTGCACCAGGTGCATATGTGGTATTAAAAGTTTAGTTGCAAAATAAAGCGGCAGCAAAAACCCCGCACAATCTGTAAAAGTAGTAATTATGATAGAGGAAGCGACAGCAGGGTCAATCCCTACCCGTTTTAGTATTAGTGGAATAGTTGCGCCCGTTAAACCAGCTACAATAAGGTTCCCGGTCATCGCTAAAAACAAAACGAGGCCAAGCCATAGGTTTGCGTCATAAAACATCGCAATAAAAAAAACGATAATACCATTGGCTGCTCCATTTATCATCCCAACTAAAAACTCCTTAAGTACAGTATTATAAGCCTGTTTATCGGAAAGGTCAGTTAAAGAAATACGCCGTACGGTTACGGCAAGGGCTTGAGTAGCGGCATTGCCCCCCATTCCGGCTATAATGGTCATATAAGCGGCAATAATCGGAATTTCCGCAACCGTTGCATCAAAATGCCGGATTACCGATGCGGCCAGGTAAGCGGTCGCGAGGTTGATTACCAGCCAGGGAAGCCGACTTTTTACAGCGTCTTTCCAGTTACCGCTCAATTCTTCATCTTCTGATACGCCCGAAAACTTTAAAATGTCTTCGGTGCTTTCCCGTTCAATTACATCGATAATATCATCTACTGTAACCCTGCCAAGCAGTTTCATATTATCATCTACTACAGGTATTGCCGTTAGGTTGTATTGGGATATTAAGCTGGCTACATCTTCCTGGTCCATGCCGGCCTTCACATAAACAAAATCTGTATTAACCAGGTCCCTTACATGGGCTTCGGCCTTTGCCTTTATAATAGATTTAATGGATAAAATTCCCTGCAAAACATCGGTATCATCAACAACATAAACTGTATAAAATTCCTCCATTTCTTCCGACTGCCGTATAATTTCTTCTAACGCGTCTTTTTTATCAAGGTTAATATTTACTTTGATAAGGTCAGAGTCCATCAAGCCCCCTGCCGTATCCTCCTCATATTTTAAAAGCGCCCGGATACTATCAGCATCCCCGGCGTCGATTTCCTCTAATATTTCCTGCTGTTCTTCTTCATCCAGTTGGGAAATAATATCTGTTGCGTCATCATAATCCAGTTCCTCCACAATTTCCGACCGTTTTCCAGGATTAAGATTTATCAACAGTTCTCCGGGATATTGGTCTTCACCCATTTCCGAGATCACTTCTGATGCGATTTCGGTCGGAAGGATATTTATGATCCTTTCCTTAGCTTCTTGCGGCAGCTTTTCAAACAACATGGCAATTTCTGAAGCATGGTATTCTTTCAGAACACCCTCTAATTCAGCATCATTGCCTTCAAGTGCAGTTTCAATTCGCAGCAGGTCGGATCTGTCTATTTCGAAGGATTGCATATGCGACTAAAATACGATATTATAATTTGAAAATTATTCAATTTGAAAATTTGAAAATTCAATTGACAAGCCAATTCTCAACTTATTCGTCTTTTGAAATTACTTTTTCATTTTCAAATATTCAAATTAACACATCTTCAAATTTTCAAATTCACTTGTTTTTCAAATTAAAAAACTACTTTTGCACAAAAAACAAAAAGGTTTATTAATAACAATATTATGGACGCAGGCCCGAGTTATAGTTATCAGCATGATCTTAAAACTGCCAAACCGGATAAAAGGCAGGTTAAAGAGGTTCGTATGGTACTACCCGTCATCCATCTCTTTTCCTTGCTTAGCAGCTAAACCCAAAATAGCTGAGGGTAAATTGTTTGATTATAATTTTAATACCCTTATTTTTCTTAGGTTACTTACTTATTTACATTTTATTTATCATTTAAACTCGTCAATCAGCGGACCAGGCTGAATTTATCGATGTTGATAAATTTTGAATTTCAAAATATGTTCCGATCGGGCATATAAATTTTTTAAATGATGTAAAAGCAAGTAATTATGTCAACTGTTATAAAAGAGAATAAAAGAAAATTCCTGTTTAAAAACCACACCAACGGCCATAGCCCGCAGGAATTTGATACTGCTTCAATTGCCCGGCTTAAGAATGTTGCACAATGCCAGCAGGCGGAAAGCCTTGAAATGCTTGAAACTGCGTTGACAGGTTTGACAAAAATTGAAGCCCGCGAACGCCGGAGTAAATTTGGTTTAAATGAGGTAGCGCATGAAAAAGCCCCAAAATGGTTTATTCAGTTTTTCCAGGCATTTGTAAATCCCTTTATCGGTGTTCTTTTTATTTTGGTAATTATATCGCTTATCACCGATGTTAAAATACAAAAACCAGGTGAAGAGGATTACACAACCGTAATTGTGATTAGTACCATGGTTTTGTTAAGTGCGATGCTTCGTTTTGTACAGGAATTCAGAAGCAACCAGGCGGCCGAAAAGTTAAAATCAATGGTTACCACCACTGCAACGGTAATAAGGGCCGAAGGTAAAAAAGAGGTTGATATAAAGAAATTAGTACCGGGTGATATAATACAGCTTTCAGCCGGGGACATGATCCCGGCAGATGTCCGTATCCTGCAATCAAAGGATTTATTTGTAAGCCAGTCTATGTTAACCGGCGAAGCTATACCGGTTGAAAAAACAGAAACCGCAGCAATAAGCGAGGGCAGGCAATCGCCGCTGGAGCTTAATAACGTCTGCTTTATGGGCACCAATATAGTAAGCGGGACTGCTATTGCTGTAGTTGTCAACACAGGTGAAGAGACCTATTTTGGTTCTCTTTCAAAATCGCTGGTTGGCAAACGGGCTGAAACAAGTTTTGACAAGGGCGTAAACAGTGTTAGTTTCCTGTTAATCCGCTTTATGCTGGTTATGGTACCCCTGGTTTTTTTAATAAACGGTTTTACCAAGCACGACTGGCTACAGGCGCTTTTGTTTGGTATCTCGATTGCCGTCGGCCTTACCCCCGAAATGCTGCCGATGATAGTAACAGCCAACCTTGCCAAGGGTGCAGTAAATATGTCTAAACGAAAAGTGGTTGTTAAACGCCTGAATGCCATCCAGAATATTGGCGCGATGGATGTTCTTTGTACCGATAAAACCGGAACACTGACAATGGACAAGATAGTGCTGGAACGTCACCTAAATGTTTATGGCCTGGAAGACAATGAAGTGATGAAATGGGCCTACCTGAACAGTTTTCATCAAACAGGTCTCAAAAATTTACTGGACGTAGCAGTTTTGGAGCATGTGGATGTACACTCCTGTATAAAAGAAGGTGAATCCTATGAAAAAGTCGATGAAATTCCGTTTGATTTTCAGCGCCGCCGCATGTCGGTTATTTTGGAAGGCCCAAATCATAAACACCTGCTGATCTGTAAGGGTGCAGTTGAAGAGGTATTAGACCTTTGCAGCCATGCTTTTGATCCCGGAGAAGACAACAGCCTGCAAATAGAAAAGGATGACATCATCCCGATGGATGATAAAATGAGGAAACTTGTACTGAGTAAATCCGGGGAGCTTAATGAAGAAGGATTAAGGGTATTATTGGTCGCGGTAAAGGAATTTGACGAAAGACCATTAACCTACAGTAAAGCTGATGAAAGTGACATGATCCTTACCGGGTTCATAGGTTTCCTGGATCCTGCAAAGCCCTCTGCGAGCCTGGCAATTGATGCCCTGCACAAATTAGGCGTTAATATTAAAGTGCTTACCGGCGACAATGAAATTGTTACGAAAAAAATATGTAAAGATGTTGGTATACCCTTTACCGATATTTTATTGGGGCGCGACCTCGAAAACATGAGTGATGAAGATCTAAGCGAACGGATTGAAAACGTTAGTATTTTGGCGAAACTAAGCCCGTTACAAAAATCAAGGGTGGTGAAAGTCTTACAGTCAAGGGGACATACGGTTGGTTTTATGGGCGACGGCATTAACGACGCGGCTGCCCTTCGCGACGCGGATGTTGGTATCTCAGTTGATACCGCCGTCGATATAGCAAAAGAAAGCGCTGACATAATTTTGCTCGAAAAAGACCTGATGGTATTACGCAAGGGCGTAATTTATGGCCGCAGAACTTTCGGTAATATTATAAAATATATAAAAATGACTGCAAGCAGCAACTTCGGGAATATGTTTAGCATGCTTGGCGCGAGTGCCTTGCTTCCATTCCTGCCAATGCTGCCTATTCAAATCCTGATAAATAATTTATTGTATGATATTTCGCAAATATCTATTCCCTGGGATACAATGGATGCGGATTATATTGAACAACCACGTAAATGGGATGCCAGCGGCATTGGTAAATTCATGTTATTTATTGGGCCTATAAGTTCAATTTTCGACTATGCCACGTTCGCCATCTTGTGGTTTATATTTAAGGCCAATTCACCGGCTCATCAGGGTTTTTTTCAAACAGGTTGGTTTATTGAAAGTTTACTTTCACAAACGCTGATTGTGCATATGATCCGTACACGCAAAATTCCATTTATACAAAGCTGGGCTACAGCGCCGGTTTTAGCATTAACCACCGGTATTATGGCCATAGGCATTTTCCTCCCATATTCGCCATTGGCTTCAGCGTTTAAGCTGGAACCTATGCCATTAATGTTTTTTGGCTGGTTATTAGCGATATTGTTTTCTTATTGTTTATTAACACAATTAATAAAAACCTGGTTTATTAAGCGATTTGACCAGTGGTTGTAATGGAGTAGGAAATCAGAGGTCGGAAGTCAGAGGTCAGCAGCAGGAAATCAGAAGTTCAGATAGATAGGTGGGTTTCTGAATTCTGACCACCGGCTTCGGGTTTCAAACTTCCCTGATGTACTTTAAAGATACATTTAATTTGTTAAACTTCGAGACGGTTTGATTTACCTGCGTTTTTCGAATGGAGATTTGCATACTGCAATTATTATCAAAGTTTTGTGAAAGTACCGTTAAGTTGTCCTCTTTTACAATACGCATAGCCTCATTCATTTGAAGATATTCAAATTCAACGGAATAGATATCATTGACCGTTTTTTCAACAATAACCGCCTGTTTCAACGCTTCCTCTGTTGCCGATTTGTAAGCATTGATCAATCCAGGCACACCTAATAGTGTCCCGCCGAAGTAACGCACAACTACAACTGCCAGGTTGGTAAGCTCATGGGAAAGTAAAGTGTTCAGAATTGGCCTTCCTGCTGTTCCGGAAGGTTCGCCGTCATCATTTAACCGAAACACGGTACGGTCGATGCTTAGGCGCATTGCCCAGCAGTGGTGATTTGCCTTCGGA
>Ga0302319_10019880_pt1 | contig 12177 bp, 9 predicted proteins | sample Bog_T0_2_FD_203319 | JGI IMG/M metagenome (GOLD analysis project Ga0302319, IMG submission 203319) | Peat permafrost microbial communities from Stordalen Mire near Abisko, Sweden - Bog_T0_2 | ecosystem: Environmental > Terrestrial > Soil > Wetlands > Peat | place: Sweden: Abisko, Stordalen Mire... | reverse complement strand
TTCCAAAGATCTCCGTCGAGGCCGGCGCAACGATGGGCTGGTGGAAGTACGTCGGGCGTCACGGCGCGGCCATCGGCATCGACCGCTTTGGCGCTTCGTCGCCCGGACCGATTGTGTTGGAGAAGTTGGGGATATCCGTTGCCAATGTTGTGGAACATGCGAAGAAGCTGGTGAAGAAATAGAAGAAAGAGTGGGAGCGTAGGGAAGGCGGCGGTCATTTATGGCTGTCGCCTTTCTGTCGTGAGGTACTGTGATGACGCAGGATGAGGCCAAGGCGCTGGTGGGTAAGAAGGCCGCTGAGATGGTCGAAGACGGCATGGCGGTGGGGCTGGGTACAGGCTCCACGGCGACGCTGTTCATCAAGGCGCTGGGCGAGCGCGTGCGGCAGGGGTTGAAGATTCGCTGCGTGGCGTCGAGCGATGCCAGCGAAGCCTTAGGACGTTCGCTCGGGATGGACGTGGTCTCGCTGCCGGAGCTGCCGGAGTTGGATGTGTACATCGACGGCGCAGACGAGGTGGGGCCGGGGCTGGCACTCATTAAGGGCGGGGGAGGTGCGCTGCTGCGCGAGAAGATTGTGGCGAGCTCGGCCAGGAAGTTCATCGTGGTGGTGGACTCGACCAAGGTGGTCGACGTGCTGGGGAAGTTTCCGCTGCCGGTCGAGGTGATCAAGATGGCGCTGCCGCTGGTGGAGAAGCGGCTGACATCGCTGGGACTGCATCCGGAGCAGCGGCATCGTGCGAACGGCAGTGCATACCTGACCGACGAGAACAACTACATCCTGGACTGCGCATGCGGCAAGATCGTCGACCCGGCGAAGACGGCCGAGGAGATTCGCAACATTGTCGGTGTGGTGGAGCATGGGCTGTTCCTGCACATGGGCAGCCTCGCGCTGGTGGCGGGCGACGGCGGCGTGACGGAGATGCGGCCCTGAGCTCTTGTGCGGCAAGGCAAAGGCAAAAGCTTTAACGCAGAGGACGCAAAGGAAGACAAAGGGCTTGCATCGCGGCGGCCACTCTGAGCGTCTCTTGTTCTATGGCAAATGCAGGGAACACATCGCAACAGGGGAAGGTCTGGTTCATTACAGGGTCATCGAGCGGATTTGGCCGTCTGCTGGCGGAGTATCTATGCAGTCTGGGCGCGACGGTGATTGCAACGGCGCGCAAGGTGGAGAAGCTGTCGGAGTTGACGCTGCGGTATCCGGACAACGTGATTGCACTACCGCTGGACGTGACCAATGCGGAGAGTATTGAGGCAGCGGTGAAGGATGCGCTGGCGCGCGCCGGACACATCGACGTGCTGGTGAATAATGCCGGCTACGGCGTGACCGGGGCCATCGAAGAGGTCTCCGAGGCAGAATATATGCCGATGTTCGAGACCAACGTCTTCGGACTGGTGCGCTTGACCCAGGCGCTGCTGCCGCAGTTCCGGGCGCGCCGTTCGGGCCACATTGTGAACCTTTCCTCCATCGCCGGACTGATTGCCTCACCGGGTTGGGGCTTTTATGCCGCGACGAAGCATGCGGTGGAGGCGCTGAGCGAGGCACTGGCCGGCGAGATGGAGCCGCTGGGCGTGCACGTGACAGTGGTGGAGCCGGGCCCGTTCCGTACGGACTTTCTGGGTCGCTCGGGCGTGGAGGCCAAACAGATCATCTCCGATTACATGGAGACCGCAGGCACGGCGCGGACGTACTTCCAGACCCAGTCGGGCAAGCAGGCTGGCGATCCTCAGCGCGCCGTGGAGGCAATCGTGGCTGCGGTGGAGTCCCCGCAGCCGCCGAAGCACCTGCTGTTGGGTAAGAGCGCGCTGAAGCGTTGGCGGACAAAGCTGACGCAGTGGGGCGAAGAACTCGACGCGTGGGAAGAGACGACGGTGGGGGCGGATTTCCCGGAAGGCCATTAGGAGAAACTACGGCGAAGCCCGATTTTGTTTTTGTGAATTGTCCATCATCTGCATTGGGTGCTGACAATGAATGGGATTACTCTCTAACGAGGCATTCTTTCCTCAAAGGAGGAACACATATGGAACTGGGACTCATTGGCCTTGGCAAGATGGGCGGCAATATGGCGGAGCGACTGCACCTCGCGGGCCATAAGGTGGTGGGGTTCGACTTTTCTGCGGACGCCGTACAGCGGCTGACTGACGCAGGCTCTGTGGGCGTGAACTCGCTGGAGGATCTGGTGAAGAACATGCAGACGCCGCGGGCGATCTGGATGATGGTCCCGGCGGGTGACCCGGTTGACCAGACTATTGCAAAGCTGAAGCCGCTGATGCAAAAGGGCGACATCTTCATCGACGGCGGCAACTCCAACTACAAGGACACGCAGCGCCGCCACGATGCTCTGAAGCCGGAGGGCTTCGAATTCGTGGACGTGGGCACCTCGGGCGGCATCTGGGGCATCACCGAGGGCTACAGCATGATGATCGGCGGCGATGAGGACGTGGTCGCACACCTGAGCCCGATCTTCGAGGCGTTGGCGCCGTCGGCGACCACCGGATGGGGCCGGGTCGGACCGTCGGGCTCCGGGCATTTTGTGAAGATGATTCACAACGGCATTGAGTACGGAATGATGGAGTCCTATGCTGAGGGCTTCTCGATCATGAAGGCCAAGCAGGTGCTGGGGCTGGACTTGACGCAGATCTCCGAGATTTGGCGCTACGGATCGGTGGTACGTTCCTGGCTCCTGGATCTGACCGCCGACGCGCTAAAGAAGAACCCGGAGTTGGAAGGGCTGGAGGCGTTTGTTCCGGACTCCGGTGAGGGCCGCTGGACAGTATATGAGGCAATCGATTTGAATGTGTCCGCACCGGTGATTACGGAGTCCTTGATCCGGCGGCTGCGTTCCCGTGAGGAGAACAACTTCACCGACCGCATGTTGAGCGTGATGCGCAATGAGTTCGGCGGCCACGCGGTAAAGAAAAGTTAACGGGACACAGCGAAAAATTATGGGAAGAGAGCTGGAGGGGATATCTGCATGTCAACAACGCAAGTGAACATCACACCCGAGGCGATGAAGGCGAGCCAGCATCTGGAGCGGCTGCCTGATCCGTGCATCGTGGTCATCTTTGGCGCCTCCGGTGACCTGACCAAGCGCAAGCTGCTGCCGGCGCTGTATCACCTGGAGCAGTCCGGATTTCTGCCCGAAAACTTTGCTGTGCTGGGCGTGGCGCGGCGGCCGCTGGAAGACAGCTTCGCGGCGGACATGAAGGATGGCATCATCAAGGGCGGAGGCGTGAAGGCGGATGAGCCGAAGCTGGCGCCTTTTATCGACCGCGTACAGTACTTCGCCATGAACTTTGACGACGAGGCCGGCTACCAGGGCCTGAAGAGCAAGCTTGATGAGATGGACACTAAGTTTGGCACCAAGGCCAACCGCCTGTTCTATCTCGCCGTGGCGCCGGAGTACTTCTCTGACATCGTGAAGTTCCTCGGCAAGCAGGCGATGAACAAGCCGGCCGAGGGGGAAGCCCACTGGGTGCGGACGGTGATTGAAAAGCCGTTTGGACATGATCTGGCTTCAGCGCGCGCGCTGAACGACGAAGTGAACAAGGTCTTCGACGAGGACCAGATCTTCCGCATTGACCACTACCTGGGCAAGGAGACGGTGCAGAACATCCTGGTCTTCCGCTTCGCCAATGGCATCTTTGAGCACGTGTGGAACCGCAATTACATCGACCATGTGGAGATTACCGCGGCGGAGTCGATCGGCATCGAAGGACGCGGGCCGTTCTATGAGCAGGCCGGTGCACTGCGCGATGTGGTGCAGAACCATGTGATGGAGCTGCTGAGCTTCGTCGCCATGGAGCCACCGGTCAGCTTCGACGCAGACGCTGTTCGCGGGGAAAAGGTGAAGGTATGGCGCGCAATTCAGCCCATCTTTCCAGGAGACACCGTACGTGGGCAGTATGGTCCAGGCACGGTGGACGGCAAGCCGGCCATTGGTTACCGGCAGGAGGACCGCGTTTCACCGCGCTCGCAGACGGAGACGTATGCGGCTCTGCGGCTGGAGATCGAGAACTGGCGCTGGGCCGGCGTTCCATTTTACATCCGTGCAGGCAAGCGCATGGCCAAGCGTGTGACCGAGATTACCATTCAGTTCAAGCAGCCGCCCCTGCTGTTGTTCAAGGGTCATGAGGGCAAGGGCGCGGAGGGTATCAAGCCAAATGTGATCTCCATGCGCATCCAGCCGGATGAGGGCATCGCACTGCGCTTTGCGGCCAAGGTGCCGGGACCGAACATGAGCATGAGCTCTGTGAATATGAACTTCAGCTACGCGGAGGCGTTTGGGGCGAGTTCGGCCAACGGGTATGAGCGGCTGCTGCTGGACGCCATGCTGGGCGACGGCACACTCTTTGCGCACCGCGATGGTGTGGAGGCGACCTGGTCGCTGATGACGCCGTTACTGGAGGCGTGGTCCAAGACACCCGTGAAGGACTTCCCTAACTACGCTGCCGGCACGTGGGGGCCGTTGGCCGCCGACGCCATGATGGAGTCGGACGGCCGGAAGTGGCGGAAGCTGTAGGAACCACTACGTTGTCAGTTGACAGTTCTCAGTTGTCAGTTGAGCAGCGATGATGGATATTACTGAGAACTGACAACTGAGAACTTTATGCCTCGTCCAGTGACCGTCACATATCAGGTATATCCGAGCGCCGAAGAGATGGCGCTGGCCTCGGCGCGGCTGTTTGCGGCGCGCGTGGAGCAGGCAGTGGCGGCGCGCAGGATTGCGCGCATGGCCATCTCGGGTGGATCGACGCCCAAGGCGACATTCAAGATTCTCGCCGATCCGGCACATCCGTTTCTGGCCACCGTGCCGTGGGCCAAGCTTCAGCTCTACTGGGTGGACGAGCGCTGCGTGGGGCCGAACGATCCAGACTCCAATTTCGGCATGACCCGCGACCTGCTGTTGAGTAAGACCCCCATTCCGGCCGAGAACGTCTTCCGCATGGAGGGCGAGCTCGACCCGGAACAGGCGGCCTCGCGCTATGAGAGCGTGTTGCGCAACAGCATGAAGCTGGAGGGCGCGGAGTCGCCAGCCTTTGACCTGTTGACTTTGGGCATGGGCCCGGACGGGCATACGGCGTCTCTATTTCCTCATACTCCCGCGCTTGACGAGATGGGCAGGCTGGTGGTGGCCAACCACGTGGCGCAGAAGGAGACCTGGCGGATTACGCTGACCTGGCCGGTGATCAACCAGGCCGGCGAGGTGGCCTTCGAGGTGGAAGGCGCGGGCAAGGCGGAGATACTTGCAGAGGTGCTGACCGGACCGCGCGACCCGGAGCGTCTGCCTTCGCAACTGATAAGGCCTGCGAGTGGTAAGCTTCTGTTCCTGCTTGATGAAGCAGCGGCGGCGGAGCTGCCTGTGCCGACCGATTCAGGCGTGGGCTACCGTGTAGGCATGCTCGAGATCTAGAAATGCGGGGCGGCAATGATTCTGGCGGGCGACGTGGGCGGGACCAAGATTCATCTGGCGTTGTACGAGTTTGCCGGCGGGAGGCTGGCACCGGTGCACGACCACAAGTTCCCGGCGGCCGACCACGCCGGCCTGGACGAGGTGGTGAAGGCGTTCCTTAGCGAGGGTGAGCGCGCGAAGGTTGTGGCAGCGTGCTTCGGTTGTCCGGGGCCGGTGCGCGACGGCCGGCTGAAGCTCACCAACCTGCCCTGGACGCTGGACGAGCGCGAGCTGACCAAGTCCTTGGGCATGGAACACATCTTCCTTATCAATGACTTAGAGGCCAACGGCTATGGCATTCCCGAGCTGGCGCCAGAGAGCGTTTTCACGCTCCACGAGGGCGATCCACAGTCCCTGGGGCACCGGGGACTGGTATCGGCGGGCACGGGATTGGGTGAGGCGTTGCTGATATGGGATGCGAAGTTGCAGCGTCACCAGCCGTTGCCTTCGGAGGGCGGACACGGGGACTTCGCCGCGCGTAACCCGCTTGAAATCAGCCTGTTGGAGTATCTGCGGCGTACGCTCAACGGTCGCGTCAGCCTGGAGCGCGTGGTCTCTGGGCTGGGCATCAAGAACATCTATGCGTTTCTGCGCGACGACCGTAAGTTGCGGGAACCAAAGTGGTTGCGCGACCGCATGGAGGCTGAAGACCCGAATGCCGTGATCGGCCAGTGTGCCGCGGACGGCTCCAGCGAGATCTGCGCGGAGACGATGCGGATGTTCGCGTCGGCATATGGGGCGGAGGCCGGCAACGTGGCGCTGAAGGTGCTGGCGGCGGGCGGCATCTACCTGGGCGGCGGGGTCGCGCCCAAGAACCTGCAAGTTATGCAAAATGGGGAGTTTATGAGGGCCTTTCTGGACAAGGGACGGCTCTCGCCGCTGCTCGAAAAGGTGCCTGTGCGCATCATTCTGGATGAGACCTGCGCGCTGCTGGGGGCGGCGGCGTATGCCGAGGCGCGGGCTGCGGAGTTGTCGGGAAGGTCGGAGCGGGCCGCTTCCTGAGGCGGATTTTTTCGTTTTAAGTGCGTCTTGAGGTGCTTTTAAACACGCAAAACGCATGCTTGAGGTGCTCTTCACGACACACATTTTGCGGCAAGAGAAAGGCGCCCGGGAAGGGCGCCTTTCTGGTGGAACGCAGGGTGAGGGATCAGGGCCTGACACCGACCGCGGAGTTCTTGAGCGCCAAGGCGATAGGGGTGACCGTAGGAGCGGCTGCACCGACCAGCTCAAAGATCGAGTCCGCGTTGGTGGTTGCGGTGGGGGCGGTGTTGTTGCCGATCCAGACGTTGCCGGAGGGATCAATGGCTATGCTGGAACCGCTGCCGAGACCGGTGTGCGAGAAGCCCAGCGGAGTGGTGGCCGGAGAGACCGGCGTGGGCGAGAGCACCGCGCCACTCGGGCTGAACTCTGAGATCACAGCAGAGCCGCGGTCGGCGACCCAGGCATTGCCTGCGCCGTCGATGGCGATCTTGCGCGGGCCGCTGAGCGAAGTCGCCGAGCCAATCGTGGTATAGGATGTGGGCGTTGTATAGAGCGACAGCGTATTGCCGGCGCTGTTGGCCACCCAGATGGAACCGCCCGTGCCGGCGGTGACGCCGAAAGGGGTGTTCAGGCCGCTGGAACTGACCTGCGTGTAGGTCGCCGTCAGGGATGTGTCATTGGTCGTGGTGCAGGGGAAGGTGGTGCAGGTGCCGGGGTTCATGCCGGTGGCCTGATAACCGAGGTTGGTAGAGGTGCCCGGAGAGAGCGCGATGGCACCGGTGGTCGAAACTGCCGTGTAGGTGGCGAGCAGGGTGTTGGTGGTGCCTGTCAACAAGGGGTACTTGACCTGGTTGGTGGCGGCGAGTGTGTCGCTGGTGAACTCGGTCAGCGAGGAGGTGGACGAGGATGAGTTCTGGCCGATCCAGATGTTGTTGTTGCCGTCGATGGCGATGCCGTAGGGCTGCCCGCCGACCAGCAGGGAGGAGCTGACACCGGTGTTGCTGTACTCAAAGACGTATCCGGAGCCCGAGCTGCTGGTAACGAAGACGTTGTTGCCGGAGTCGATAGCCATGTTGCGTGGCGATGTGGCCGCCATGCTGGCGGGCGCGGTGGCGCCGCTGTTGAAGGGGTTGGCCAGAGGAATGCCGTTGGTGCCGAACTCGGCGAGCGACTCGGTGGCGGTGGCGCTGGAGTTGTAGTTGATGATCCAGATGTTGCCGCTGGCGTCCGCGGCGATGTCCTGCACGGAGTTCATCAGGGTCTGGGTGGCGCTGGTGCCGGCCGTGTACTGGATGCCGAGGGTCCAGTCCGTGGGCTGGGCGGAGACGCCGGTGTAGGGGGGCGAGGTACCGACCAGGCCATACAGCGCGGCGATGTTGGTGGCGGAGCTGCTGGCATTGGTGCTGGTGGGGTTCAGGCTCAGGTAGACCGCGGCCTGCAAGGTGTCGGTGGCAACGGTGGCCGCCGTGGCCGTTGTGCCCGGGGCAATGGACGGCGTTGAACTGTTGAAGAGCGTTGTGCAGGCCTGGGCCGGGTCGCTGGGGCCGGTGGAGTTGACGCAGGCGGCGAGGATGTCGGCGATGGTGTAGAGCTTGGTGGACTCCGGCAAGACAGTGATGGAGCCGAGCGAGTTGGCCCCGGTCAGCGTGGTGGATGTCAAGGCGTTGCCGGTCTGGGTGCTGACGAGGTTGCCGACGGTGCTGTAGGCGTTGAAGATTCCAATCTGGGCCTGGGTGGTGCTGGGCGAGCCGAAACTGTCCGTGCTGGTGCTGCCGTAGGTGGTGGTGAAGTACTGGCCCATGGCGAAGGCCATGGCAGCGGTGGTGACCTCATTGATAAAGACCGTGGTGGAGTTGCTGAGGCTGGAGCAGGCGCCGAGCGGCGCAGCCATCTTGATGGCGGTGTTGTTGGTTGACGAGGCGAGGCCCGGATTTCCGCCACTCGCAGTGATGTACACGAGCGAGCTGGCCGTGGGGCAGGTAAAGTCGCCGGTGATATTGAAGTTGCCGTTGGCATCGGTCACCGTGCCGCCGGTGGGAACCGCCATCGCGGTCGCCAATGCACCGGCGCCGCCGCCGCCCGTCAAGGTAACGATTGGAGCGGAGGTGTATCCGGAGCCCGGGTTGGTCAGTGTCACCGAGACGACCGGGCCGGAGACACCCGCTGTCGCCATGGCCGAGATCGTGGGGCTGCCGCCGGTAAACGCGACGGTGGGAGCGGTTGTGTAACCCGATCCCGCGCTGGTGATAGTCAGGGAGATCACCGCGCCGCCGGCGACAGTTGCGGTCGCCGCCGCACCGGTGCCGCCACCGCCGCTGAATGAGACGGTCGGCGTGGATGTATATCCAGCACCGGATCCAGTCAGCATGAGGGAGGTCACACCCAGGTTGAGGATGGCCGTGCCCGCGGCGCCGCTGCCGCCGCCACCGGTAAAGCCAACGCTTGGGGCCGTAGTGTACCCGTTGCCGGCGGCAGTTACCGTAACCGATCCAATCTTCCCTCCACCGGGAATCAAGGCAGTGGCGGCGGAGCCATAGCCGGCGGAGCCGACGGCGTAGAGCTGGATGGCGGAGCCGGTCACGGGCTGCTGGCCACCGTGGACTGTGCCGCTGAGAGAGATGCTGGCAGCGGTGCTGGTGTCCGGGCCGGAGAGGGCGATGTTGCCCATGGTGCAACCGCTGAGACCGGAGAGCAGGACGGCCAAGCCTAATCCTGCAACTGCCTGCAAACCTGTCTTACCAATGTGACGAGACTTCATCATCTGCTCCTGAGCTGCCGTGTGTAGAGTGGGAGTTGAACTTCACTGCGAAAAAAGAGTGGGCTTTCGAACCGACCGATTGTACATCCCACACAATTCGTTTGAAAACTGGAATTTTTAGATGATGGCAGGATTGCCAAAATGGGGTAATCTTTTCTTGGAGATGGACGTTCGTGGAAGCCCGTGGACTGTGTCTCTCTTGGGAAAGACTCGGAATACGGAGGCTTTCGGACCGAATCTGTCTGACGAATTCAGTCGTTGACAATGGAATTGACGTGCGATAACTTGCGGTATAAAGAAATCCTGAGGTGAGGGAAGATATGAAACTGTCCGTTCTTGCTGTCGTGGCGCTCCTTCTCGTCGTTGCCGCACCGGCAATGGCCCAGTCTGGCTGCGTTAACTCGCCTGAGAACCCGACGGCGATCCTGGCCCTGGTGGGTTCTGCAAGTGGTGTGCTGGTGGCGATGCGTTCGCGCTTTCGCCGCAAGTAGTCTGCCGGCTCGCAACAAAACTATGTGGATGAAGCTCCTGGCCGCACGCCGGACGGTTCTGTTCCAGGGAACTGCAGGCAGGTGGGTGTGACGGGCTACGGTCTGCGTGCGCCGCAGGCCGCTGCAGCCGCGACCCTGCTGAGTGTCGCGGGCGTCTTTACCATCCTGACCACGGTCTTGTATCTGTGGTCCATCTGGACGACCGATCCGCTGAAGTCGATCGGCGGATTCCTGCCGGTGGTCAGCCTAGTGCTGATTCTTCGGGTGTGGCGGTCGCTGGGCTGGGAGATGGACGGCACCTGGTGGGGGCTGGTGGTGCTGGCGGCGACCGTGGCGGCGGTGCATCTGCGCGACCACGCGATCCTGGAACTGGTCATCTCGCCTTCGTGGTCGACGTTTCTGCCGCCGCACTCGCTGGTGGCGTTTGCCTACGCGGCGGGCGCGGTGCTGCTGTTCGGCGGGGTGCGGTTGTTTCGCGCCGCGTTGTTTCCGGTGGCGCTGACGTGGTTCGTGAACCCCGTGCCCAACTTCTTTACGCTGCACATCGACCTGCCGCTGCAGCATGTGTCGTCGCAGATTGCGCGCGGGTTCGCGCACGGGCTGGGGCAGAAGCTGACGCCGGACCAACTGCGGCTGATGTTCACCCCGGACTTCGGGATGTTCATCGCGCCGGGCTGCAACGGCATCCGCGGGGCGATCACCATGGGCTTTCTCGCGCTGATCGCGGGATATCTGTACAAGTTCCGGCTGCGGGTGTGGGTGCTGGTGGTGGCCGGTGCGGTGCTGCTGGGGTACGTCTTCAACCTGCTGCGGCTGTGCCTGCTGGTGCTGTACTACATTGTGGCGCTGCACATCCCGTGGTTGCAGACCCGCGCCGAGATGGGCGACTACGTAATTGGGGCGTGCCTGTTCTTCGTGGCGACGGCACTGCTGTTTACGCTGATCCAGAGGCTCAGCCCGGACGGTGATCTGCGTCCGCCGCGGCTGCCGCAGGAGGCGGCGGGCGAGTTTGCGCCGCGGACCTTTGTTTTGAGGTGGGCGGCGCTGGCGCTGCTGGTGGTGCTGGGCAGTGTGAGCTATGCGCGCGCCCTGGTGGAGGCGCGCCACCGTCCCGCGGTGGCTGCGGACCCGAACGCGCTGGGCCGGTTTCCGCAACGCGTGGGCCAGTTCAAGCTGCAGCGCGAGTGGAATGAGTACCTGGTGGCGGGCCCGCTGATCTTCAACTGGGCGGACTACGTATACGACGGCCCGGGCGCGGGCTCCGCTGACGGGCAGGAAGGACCGTCGGTGGTCTCGGTGGGCATCTCGCCGGTGCTGGGAGCGCACGACACGCTGCTGTGCCACGCCGCGCGCGGAGAAGACTGGTTGTGGCATGGACCCCTGGAGCTGCCCACCAGCGGCGGCCCAGTCAGCTTCAGCGGATCGTTCTTCAACGACGGAGCGACGCAGTACCTGGAGGCGACGACTCTGTGCAATGGAGAAAGCTGCGGACAGACGACGTCCGCGCGGACGCACTTTGGATTTGTATACAGCCGGCCGGACACCCGGACGCTGCTGAGCGCCAGCCCCACGCGGTCGATTCCGGTGTTGCTGCGCACCGAGACGCTGGACACCGCGATGGCTTCGGATGCGGCCCGCGCCGAGCTGACCGCCCATCTGCAGAGCTTTATGAGCAGCGCGGACCTGGCTGAGTTTACCCGGCCCTACCGTTGAAGCGGGCGATTTGATACCTTCAGAGGCGTGAAACCCATGCCCAAGGCCCCTGTCTGCTTTCTTGCACTTGGTGCGGCGATGCTGCTGGCCGGATGCGGCACGGTCGCGATACCGCTTACGGCGTCACCGACGTTGCCGACGGCGAATATTGGCGGCCCTTACACGGGCACAGTGGGTGTGGCGGTGAGCTTCAACGGGTCGGGCTCGTCGGACCCACTGGGCCAGGCTCTGAGCTATGCGTGGGCGTTTGGCGATGGCGGCACCGCCACGGGCTCCAAGCCCACGCATACGTACACAGCACCGGGGAATTACACGGTCTCGCTGACGGTGACGGATACGTCGAACCTCAGTTCGCCCATCTCGACGACGACGGCGGCGATCTCGGTGGTGACGGGCACGTACACCGGGACCTCGTTCACGGGCAAGGTGCTGGCCGGCACGACTCCGGTGATTGGCGCGAGTGTGCAACTGTGGGCGGCGGGGACGACCGGGAACGGCTCGGCGCCGGCGCAGTTGTTGCAGACGGCCTTGACCACCGACAGCAACGGCGCCTTCAGCGTGAGCGCGAGTTACAGCTGCCCGCTGGCGGGCTCGATTTTGTATGTGGTGGCGAGCGGCGGCAAGGCCGGAGCCGCCGGCGCGAGCAACTCGGGGACAGTCCTGATGACGGCGCCGGGAGCGTGCAACGCCATCGCTACGAATGCGAGCTACGTGGTGGATGAGGTGACCACCGTCGCCAGCGCGTATGCGTTTGCGCAGTTCCTCAAGCCGGGAGCGCAGCTGG
>Ga0302319_10019875_pt1 | contig 12180 bp, 6 predicted proteins | sample Bog_T0_2_FD_203319 | JGI IMG/M metagenome (GOLD analysis project Ga0302319, IMG submission 203319) | Peat permafrost microbial communities from Stordalen Mire near Abisko, Sweden - Bog_T0_2 | ecosystem: Environmental > Terrestrial > Soil > Wetlands > Peat | place: Sweden: Abisko, Stordalen Mire... | reverse complement strand
ATGCTATCGCTGCCTTTGGTCGGAATCACATAAGCCATACGTGGCATCGTGCCGCTGCCTTCAACAACGGTGTACGTCGAAACAAGTGTGCCGTCGACATCACCTAGGATCGGGGTGTCATCCGGGCCGGGATCGGCGGTCAAGTACACGTTCGCGTCGGAGGGATCGTTGTCGACCAATGTCACGGTCGCTCCATTTTTCCCTTCCACCGGGTAGTTGAACGTCAGCGTACCAGGATCGCTGCTGCCGTCGAGGATGATGTTGTTGGAGCCGTTGTTCAAATACAAGCTCAAATCGTCGTTGACGATCGATGTCGACGCCGTGGTCGAGCTTCCCAGCGTGTAGTCGGACGAACCGGTCAGCGTCATGTCCACCGTCTGCGTCCACCTCGGCGTGTTGTCCTCGAGCGGGGTAATGAGGACGTTAGCGTAGGTCGAGCCGGCGGGGATGGTGACGCTGCCGCTCAGAATCTTGCCGGTTGCGTCGGTGACTTGGTACGGGCCGACATCGGTTGAGCCGTTGAGGGTGAAATTGACGGTGAGCGGGTTGGCGGTATCGCCGGTGCGGGTGATGACGGAGGTGGCTGGCGACTCGCCATACGGGTAGTTGTTTTCGTACGCCGTGCCCCCGCCGGCGAGGTTGACGGTATTGGAATCGTTGACGGTGACGCTGGCCGACGCGGTGTACGTTCCGCGTGGGTCGCTCACGGTGACCATTGGCTGGTAGGTGCCGGCGGTAGTGTAGCCATGAGCGAAGTATGGCTCTGTGCTGGGATATGGATTGAGAGAGACATAGCCATCGGACGTGCCATCGCCCCAGGCGATCGTCCAGGTTTGCGGCTGACCGTCGGGGTTGCCGAAATTGTCGGTGAAGGTCGGCTCCAGCTCGTAGTCATTGGAACCGGCGGCGATGGTGGTCGGCCCGGCATCGAGAGTGAGCGTTGGCATAACCGGCGTCACCGTAATCACCTCCGTCGCAAACGCCATATAATCCGTGCCGTCTGGCGGCTCGGGATAGAATGCCTCGGCACGGACCGTGTACTCCCCGGCAAGCGAGAACGTTTCAATAAATGAATCTGAGGACACGTATCCCCCATCTCCGCCGCTATCCCCGTTCCCCCAGGCGATATCAAATGCCGCTCCTGGGAAAGATGGGTCTTGCGCGGGATCGGAAAAACTGGCCGAGAGGGTTGCCGTCTGGCCCTCGGCAACCGTGGTGTCTCCCGAAAGGTTCAGCGAGCCCGAGCCGCCGGCCGGTAAAACTTGTATGTCTCCCTGCAAGGAGAAATCCCCTTCGGAAAGTCGATGAACGGTGATCGTAAAGACGCGGTAACTGCCGGGATCACCATAATCGACCGGATCATACTCGTAGGCGTGGGTAAAGACTGGACTGTCGCTCTCCGCGCTTCCGTCGCCCCAGTCTACTGAATACCCGGTGATCGGGTCGTTGCTCGGATCGGAGTAGATCAGGCTGACGTCAAACGTCTGACCGCTGGCAACCCGGGGCAGGTAATCGAGCTCTCCGTTGCCGTCTCCAGGAACGACGTGATTTGTGGCAGTGGCGGTGTACGTCGAGCCATTGGCGAGCGTGGCGGTGGCGACCTCCGTGTATGTGCCGGGCAGAGTGTAGTTGTGTGAAAATACACCGTGGTAGTCGGGGTCCAGACCGTAGCTGCTTGTCGTGCCGTCGCCCCAGGCGATGGAATAACTCACCGGCGTCTGCTGGTGGATTGGATCGATAAACGTGGAGGCCTGGTTGAAGGTGATCCCTTCCTCGCCTACCCCCACTCCCTCGCCGGTGATCGAAAACGTGGGCGCAACCGGTGTCACCGTGACTTGCGTCGAGGCGGAGTAGCTGCCATCGGCGCAGCGGGCAACGGCAGTTATTTCATAGGTTCCCGCACCCGGGTAGAGATGCGCGGCAGGGGCGTTTCGGCCGACGAAGAAGAACTGGCCGCTGTTATCCCCCCAGGCAATTGTCCAATCGTACGGGGTCTCTCCGTTGGGATCGTTGAAGACGGGGAACACACTGGCGGGTGTTCCATCGCTGATGGTCCTGCTGCCGGTGAAGCTGACCGTCGGTGTGGAATCGGCGACGGCCACCGTTGTCTCATCAGCGTAGAACGTGCCGTCTGTCGCGGTGGCCGAGGCGAGAATCGTCCAATCGCCGCCGCCGGGCGGCTGGGAATCATACGTGTGGGTGATGTCGCTGGGATCGCCGGAGACGGTGCTTGAGTGGCCGTCGCCCCAGTCAACATTCCAAAGAGTCGGCGTGAACCCGCCGGGGTCGGTGAAGCTGTCATCGAGAGTGAACGCGACTCCTTCGGTCGCGGATGACCCGTCGCTGATGGTGACGACGGGCGGGGCCTCGTCCACGGATGTTTCGGCCGTGAATGGGCCATCGGGCGTATTGGCTGTGACGTCGATCGTGTAGGGCGAATCGGGGCCGCCGGCATAGCTGTGAGTGAAACTGGTGGCGCTGCCCGAGTAGGTTGAGTTTGCGGTGTCGTCGCCCCACGAGACGACGTAGCTGGTGGGGTCGTTGACGCCGTTGTCGCTCCAGCTATTGGTGACGACGTAGGCTTGGCCGGGGGTGAAGGTATCAACCCCATCCACCGAGAAAGTGGGCGTCGGCACATCGACTTCGATGGTGCTGACCTGGGCGCTATAGGTGCCGACGGCATCGGCTGCGGAGGCGGTGATGCTGAAAGTGCCGGGGGTATCGTAAATGTGCGTGGCGTCGGCCGGCCCTGAATCATCCCCGCCATCGTCGTAGGTTACGGTTGAGCCGCCATCGCCCCAGTTGACGAACCAGGCGGTGGGCTGGTCGTTGTTGGCGTAGAACTCCCCGTCGAGGTTGACGGTGTCACCCTGGTCGACCGGGTCCTGATCGGCCCAGGCCGCCACCAGCGGTTCGGCCTGATAATAAGCGGTCCAGGTGCCATCATCGGCAATCGCCTGCACGGTTACCCCGTAAGGGCTACTTCCGTCCGCGGTGGCGTAGGTGTGGTCGAAAGTCGAAGCGCCCGCGGTGTAAGTGGAATCGGCGCTCCCGTCGCCCCAGGTGACGATATAGCTGCTGAGGGTCTGGCCGGGATCGTTGAAGGAAGGGGTGATGGCAAAATCGTTGGCGGCAACGTACCCGCTGCCGCTGTCGCCGACTGCCAGGGGAACCACAGTGACGCTGTAATCGGTGGAGAAGGTGCCTTCTTCCGTGACCGCGGTGGCGCTGACATCAAAGGTTCCCACGGCGGCATAGGTATGGGTGAATGCGTCGGCGTAGCCATCCGTATACGTCTGTGGCAAGGTCGAGTCCGAATCGGTGCCGCCATCGCCCCAGGACACTGAGAACGATGAAAGGGTGTGCACGCCGCCTCCGTCGTCGATGCTTTGATCCATCACGAAGGGTTGACCAACCGCTGGCGAGCTTTCGGGCGAGAGGGCAACCGTGGGCGGCACGTCGACGACGACCGACGCAGTACCGGTCTGGCCGTCTTCGTCGTTGGTTATGCTTGCGTTAATGGTATAGGTGCCGGACTCGCTGTAGCTGTAGGTATAAGAACTTGGACCCCATGCCATACTCGCCGTCGGCGAGCCGTCGCCCCAGTCGATGTTGGCCGTATCCCAATCCCCGCCATTGGGATCGTCGTCGGCAATGCTGGCCTCGGCCGTGAAGGTTTGACCAAAGGCAACTTCATCAGGAGCGGACAGCGACACCGAGGGCGGCGCGATATCAACGGCGGAAGTTGCGGTCGCGGTCTGCCCGTCATCGCCGATGGCGGTGGCGGTGATCGTGTAGCCGCCCCTGGTGAAAACGGAGTAGGTGTAGGCCAATGGGGTGGACGAGCCGTCGTAGGAATCGGACGACCCGTCGCCCCAGGCAACGGTGTAGCTGGTGGCCGGGTTCCCGTCGGGGTTTGCGAAGCTGGGCGTCAGGTCATATTCCTGTCCGATGGTGTACGTGGGGTCGCCGGAGATCGAGAACGTCGGCGGCCCGTATATCGCGGTCACGCTGCTGGTTCCGAAGTAGGTGGCCGAGTCATCTTCTTCAACGGCTCCTGCGACGATATTGTAACTTCCAGCGGTCGAGTAAGTATGGACGAACGAGCCGGAGTCAGTGCTGCTCCAATCGGTGGTCCCATCGCCCCAGTCGACCGAAAACCCGCCCAACGTAGTCCGCGGGGGGTGATTGAAACTGTCGGTCAGCGTGTACGCCTGGCCCACGGTGACACCCGCATCGCCGGAAACCGAGAAGGACAGCGACGGCTCGTCGTCAACGGTGACGACGTTGTTGGCCGTGTACGACCCGGCAAACTCGTCCATCGGATTTAATGTGGGATTATAATCCGCGTCGGTCACGACCGCCGTGATCGAATAATCCCCTGGGGAGTAGTAGGCGTGGTCGGTGGCGCCGGGGTCGCCGCTGATGTTGGAGACGGACCCGTCGCCCCAGGCGATGGAAAGTGTCTGGATCGTTGCGCCGTCGGAGTTGCTGAAGCTGTCGCCCAGCTGATAGTCTTCGTAGGTTAGAGCCGAGTCGCTGCCGGAGATCGAGAACGTTGGGGCTGTCTCGTATACGGTCATCGTTACGGCATCGGTTGCGGCCCAGGTGCCGTCGGGATCGACCGCGTCGGCAACGATGGCATAGGTTCCCGCCTCCGTGTAGACGTGAGTTGCGTTCTGCGGGCCGTAGGATGCATCATCGTAACCCGCATAGGTGAGCGTCGATCCGTCCCCCCAATCAACGTCCCATTGAATCGGCGTATCGTCATTAGAGTCGCTGAACGATCCCGAAAGAAATACCGTGTCGCCGTTGTTGACGGTCGAGGCGGTGACCGAGATGCCCACGCCCGGCGGCCCGACCTGGATCGTCGTCGAGGCAACGGCGGTCATGCCGTCCTCCATCTCGGTGTCGACCCCGGTAATCGCGTAGGTTCCGGGGTCGCTGTAGGCGTGGGTATATGGGCCGGAGTCGAAGGCGGTGTTAAGAGTTGTCGAACCGTCGCCCCAGTCGATCTGAGCGACATCCCAGCCGTCTGGGTTACCGTCGGCGATGGAGATCGAAAGGGTGAAAGCGTCGTCCTGGGTATAGGCGTCGGGCGCGGACAGCGACAGCGAGGGCGGCGCGATCTCTACAACGGAAGTTGCGGTCGCGTTCTGCCCGTCATCACCCATGGCGGTGGCGGTGATCGTGTAGCCGCCCGTGGTGAAACTGGAGTAGGTGTAGGCCAATACGGTGGACGAGCCGTCATAGGAATCGGACGACCCGTCGCCCCAGGCGACGGTGTAGCTGTTGGCCGGGTTCCCGTCGGGGTTTGCGAAGCTGGGTGTCAGATCATATTCCTGTCCGAGGGTGTACGTGGGGTCGCCGGAGATCGAGAACGTCGGCGGCCCGTATAGCGCGGTCACGTTGGTGCTGACCAGATAGCTGGCACCGCCTGTGTCGCCCCCAGCCGCCGCGATAATCGCGTAACTTCCGCCGGTCGAGTACGTGTGGACGAACGAGCCGGGATCGGTGCTGGTCGAATCGGTGGTCCCGTCACCCCAGTCGACGGCGAACCCCTCCAGGTCGTACCGCGGGGGGTGATTGAAACTGTCGGTTAGCGTGTACGCCTGGCCCACGGAAACATCCGCATCGCCGGAAACCGAGAAGGACAGCGACGGCTCGTCGTCAACGGTGACGACGTCGTTGGCCGTGTAACTTGAGGGATACGAGTCGCCCGTCAAATCGGCGGTGATGACGGCGTTGATCGAATATTCGCCCGGCGAGTCGTAGGCGTGGTTATAGACGCCGGGGTCGCCGTCAATGTTGGAGACGGACCCGTCGCCCCAGGCGATCGACAGGGTCTGGATCGTTGCCCCGTCGGGGCCGCTGAAGCTGTCGCCCAGCTGATAGTCTTCGTAGGTTAGAGCCGAGTCGCTGCCGGAGATCGAGAACGTTGGGGCGGCTTCGTCGACCTGAACCGGTGACATGACCGCACTGCTATAGGTCGAGCCGTCCCCTTCCACATCGGTGAGCGTGGCGGAAATGGTGGGAAAGCCGGCTGCGCTGTAAAAGTGGGTGTCTTGCGTGACCGAGCCGTCGAGCGTGACCGGCGTGCTGCCGTCGCCATAATCGACCGTCCAGTTGCTGGAGTAACTGACGGTCGTGTCGATCGACGCGCCCAAGGTCAGCACGTAGGCCGTGCCTTGGGTGATCTCGCCCGGCCCGCTGATCGACGCGGCCGCGATGCTCAGAAGCTGGCGCTTCTCCAGCGGCTCACAATCGTACCACGCCGGCGGCAAGGAACGTGTCGCGAACGCCCGACGCCAGCTCCGCTCAAGAGACTCGCAAACACAAGAGCATGCAGCCACGAATGCTGCCCGGCCGGACCGACCCATTTGTAGGAACGCGGACATACGCCCTCCCCGAATTGCCGCCCGTTTGGCCGACGAGAGAACAGCGCCCTAGACTAGACTGGATTCGCGGTGGAGGAGCCCCCTACGACATGACCAGGCTCCGGCCCCGCCCCGATAACGCGAGTCATGTTGCCATTCGATTTGCACAAGTCCAAGCGGGAAATAATTCTCTTTACTCCTTTTGCACTTTAGTTTGCGGATTTGGGAATTCTGTAAGGAATAACGGTGGCGCGAGCGATGAAATGATAAAGCCGACTACATGATTTCGAGAGCTTTTGCCTCTTCCCGTCTCAGCGATCCTACGTATTCAAAACCTGCCGTGAATCGTGATACGCCGGACGTGATATACATTCCCGTTCCTGCTGATCCGCAGGTGCGAAGGCTGGGCCGTCGCAACATTTTCCAGAAATTGGACTTGGCACGGTGCCGGATCATGGCCGGGTGACAGGTCGTGCTAATTTACGGTTTCCCCGTCGCAACTTAGAGCGAAGCGATGTACTCGCTCATCGCGTTGCCGATGCCGACGCCCTGGAAATCCGGGAGGCAGACCGTCCGGTGCTCCCGCCAGGAAGGCTTGCTCGAATGTGGGAAGCTGAGAACGGCGGTGAACGCCGCCGGCTGACCCGCATAGGCCGCGACGAAGCAGGCCGAGCCCTTGTGAATGTCGCTGCTCAGATAATGATGCGACGAGAACAATTTCCACGCCGAGCGATCGACACGAAAGATTTCGAGGTCAACAGGTGGCCGTCGCCAAAGCCGCCCCCTGGCGAGCTTGCCCGTATGTGGCTCGTAGACCCAATCCGGCTCAAGCCAGTCGAGGACATCGTAATGACAGGTCACCGCGATGAATTTCTGACCCCGACGCCGCAAGGCCTTGGCGACGGCGGCAGAGCCGATCTGGGCGACGGACGGTCGACAATGCTGGTGAACTCGTCGATGACGGCCAAGTCAGGGAGTTCGGCGAGTGCGCGGGCGAGGTTGACGCGGAACTGCTCACCGTTGGAGAGAATATGAAAGGGGCAGAGCCAAGACGGAGCAGACGAGAAACCGACCGAAGACAAAAGGCCGGTGATTTCCAGGATGGACATATCCGCCGGAAAGCCATCGAGAATGCTCTTGTCTGCTGACCAGCGCCAGCCCTTCACGAGATTACCGCCGAACAGTTCTGTCGCGATCGTCGATTTGCCGCAGCCGCTGGGTCCGATGACGCCTACATTCCACATCGCAGGAAGGTCTAAGTCGACCTGCCAAGTTCGACTGGGCTTCAACTTCTGGAGATCAAACAACCCCGATAATTGTTGTACTCGCGGTGTATGAAGAATTGCGACGGATCGCGTGATCGTCGCTGAGATCCTCGCTGGCGTGCTCGACGGCGGGGCCTGATCTCGTTGCCCATTTTCCTCAGCCTGTTGTTTCGGTATTCCACAGGCAATCAACGCCCGGCATTTGACGCCGTTGTGTGCGAAGTCCGCGAGCAATTCAGTCTGATGGGACTCGCTTTGGCAATCGACGACGATCTGAAAAATGTCAGGCAGGATGGGTCGCGATGCCTCCCTTTTCGGCTTGGGCGGAGCAAACGCATGGGCGCGCACAAGGTCGCCAGACATCACCATCGTAGAACCCTAAAGCTTCGGCGTTAAATCCGATCTCACGCAATTCGCCAAGTTGGCGTTTGACTTCCTGTGCGTCCCAATCGGCCGGCCCTTTTTACTGCGCCAGAGTGTGTGTCCCGACGCCATCGAAATCCCGCGATTAGTTAGGGCATCATCGTACACCCTCGGGGCTCCTGCCAGACGGCATTGGCAAATGCTTCAACAGCGTAGAAAGGCAGGTGCTGGCCGAGATGAGCGCGGAAGCTTAAAGGAACTGCGTATAAGCTGCTGAAGCTCGAACAAGAATGAGATAGACGCTTTGAGAATGGCGCAACGCGAATGAACCAAGCACTTGAACTCCATCACAATTCGATATGTAGTGACGCCAGCGGCAGGGTTGCGACCTTGTTTTGCCGAGCAAGTCTTTCCCTCCCCACGTTATGACGATCGTAATCGGCTCTAAAAAAACGATTATGCGAAAGTTATCCACAGGTTGACTCGTCTTTCACGAGTCAGCAGCGGTTCTCGTCAATACCATCGTGCCGCCGCCGTCGCCAGCGTACCTTGCGGCGCGCTCCGTCGTCGGCCCGGACCGAAAGCTGTTTTTAGTATAAGAAAGAGGAATGGCGTAACCATTTGATTTCGCTCAACCCGAAACGACAGTTTCTGACGGTCAACCGTCACGATCAGTCGGTGAAGCGTCAAATAACAGTTGCGCTTTTGTCGTTCAACTGCCATGCTCTTGTCTGTTTAGTGACAGAATTGAAGTATGAAAATGACGGTTGAGCGCCAGATTGCCGAGATTCCCGATAACCAGCTCTCCACGAAGCGGGGATTCCCAGTGTATCGCACGAATCCGAGCGTGCCGGCAACGAATGGTTTGCCGACACGGACAAAGCGCATCAGTGTGCCAGGTGGCAGGGGTTCCGTCATTGTCGACAACTCCACCGGGGAGTTGAAGGGCATCGGCGGCATGGGCTTCTGGTGGGAAGAAGAAGTCGATACCACACGGTTCGTGAAACTCTTCCTCGACGGCATCAAGCAGGCCGCGGGTCTTTCCAAAACCGGCATCCAGGTATTCGAACTCGTCTACCACGAAATGCGGGCCAATCCCGGCAATGACGAAATCAAACTCAATCAGTATGTTGCCAAGGACCATGGCATCAGCGACCGCTCCTATCAGCGTGGCGTGCGTGAACTACTCGAAAAGGAATTCCTCTACCGCAGTCCCAGCGACGGCGTCTTCTTCGTCAATATCCGCTTTATGTTCAACGGCGACCGCCTGGCGTTCGTGAAATCCTATCACCTGAAAGATGCAAGCCGGCAACAGGAATTGCCATTGGTGGATGTCACTCCCCGCCCCGCTCTTGGAGATTCTGAATAAATCATCAGCGGATGTAACCATTGTCTCTGAGCCACGGTTCGATGGCCTGCTCCAGAATGTCCTGGAGCGTATTCGGTTCGATCTTATCCAATTGTCGCTGAAGCGATGCTCGCTTGAGCGCGTCCGCGTATTCGGTCCGAATCCTCGTGCTGATGGGCACACGAGCAAACGGCGACTGTGGCGCCGGTTGTGGTGTCGCTGCCGTGGATTTTGCCGCCTGAAGGAATTCCCGCTCACGCTGCGCATCAACAGGCGAAGGATTGGGTTTGATTCCTTCCAACAGTGTTCGGCGGTCTGCCATCGTTTTGCCCTCTATTGCGATGATGTGACGCGAGCGCCTCGGCGCTTGGTGGCTTCGGGCAGAATCTCGCGAAAGATCTGATCGACTTCTTCCGCCGCCTCGCGGGCACGCGAACCCATATTCCAGACGACAGCTCCTTGGCCCGGCGCATCGGCGTAAATCTGACGCAGAATCATGGCACGGGACGCCAGCGGGAGGTTTAGTGCCGCGGCGGCGTCCTTCATGTCCTTGGTGAGCCGGTAATTCTTGCCCACCATGCTGAGCACGATCACTGCTTTTGGAATCCCGCCCCGGATGTCCTGGGCCTGGCGAAGCACTTCAGTTGCCGCGGCCAGGGCACGGACCTCCAGCATGCTCGCCTTACAGGGCACGATAGCCAAATCGGCCCGGAGCAAGAGTGCCCTGCCCCGATCCGCATCACTTCCGGGACCGTCTGCTACGACGAAATCAGTGTCCTCACCGAGCGAAGGCAGCTCGTTCAGGATCTCATTGGCGTTGTTGAGACGGACGAGTTTCATTCCCGGCACCGCCTCACGAATCCATTGGGATGAGGATTCCTGGGCGTCACAGTCGGCAAAGGTCACGCGGTGCCCCTGCTCCTGTAGCCAAGCGGCCAGGTGAACCGAGAGCGTTGACTTACCCACCCCTCCTTTTGAATTCGCGACGACGATGATCATTCTTTAGAGATAGCATGATTGCCTGCATGAGCGCAAGCGGTATTTCATGCCAGCCGCCTGTCATGCTTATGTGTCAGCTTGCCAGCGGGATTGTTGGCTGGCGGGCTTGCCTCCATGCCTGCTGGGTTGATGACTCGCTGGCATGTCAGCAGGTTTGCAAACTGTATCGAAATCAACAAATCATGCCTGCTGGCCGTTACGTAATCCTGCATGAATGAATACATGCAAGCCGTCATGCAATCTGGCCGTGTGGCGGTCAAGCTTGCTGGCTGGCACTGATTTTCCCCGGGAAAAGACATCCTAAGCACTGCTTAGGGGAGATGTCTGTCAATTATTATTGCATGCCAGCATGATTGCGCGCGCAGGTGCGAAGGGCTCGAAGGCGTGAGCTATTGCGCGGGGTTTAGGCGTGGATTCGGCGCGAATTGATGCGTCGGCGGAAGGCGCCGAAGGTCAGCGTCCGCGTCGGCTCCCGGCATCTTGGGCGGCTTGGCGCCGGACATAGGCTTCCAACTGCTGGGCGGCGTGTGGGCCGAAGTCCTCGGCGTAAGCAGCAATGCCGGCGTCGAACCGCGTCCGGAGGTTCTCCTTGCGGTCGGCGGGTGCAATGGCGATGGCATCGAGCAGCTCGACGAGGTTGTCGGCGTGCTGCAAGGTAATTTCGCGGACCTCACGGGGACCGGGTCGGACGGGTTTGCCGCTTTCCTCCTGGCCGAAGTGGCCGGCGGCGATGGCGGAAGCCAGAGGCCGGGGCACCGGCAGACGGGCGGTGACGCGGTGCGGCGAATTTCTTTGCGGGCGAGCGGGCGTCGGGGGCGGCAGCGGCACCGGGCGTTGTCGCCCGGTCTCGGTGGTCGGGGGCGTTTGCGGCGTCTGTCCGGATTTCGATTCGGCCACGACGGCAACGCCGGCGTGCCAGGCCCGGACGGCTTTGTCAAAGGCGCCCGCGGCCTCGTCGCCAAAAACCTCCTCGTACACCCCCAGGAGGTTCTGATAGTTTCGTTCCAGGCGGACCGGTTCAGTCTCGAAGAACTTTCGCAGCCTCTCCCTGGCCTCGGCCAGCATCGGCGCTTTGTTATTGCGGGGGTCCACGCCGCGCCGTCTGGCATCCAGCACGGCCTCCAGGTCATTCAGGGTCGCCAGCATTTCCCGGGCGTGTTCCTCATGAATACTTTTGACATTTTCCGGCTCGGCCTCCTCGCGCTGGATACGACCCGCCTCGATCGCCTCTTCGGTGGGCGACGGAAAGGTGGTGGAGAAATCCCATCTGAGCAGGAGAGTCAGTCCGTCTCCACGCAGGCGCGTCGGCCGAGCAAAGGGCGAATTCTCGGTGGCCGCCGGCAATGACTGGGGTGTCGGCAGTGGCATTGGCGCAGGCGCTGTCTGTGACGTGGCGGCCGGCGCCGTCGAAATGAAGCCGCTCCAGGTGAGCTGAAGCTGACCGGCAAAATCTCTGCGGCGACCGCGTCCGGTGGACCGCTTCACGGGTCGCGATCCATGACCTGACCGTCTTTAACACGGCTGAGGTTTTTGACATTGACGCGCTCCGGCAAGTCCGGCGTGTTCCAGTCGATTTCCGCAAGGACCATCGAGCCGAGCGGAATCAAACTTTTCACCCGGCCGCGGGCAAAGGGTACGTCACCGGTCACTTGCCCGGTCGATTGGAGCCATGTCCTGGAATAGGCGACCGTGTCGCCCGCTCCGATGGCCGCCGTGCGCCGGGTCCAGCTCACAGTGACCGGCCTTGCCGGCCGCGGGCGACCTGCTTGGCGGGCGATGTCGGCATTTTCCCCATTGAGGATCTCGCCCTGGCCGATGGTGGTCCGGC
>Ga0302319_10019874_pt1 | contig 12180 bp, 16 predicted proteins | sample Bog_T0_2_FD_203319 | JGI IMG/M metagenome (GOLD analysis project Ga0302319, IMG submission 203319) | Peat permafrost microbial communities from Stordalen Mire near Abisko, Sweden - Bog_T0_2 | ecosystem: Environmental > Terrestrial > Soil > Wetlands > Peat | place: Sweden: Abisko, Stordalen Mire... | reverse complement strand
GCGGTGCGCGGAAACGACGTGGATCTCGTAGCTGACGGCGAATCGTTCAAGCACGGTGGCGGCGTCGCTCATGATCTCGTGGTCTGAGGAACTGCCCATCACGATCCCGACCACTGGTTGCACTACGCCTCCTCGGTGCTCGTGCCGTACGCGCGGGCTCCCTGCCATGCTCTCACGTGCGCCGTGGTCGGATCATCACCGACACTCGTGACGTGGCCGAGTTTGCGGTTCGGGCGCCAGGACTTGCCATAATCGTGCACGGCGACGTCGCGGACCGCCCGAGCACGTTCGAGCGAACCCGGTTGTTCGGACCCCACGACGTTGACCATCACCGCGTGGGCGAACAGGGGCGCGACCGTGCCGAGGCTCTGGCCGCTCACGGCGAGCAGATGGTTGGTGAACTGGCTGGTGCTCGTTCCTTCGATCGTCCAGTGACCCGAGTTGTGCGGGCGCAGCGCGATCTCGTTGACCAACAGACCTTTGGCGGTAACGAAGTACTCGATGGCGACGATGCTGACCGCGTCCACCAGCGACGCGACCTGCTCGGCAAGTTCCTCACCTCGCCGGGCGATGTCGGCAGTGACTTGTGCGGGGTAGATGACTTCGACGCACATGCCATTTGCCTGGGTGGTCGTGACCAGCGGGTACAGCGCCACCGAGCCGTCGACGCCACGTGCGAGCAGCTGGGCCACCTCGCTTTGGAGTTCGAGTCGTTCTTCGATCAACACCTCGCCGAGGCTCGCGAGCTGGTCGATCATGGTCAACGTCTCTTCGCGCGTCTGTGGGAACAGGACGCCACGTCCGTCGTAACCCCCCCGCGACGCCTTGAGCACGGGCTCGGCGTCCAGTTCGTCGAGGAAGGCGGCGAGCGTCGGGTCACTCGAGCTGGTCACGACGACGAAGCGCGGCACAGGTAGGCCCGCTTCAAAAAAGCGTCGACGTTGGTACGCCTTGTCCACCGAGAAGTGCAGGGCCGACGAACTTGGTCGAACGGTGAAGCCACGACGTTCGAGAGTCGCGATCTGTTCGAGGTCGACCAGCTCGTGATCGAAGGTCACGACGTCCACGGACCGGGCGAGTTCGTCGAGGGCGTTGGCGTCCCTGGGCTCTCCGACGAGGACGTAGTCGCACGACGCGACAGCGGGGTCATCATCGGTGGTCGCGAGGACCAACGTCTCGAGGCCGAGTGCGCCCGCCGCCTCTCCCATCATCAAGGCGAGTTGGCCCCCGCCCACGATACCGATTCGACGGGCATTCAGTTGAGGGACGATCGACACGACCAAAACGCTACTGGTAGTCCGAGGTGGCGCTAGTCATGGGACGCCGCGTGCGCGAAGGGAGCAATCGAGGAACACTAAATTGGTTTGTGACGAGGAGTCAATAATGTCAGTCGTAGCCACCATCCTTTCTATTGTTCTGTTCTTGGCGTTCGCCCCTTCGGGACTCCAGAAAATTCGATTCAATCCAATGATGTCGGCCGCCGCCGAGCACCTCGGATTTTCCAAGGCCGCCTACCAGCGAATCGGCGTCGTGGAGTTCGCCGGCGCGCTAGGCGTGCTAATCGGATTGGCCTCTGCACGTTCAACGTTTCTCGGTGTGCTCAACATCGCCGCCGCTGCGGGACTCGCCTTGACGATGATCGGTGCCGTGTTCTTTCACTTGAAGCACGGCGACGAGTTCGTTCTCTTCGCTCCGGCGGGGACGTTAGCGATCATTTCAATTCTCGAACTGATCTTTCGTCTGGGTTAGATCATTGGGTCAGACGGGTGTGCTTGAACTCGTTGAGTTCTGGTTGCGCGCTCATCAGGGTGACGAGTGACTCGATCAGCGCAATCGACGCCTTCGGGTCGTCGCTCGGCGGCGACATGTAACGCACGAACGTGGCGTCGTCGCCGACGACGAAAGTAGGGACGCCAAAGGCCTCAACCTTTTCGTATTTCTTGAAGTTTTCGCCGATTACCTGGTGCGGGCGGCGCGTTTGAAGGTCGCGTTGGACCATCTCGACGTCAACGCCGATCGGGCGGAGCACTCCGTCGATCTCGTCGATCGTCACCAGGCGCACGGCCAGTTCGTGGCGGGCGCGAAAGAGCGCTTCGTGCGCGGCGAGGAATTTGTCGGGCTGTTGGTCTCGCACCGACACGCTCACCGCGAGGGCCAGAAGATCGGGGTCGTGGTCGGGATCGTCCCACACGTCGGGGGCGTCGTCGTCCTTGTAGCCCTGACTCATCGTCCAAGGCACGAAGTCAACGTCGAAGTCGGCACCGGCCTCGAGGGCGCGCAGCACGTGCAAGTGGATGTTCTTGGCGAACGGGCAGCGGTAGTCGTAGGAGAGTTCGAATGCCGTCATCGCCCCAGCCTACGGATTAGCCGACGGGAACCGGTACGCCGTCTGCTCGACAGAGGTCCTTATAGGCGCAGAATCGGCACGTGTTCGTTGATGGCGTCGCAGGAAAGTCGCCGTCGGCGTAGTAGCGTTTGATCTTGTCCCAGGCGTCGACGGCGCTCGTGGTGCGCGCCCTGATCACGACGTCGGTCACGGGACGCTCGATTGTCTCGCCCTGGGCGACGTAGAGCAGTCGGATCTTGGTGGGTGTCTCGCCAAGTTTCTCTCGACAAAGGGCGGCGTACAACTCGGTGTTGGCGAAGGTCTGGGCGTCGTAGTTCCGGTTCGGTAGTCCACCCGTTTTGTAGTCGACGATGACGAGATTGCCCGCCTCGTCGCGATCGAGGCGATCGAGGATGCCAAAGAGCGGCGCGTCGTCAATGCTCACGCCGAGTCGAAGCTCGACACCTTCGGCGTTCACCTCGCGGGGATCTTCCATCTCGAAGTACCGGGTGATGATGTCCTGCGTCTCGTCGATCAGACGCTCGAGCATGGCCGAATCCATCGCAATCTCCATCCTCACCGCGTCGGTGAGGATGGCGTCGATCGCTGGGTCCACCAACGCGCGCGCCTGCTCTACGGTGCGCTCTTCGCTGGGCAACAGGAAGAGGTGTTCGAAGACGTAATGGGCGAATCGTCCCTTGGCGGTGGCGTACGTGGCCGGTTGGGAGATTCTCTCGATCGAAGCGTGTTGGTAGCGGCGAGGGCACGCCTTGAAGTCGGCGAGGCGCGAAGGAGAGAGAGACTTGGGTAGCGACTGTTCAAATGGCATGATTCGACCCTACGACACGGATGTTACGTGCCCACGAACGCGACGCGAGACCCGCGCAACTAGTCGAAGGTGCACGCATCCGGGCTCGCCGAACGAGTAGACAAAGTACGTGCGCAGACCGACCATCGTTACCCAGAGTACGAATCTGGTGCGTAGTACTTCGTGGAACGGAGTGCGCAAAGGAGACGCCGTGGTTGTCGACGGTCCGAAGGAAATACGCCAGAGTTGGGTCTTCGTCGCGCACGTTCGCAACTTGGCGACTTCGGTTGAATGGATTGAAGTGCGCGGTGGACGTCCCGGCGAGTCCAAAGGTCGTTCTTTTCGGCCGGAGGTGATATATCCAGCGAGCGCGAAGAGAGGTACGCGTCTCGTGGGTCAGTCGCTGGCCTTCGCGCCACGCTTGCCCTTTCCTTAACATCGGCAAAGCTCCGCAGCGCGAACCGGGTTCTTCAGCCCCTAACCTGCGAGACGTGGACACTTCGAAAGCGACGTTGGTGTACGACGGCGACTGCGCAATGTGCCGCATGTCGGCCGATTGGCTGCGGTCGCGCACGCCGGGCGATGACGCGTTGACTCTCGTGCCGTCGGGAAATCTGGACGACGACCAGTTGGCTGGAATGGGACTCACCCGCTCAATGTGCGCGGAGACTTTGTGTTTGAGTGGCTCTGAGGGGATTGAGCGTGGCGCACAAGCCATCGCTGGTGGACTTGCGAGTGCTCGGCGCGGATGGCCACTACTAGGTCGAGCCCTTCGGCTTCCGGTCGTTCGTGGCGTTGCGGCATACTCCTACCGAATTGTGGCGCAAAACCGTCATCGACTGAATCAATGACCAAAGCATGTTGGAGCAGGTGACGGGCATCGAACCCGCATGACCAGCTTGGAAGAGTGCAAGCTTCGCGGACGACCCGCCGTTATCGCCCCTAGTCAACGAATGTTTTGGAAACCAGTAATTTCTGGCTCATACTCCGTCAGCGACCAGGTATCACTTCCCGTTTGGCAACGATCGTCGGAGTGGGGGAATCTTCTTGGGCGCTAGCGAACGGGCTGGCAGTTCTTCGAGGAGTATCAAAGTCGCCCGAGTCACCGCTTCGACGGCGGTTTCGAATGCAACAACGGTATTCTTCGAAGTGCTCTGAACACCGCTCACCTTCCTCACGTACTGGCGGGCAGCTGATTCAATCTCGTCGTAGGTGGCCGGTGGCTCGAGTCCTCGCAAGGTGGTTATGTTTCGACACATTCCAAGAGGGTAGGTCGTAGGTGATGCCCATGGGACCTTTTGCTGCAATCACGGCAAAGGGCACCGTGAATTCGTGAACAAACCGATCTCGAATCCCGGGCATAGTTTGGGCACGATTGGCTACCTGTGGGCACTTCACAGCGATCTCTCGTGATCACTCGTGGTCAAACGAAAGTGCTTGCAGTAACTGCACACTCAACGAAAAACAATCTGAGAGCGGGTGACGGGGATCGAACCCGCATGGCCAGCTTGGAAGGCTGGAGCTCTACCATTGAGCTACACCCGCGCGCCTCTCGCGAGGCTCGAACAAGTCTAGGTCATACCATCTAGCGTAGAAGTATGGATTCGCCGCTCTATGAGCAAGTGGGAGGAGAGCCGTTCTTCATTCGGCTCGTCGATGCCTTCTACGTCGGCGTCGAGAGCGACGGGGTTCTACGTGCCATGTACCCCGATGACTTGACTGAATCCAAGCGCCATCTCGTCTTGTTCCTCATGCAGTACTGGGGCGGGCCGCCGACGTACATGCAAGAACGTGGTCATCCACGCTTGCGGATGCGCCACGCGCCTTTCCTCATCGACAAACGTGCGCGCGACGCCTGGCTGGTCGCCATGAACGCTGGCCTCGACACTGTGCGAGAGGAACTCTCCAAAGAACAGTATGAAGAGATGCGCGCGTACTTCGACATGGCGGCTCACCAGATGAGGAACGTCTAGATCCGCTCCGGCGCGAGATACCCGAGGTCGGCGGGTTCGGGAACGAGGAGCGTTCAGACCGGCAGCGTAGAAGAACCCGATGAGATGCGACGTCACCGCCGCGAAATGTACTTAACATTGAGGCATGGCGAGAAAGTCCAAGTGGCGACACGACGAAGAACACGTCATTTCCGTCACGCCCGTAGGTCGAGGATTATGGGCGCCGGCTCTAGCGACTGTGATTGCCGGCGTCCTTGTCTGGCTCGCGGTCGGCCACGTCCACACGTTCAACGAATATAAGGTGCCACTGGCGGTCGTCCTCGTAGTGCCCTGCTTGGGGGTGTTGTTCACTCGCACGTGGCGTTGGCGCTCGCACAAGATCCACTTGACGAGCCAGCGAATCATCGTCGAGGGTGGTGTACTCCAGCACACGCGCAGCGAGGTAGAACTCCACGACCTCGTGAAGACGGTCGTGAACCAGCGGCTGAAGGACCGGCTCGCCCGGCGCGGTTTGATTGTTGTCGAAACTCCCGCGGGTTCATTGACGCTCGGCGTGGTTCGTCACCCTGCGGCGCTCAGTCGGTTGATTGACAATGAACGTCGGCACTACGCGGCGGGTGACGTGGCTTACGACACCGTCTTTGACTTTGACGCACCCCAGGACCATGACTTTGACGTGAGCGATCGCCAGCATCGGAGTCGTTGGCGGTGAACGACGCATCGTCGTCATCAACTACCCTCAAAGACATGGGAACCCGCTATCGCTGCACGGCCTGCGGCAATTTGACGCGATTTGACGTGGTCGAAACGACCTCAGTGCGTTCCTTCCATCACTACACCGTGGGCGGCGACCTGACGGTCGAAGAACCTGAAATCATCTCGCGGTCGATCGATTCGGTGACCTGTCGCTGGTGTGGGCACGGTCGCGACGTAGAGGTCATTACCGAGTCCGCCTAAGTGCGTTCCTTCGACGCTCAACGACCACGGTCCGCACCCAGGTCCTTTCATGGTTCGACCCTCGCCGGTCAACCAGTAGAGCGGACCTTTCACGGTCTGACGCTCGTGGTCGCCATTAAACCGGATTGTGACGGGTGTCGGGACTTCGCGGAGTCGAGTCTCGAGGATTTCGCCGGTCTTGACGTCGTGCTGGTGGCCGCCGAAGACGAACGGAACAATGAGTGGCGTGACGTAGGCCACGAGATCGTGGTCGCTCCCGAACTGATCGCGCAACTTGACGTGCGTTGGCCGCCCTTCTACGTCCTGATCGACGCTGACGCCGAACGTGTCCTCGTCGAGGGCGTCGTCTTCGGGCCGGGCCAGGTCGCCGAGGAGATCAGGTCGTTCGTGGCGCCTTGACATGTCACACCGAGCGGGCAGTGTAGAGCTAATCGAAAGGTGCGACGTGACGAAGAGAATCGAGCTTTCCATCAGCTGTGGCGACTGCGTTCGTCGAGGTACGTCTGATTGCGAGGATTGCCTCGTGAGTTTCGTCCTCGGCGAGGAACCAGGTCAACTAGAGATGACGAGTGAAGAAGTCCAGGTGGTCGACCTCTTCCACGCCCAAGGGTTGATCCCTCAACTGCGGTACCAACCTTCCACGACGCCCTACACGAGATGAGTCGCGAGGGTGGCTAGCGTGTTTCTGTGACTCGCCACCTCCTGGTGACCAACGACTATCCGCCCAAGACGGGGGGAATACAGGTCTACCTTCACGAACTATGGCAACGCCTTGACGACGGGCGGGCAGTCGTCCTCACCGCCGCTTCGCACGAGGACGCCGAGCAGTTCGACCGCGCGGGCAAGGTCGTCGTCGAAAGGGTGAGCGGTCGGACGTTGTACCTACCGTCGCCGCGAACCTTTGCCGCTATCGAGTCCGCCATCAAACGACATCAACCCGACCTCGTTTTGCTCGACCCCGCGTGGCCGCTCGGTCTGCTCGGGCCGAAGTTGTCGCGGCCCTACGGCGTGGTGTTGCACGGCGCCGAGGTGGCGATCCCGGGACGAATTCCTTTTGTCGCGTCTTCGTTGCGCTACGTGCTGCGCCACGCCAGCGTCGCTCTCTGCGCGGGTAGTTATCCCGAGGACGAAGCGAGACGCGTGACGGCGGAGTACATGCCGCCCGTCGTTCAAGTGCCGCCCGGTGTCGATACCAAACAGTTCACTCCTCTGTCCCAGAAGCGTCGCCGCGAGGTACGAAAGACGTTCGGTTTCAGCGACGACGATCTCGTCGTCTCGTCGTACTCTCGCTTGGTGCCGCGAAAGGGCATGGACACACTGATTCGCGCGAGCGTCCGACTCGCCCAGAACTTTCCGCGTCTGCGGGTCGTCATTGGTGGGGCTGGCCGGGATCGGGATCGACTCGAGAAAATGGCGAATCGATTGGAGGCGCCGGTCACCTTTCTGGGTCGGGTGCCCGAAGAAGAATTGAGCGATTGGCTCGCGTCGACTGACCTCATGGTGATGGACTGTCGCAGCCGATGGTTCGGGCTCGAACAGGAGGGTTTTGGCATCGTCTTTCTCAACGCCGCGTCCTGTGGGGTACCGGCCGTGGCGGGACGCTCGGGCGGGAGTCACGAAGCAGTGGTCGACGGTGTGACTGGGTACGTGGTATCGAATTCGCGAAGCGAGCGCGCGCTCGCGGCGGCGATGGCGGTGTTGCTCGGTGACGACGTTACACGCAAACGCTTCGCGAGTCAGGCGCGAACAGTCGCACGTACTCAATTCGACTGGGACATCCTCGCCGAGTCCCTACGCGACGGTCTGGCTCCCTTCGACCACTTCGGTTCGATTGATCAACTGGCCTAGGGTGGAATGGTAGGAGGCGGCGTGGCACAGCGAGCAACAGAGTCAATCATGGTGAACGCCGCACCCGAAACCGTCTACACCGTGGTGACCGATTTCGCGAACTACGCCAACTGGGTGAGCGATCTCAAGAGGGTCGACGTGCTCGAGCGCGACGCCGACGGACGGGCACTCGAAGTCGAGTACCGCGCGGCGGCGTTCGGTCGATCGACGACCTACGCGTTGCGCTACGACTACAGTCGCGCACCCGAATCGATCAGCTGGCATCAGACCAGAGGCGACCTCACCGAGACCATGCAGGGTCAGTACCGATTCGAACGAGTCGGCGACGCGACGCGGGTCACCTACGACCTCGAAGTGGAGTTGCTGGTCCCCATACCCCACTTCATCAAGTCACGTGCCGCCCAACGAATTCAAACCCAGGCGCTCGGCGAGTTGAAAGCCCGCGCCGAGTCACTTCGATGAGTGACGTCGCAATCGGCGTCGACGTCGGGGGGACCAAAGCCCTCGCTCTGGTGGTGGCACGCGACGGACGCGTCTTGGGCGAGGCGAAGGCTGCGACACCCCACGACGCGACCCGACAAGCGGGTGAAGCGACTGCCGCAGCGTTAACCGACCTTGTCCAAAGGCTCGCGGCGACGCACGGACTCACGATGAGTGCGACCCCGGTCGGCGTGGGGCTGCCGGGGTTGATGCGAAAAGACGGTCGACTCGCCTTCGCGCCGAACCTGCAGAGCGCCTCGGGGGCCGACTTGGGCTCACTGCTGTGTAGCTCGCTCGCAAGTTCTCGGGTCTTTTGCGAGAATGACGCCAATTGCGCCGCGGTCGCCGAACACGAATGGGGTGCGGGTCGAGGCGTCGATGACTTCGTCATGGTCACCCTGGGTACCGGTATCGGCGGAGGGATCATCGCCGACGGCAAACTGTTGCAAGGTCGCAGTGGCTTCGCGGGCGAGATCGGCCACATGGTCGTCGAAGCGCACGGCATTCCTTGTCCCTGTGGGGGTATGGGTTGTTGGGAACGTTACGCCTCGGGCAGTGGTCTGCGGCGCCTAATCCGCGAGGCCGCTAAAGAGGGCCATCTGCCGGTCTTGCTCGGCGCGCACGGCAGCGCCGAGGACATTCGACCCGAGGACGTCACCCGAGCTGGCGCCGAAGGCCTCGACGAAGCGATTGACCTGCTGCGTCAGATCAGTTGGTGGCTCGCGCTCGGACTCTCGAACCTGGTGGCCATTCTCGACTCGGGTCACTTCGTCATCGGTGGGGGACTCTCGAGTGCCTCGGACCTCGTGTTGCCGTTCACGCGCGAGTACTTGGCGAATCTGGTCGAGGGTTACCAGAGTCGCCCCGCGATCACGGTGAGCACTTCGATGTTCGGACCTCGCTCGGGAGCCATGGGTGCCGCGCTGATTGCCTTCGAGAGAGATTCGTGAAGCTCGGCGTCTTACTGCCAACCTTTCGCGCTGGCAGTGAGGACGCGCTGGACGCCGCTCGCAACGCCGCCGACGCGCGTCTCGACGGCGTTTTCGCCTACGACCACCTCTGGCCCATGGGTACGCCCGAGCGCCCCTCGCTGGCGCCCTTCGCGCTGCTCGCGACCGTCGCCTCGCGTCACGATCTCGTGGTCGGACCCCTCGTCGCGCGAGTTGGCCTCGTCAGTACCGATCACCTCGTCGAGCAGTACCGAACGCTCGAGCACTTCGCGCCGGGCCGCGTCGTGGCGGCGTTGGGCACGGGTGACAAGTTGTCGGCCGCGGAGAACGGGGCGTACGGGTTGGCGCTCTACGACCCGTCCGAGCGGCGAGCGCTGCTCGAAGATGCGTGGCGTGGACTTCACGAGGCCATGCCGGTCTGGTTCGGCGCGGGAGCGAGCGCGACCAACCAACTCGCGCGCCGCCTCGGGGCCGAGTTGAACGTGTGGGACGCCACACCCGAGGCGCTGGCTCACGAGAGCGCGATCGGCGCCACCAGTTGGGCGGGGCCACCGTCCAAGGACCTGCATGGTCACCTTGACGCCCTCGAGGCCGCGGGCGCGTCGTGGGCGATCTTCGCGCCTCAGGTGAACGTGACTGAACTCAAAGAGTGGCGCAGTACTCGCGAAAAAAGTAAGTTTCACTGATGGAATTCCGTCGAATCAACGGCTTGCCGCCCTACGTGTTCGCGCAGATTAACGGCCTCAAGGCCGAAGCGCGTGCCGCGGGTCGAGACGTGGTGGACTTCGGCTTCGGTAACCCCGACCTGCCGAGCCCCGACGTCGCGGTCGCCAAACTCGCCGAGGCCGCCCAGAATCCAAAGAACCACCGCTACAGCGCGAGTCGAGGCATTCCCAATCTCCGTCTCGCGATGGCGAACCGTTACAAACTTCTCTTTGACGTCGACGTTGATCCTGACACCGAGGTGGTCACCACCATTGGCGCGAAGGAGGGGCTCACCCACCTGATGTGGGTCTTGCTCGGACCCGGCGACAGTGCGATCGTTCCCAGCCCGAGCTACCCGATCCACCTGGCGGGTCCGGGATTCGCCGGGGCCCAGGTCATCACCGTGCCCATCCTTGACCCGGGGGCGAGCGACACCGACCCGGGTGACGCGTTCTTCAATGGCCTCGTGACGGCGTGGGATCGCGCCGAGGTGAAGCCTCGCGTCATTATCTGTTCGTTCCCGCACAATCCGACCAGCGCCTGCGTGGACTTATCGTTCATGGAGCGTCTGGTGGGCTTCGCGCTCGAGCACGAGATTGTGATCTGTCACGACTTCGCGTACGCGGACCTCGGGTTTGACGGCTACCATCCGCCCTCGATTCTCCAGGTCCCACGCGCGAAGGAGTGCTGCGTCGAGCTCTATACGCTCACCAAGTCCTTCTCGATGGCCGGGTGGCGCGTGGGTTTCCTGGTTGGCAATCCCGAGATCGTCGCGGCACTCACCAAGCTGAAGAGTTACCTCGACTACGGGACCTTCCAACCCGTGCAGATCGCCGCCATCGTGGCGATGAACGAGGCGGTGGACTACCCGGGCCAACTGCTCGCCATCTACCAAACGCGCCGTGACCTCTTGATCGAAGGCTTGAACCGAATCGGCTGGGACGTGAAAGCGCCCCGAGGTTCGATGTTCGTGTGGGCGCCAATCCCCGAGCCCTACCTCGAGATGGGTTCGCTCGAGTTCGCGCGGTTTCTGATCGAAGAGGCCGACGTCGCCACGAGCCCCGGCGTGGGCTTTGGCGAAGGGGGCGAGGCGCACGTGCGCTTCGCGTTAATCGAGAACGAGTTACGGACCCAACAGGCCGTGCGCAACCTGCGAAAAGCCCTTACTAAACTCGGCTGACGTCACGGCGGCCCAGCCAACGAAAAAAACTTACGGCAAGCCGGCGCGGGCGGCCTCGACTTCGGCGACCTCGATCCTGCCGTCTCGCTCGGTCGCGATCTCGAATCGGTTGCTCGACGGCGAAGTCATGATGTACAGCATCGTGCCGGTCCCGCCACCGAGCATGCACGCGAAGGCCGTCTGACTGGTCGTGACAGTGCCGGTGATCTCGCCACCTTCCTTCACCCTCAAGCACTGATTCGTAAGCGCGTTCGCGAGCCATATCTGTCCGTCCGCGTCCAGACACATGCCGTCGGTGGCGACGAAGTCAAGTTGGGCCCATACTCGTCGATTACTCAACGTGCCATCGGAGTGCACGTCAAAGGCGGTGAGGCGAAACGTCATGGTCTCGCCCACGATGAGCGTGGCGCCGTCGGGCGTGAGGACGGTGCCGTTGGGAAAGGCCATGTCGGGCACCGACTGGATGACCCGGCCGTCCTGGTTCAAGACCACGAGGTTCGTGGTGGGTGGTGGCGAGGCGAGCATGCCTTCGACCCCGATGTCGGCGAGCATGGTGTCCAGATCGAAACCGAAGTTGCCCACGTAGCTGTAGCCGCTCGACGAGACGACCATGTCGTTGGCCCAAAAACCGCAGTAGTCACTGATATCAGCGAACTCGCTCGCCGAGTCCCCGCTGAAACGAAGGACCCGGTGGTCAACGCACGAGACGCACAGCAAGTCCCCGCCGGGTAACCAACCCAGTCCGGAGGGCTGGCCCGCGACCTGGTGTTCGAGTCGCTCGTCGGTGCCGTCTGGTTCGATGGAATAGACGCCGAGTCGGTAGAAGTCCGAGAACCACAGTCGGCCCTCGTGCCAGCGTGGCGCCTCGCCAAAGCAGAGTCCTTCGCTGATGATTCGTGACGTGTACTCGTCCATGGTTTCTCCTTCGGTCGTCACTTCACGCGCGCTGGCACGCTCGCAGCCAGGCTTCGTAG
>Ga0302319_10019871_pt1 | contig 12182 bp, 12 predicted proteins | sample Bog_T0_2_FD_203319 | JGI IMG/M metagenome (GOLD analysis project Ga0302319, IMG submission 203319) | Peat permafrost microbial communities from Stordalen Mire near Abisko, Sweden - Bog_T0_2 | ecosystem: Environmental > Terrestrial > Soil > Wetlands > Peat | place: Sweden: Abisko, Stordalen Mire... | reverse complement strand
ATGCACGTCTATTGAATCGTGCAGTTGAAAAACGCCTTGGAAAGCGGGAATCGCCCGAGCCGTCGTGATCGCGAAGAACAGGGCCAGGATCGCCCGAACGATATTGCTCTCATGCGAACCATGGCCGACGGCCTCACCGCCAGGGGCGCGTCCCTTAAGAAACTCGCCGACGCCGCCGAACCGCTTTATGTCAGCCTCGACGACCGGCAGAAACACGAATTGATGCAGTTTCTCAGGGCTGACTTCGAAACGCGTCGCGGCTGAAGTCCGCGGCGAACGAGCCGCGCGACGACTTCACGCGCCGTCTTCCTTGTCTTCCGCTGGATGAACGAACTTGATCGTGATCTCCGCGGGATCTTTTTCCGCGGCTTCACGGATATCGGCGACTGCGTGCGACGCGCCATCGGCGTCGGTGCTGATGCCCACGCCGCACCCGGAACATTGCATGGTCTCAGGCGATTTGATTTGGCCGATCGTCAACTCGAGAGCGCATCCGCATTGCGGACACTGAAACGCAAAGAGCTTGGCGTCGATTTTGGTCATCGAAGACTTCCTGTATTCGGGCGGAGGGCGCTGCGACGCCTTCGTGTTTGCCGAGCGCCCGGGCCGATCTGGTCCGGGCGCGAAAAATTGGAACTTACTTTGTCAGGGCGTCTTTGACGTCGCCGGCAGCGCTCTGGACTTTGCCCTCGGCTTTTTCAGTCTGGCCTTCGATGACCATCTTGGCGTCGCCGATGACCTTGCCTGCGGCTTCCTTGACAGCGCCCTTGGCCTGTTTGGCCGCGCCGACGATACGATCTCTGTTCATGTTTTTTCTCCTTTTGGCGCCCGCTAAGGACCCATCAAATGAGTCCGCCTCCGCGGCGACGCCGATTGACAGCGTCAGTTGATGATTTCGACGATGCGATGCGTTCTCGGATCGACCAGGACGGTTTGGTTGTTAACCACCGTGTAGCGATATTCCCGCACGCCATATTCAGACGGGACGTCGTAATAGGACACGCCTTCCCCGGGAAGCTCGGCGCCCACGGCCACCGGCCGGTCATAAGCATAAGAGCTGCGATGCTCATGCCGGACGTAGTCGCGAAAGCGCGGTTGCTGATCGACGCCAAGCAGGCCGGCGACGCCGCCGCTGACGGCGCCGACCGCGCCGCCGACAACCGCGCCGACCGGGCCGGCGTCTCGATTGCCTTCATGCGCCCCTTCAGCGGCGCCGCCGACAACGCCCTGGGCGCCGGCGGCGAAAGGCAGGGATAGAAAAACAACAGCGGTGGCGGCAAAAAGTTTCATATTCATGGGAAGCTCCAAAGTATGATTTTCCACGCGCCCGTGCTTAGCTTGACGGCAAGCGCATTGAATAAATCTTCAAGGTGCGGGATAGGAGCGCGATTTCTTGTGCGACCCTTCGAAGTCGATGTCCGATACAGGCTCCATCGACCGTGAGAGGCTAACCGACGGCGACGGGCGAGCACAGCATCGGAAACTACTCAACCGCCGCGAAAAGCTGACAAGGCTAACGGACTTTGCGCATTCGCCCCGAAAGGCGCGCACGAGCGCACTGGGCGGAGTCCGCGACCCGAAGTCGGTTGCATTTGATCCGCTTACGCTTCGACGGCCCGTGGAATGAAATCCTTCGCGCGCAGGCAATGGACTGCGCGCGCGCCTCGCCGTCTCTGCAAAACCGCCGAGATGTCTCGGCGGCCTTGTTGGTCAGATCGCCGGACTAATGATGGCCATGTCCGCCGCCATGTCCGCCGCCGCCGCCATGCCCGCCGCCGCCGCCATGCCCGCCGCCGCCGCCGTGTCCGCCGCCGTGAAAGCCACCGCCGCCGTGTCCGCCGCCGCCATGAAAGCCGCCGCCGCCGTGTCGGCCCCCGCCGCCATAGCCGCCGACCGCGAAGCCGGAATAGGCTCCATAATAGTGGTGGTGATGGTGATGGTGGTGGTGGTGATAATAGTAGTAGTAGTAATGATGATGGTGATGGTGGTAGCGGTGATGACGATGATGATGACGGTAATAGTGACGATAATAAGCGCGGTGATGGTAATGATGATAGGCGACGGTCTCGATGCCGGTTGCTGATGACGCCAGTTCAGGTTTTGGCAGGCCTGTCGGCGCCGCCACGGACGGAGTCAGGCCGACGCCGGCCAGCGACAAGGCCAGAGCCAGTCGCAATAGAGATGATTTAAACACGTGGGGTCTCATTACGTTTCCTCCGCTATTGCGGAGCTGATAAAGCTTCTCCGCAACGTCGACGCGCTCCCAATAAGAAATTCATCGGCTGAACGCATCACGCGCCGATTATCGCTTCGCTATTCCAAGCTGAAAGCTTCGGAATATACTCAAGCTGTAACCAGGTTTTCTCGAGCGCCATGTGCAACGGATACATTTTGCCATGGCTTCACAGCGTTTAAGCCGCTGAGGCAAGCGCGCGCTCGATGGCGCAGGTGAGGTCGTGTTCGAAATAAGGTTTCTGGATTACCGTAGCGGACGGCCTGAGCGCACGAATCCGCGCCGCGTCCCCGCAGACGAAGATATGCGCAATCAGCCGGCTGCCCTGAATGCGATCGACGGCGCCAAGTCCGCTTCCTTCGCGCAACTTGACGTCCACGATCATCATGCCCGGCCTTAACTGAAAGGCCGCGACCACCGCATCGGCCTCGGTGGCCGCGATGGCGCAGACGCTATGACCCTGCGTTTCGAGCATTTCGGCCAGAACGGCGGCGACCATGGCGTCGTCTTCGATCACCAGGATGCGGAGCGGCTTCATCTCTCGCCCCCGGCTCCGCCTTCGTCGACCTTTGCGGCGATCTGCCGCGCGTTTTGCGCGCGGCGGATCATTGTGGCGCGGCATGGGACTCGACCAGCCAGAGTTGCTGATCGACACCGCGCGAAATTTCGGTGAAGAGGTCGGCGGTGTCCGCGTCGCCCGAAGTCTCCGCATGCGCGATCGCTTCGCGCACAGACTCGCCAAACGCAGCCAGAGCGCCGGAAACCGCGAAGACATGCTCCTGTTCATCAGCGACGCCGAGCGGATAGGCCAGCATGAAAGACAGCCTGGCGGCGACCTGGATCGTGCCTTCGGCCGGGCCGCCCAATCCACGCGCACGCTCGGCGATCAGATCGGAATAGCCCTCGATCTTGTCGGCGACCTGGTCGAACAAGGTATGAATGGCGATGAAATTCGGCCCGCGCACGTTCCAGTGCGCCTGTTTGGTCTGGCCATGAAGATCGATGGCCGCGGCCAGATGCTTGTTCAGCAATTCGACGGACTGGGCGCGGATATTGGCGGATAAGGTATTGCGTGTCGGCAGCATGATGGAGTCTCCAGATTGGGCGGCTTCTCCGCGGAGGAGCGCCTGCGCAAATCATTGTTTTGACGGTTCAAATTCGTCGGCTCGAAGAGACGCCAACATAGATGAGAAGACGGTCCCGGCGGCAGAGTCGGAAAATACTCATCGGCGCAGACGCCCTGATGGGAGCCGCTCGACTGGCGATCCTCCCCTTGCGCCGTCATGCGGGTGTGAGTAGTTTCCGAGACTGCCTCGCGCGCTTGAAAGAGGACACGGTCGCGGTGAAGACTCAGGTCAGCATAAAAGCTCCAACCCGCGGACATTCAATGATAGAGTCGTTGCGTCTTGGCGGCGCGGGCGCGTTTTGGAGAATCCTTTCGCATGCGAGGTCCATCGCGTCCTGGAGATAAGTCCCGTCCGAAAGCGCGCGCCGGTTCGCCGCCGGTTGATCCTTCTCCGTCAATAGAATCCGACGCATTTTCGGTCGTGGCGATCGGCGCCTCCGCCGGGGGGCTCGACGCCTGCAGGCTCTTGCTGGACGCGCTGCCCCCGAACGCCGGCCTTGCCGCGATACTGGTCCAGCACCTCGATCCGACCCATGAAAGCATGCTGGTGGAGCTGCTTTCCAGCCATACGTCGATGAAAGTCCGTCAGGCCACCGACGGCATGACGATTGAACGCGAACACCTCTACGTCATTCCGCCGGGCGCCTATCTCTCCGTCCAGGGCGGCGCCTTGCGGCTTTCGGAGCCCCAGGAGCGTCACGGCGCGCGCCTGCCTTTCGATTTCCTGCTGCATTCGCTGGCCGAGGATTTTTCCTCCCGCGCCATTTGCGTCGTGCTGTCCGGGACCGGCGCCGACGGCAGTTCCGGGCTGAAAGCGATCAAGGAAAAAGCCGGGTTGGTGATCGCGCAGGATCCTGAAGAGGCTGAATATGACGGCATGCCGCGCAGCGCGATCCTGACCGGCGCGGTGGATCTCGTGCTGCCGGCGGCGAAAATACCCGAGGCGATTCTCAAATATGCATCGCGCGCGCAGAACAGCGGGCTTGTGGATGAACCGGCGCAGGACTGGCTGGCCCAGATCATCGAACTGCTGCGCACCAAGACGGCTCATGATTTCAGGCTTTACAAGCAGGGCACGTTGCAGCGCCGGATCCAGCGTCGAATGGCGTTGGAGACGGACGACATGGACCTTTACTTGAAGAAATTGCGGGATGATCCGAACGAGCTCGACCGTCTGGCCAAGGACCTGCTGATCAACGTCACCAGTTTCTTTCGCGACCCGAAAGTCTTCGCCTTTCTGGCCGACAACGTCCTTCCAGGGCTCGTCGCAAATCAATCGGCGGAGCAGCCTTTGCGCGTCTGGATCGCCGGATGCAGCTCGGGCGAGGAAACCTATTCGCTCGCCATGCTTTTCCGCGAGGCGATCGCCGCCGCCGGCAAGACCATCAAGCTGCAGGTCTTCGCGTCGGATATCGACGCCGACGCCGTGGCGCAGGCGCGGGAAGGTCTCTATCCCCCTTCTATTGCGGCCGATGTCTCGCCGGAACGGATCGCGCGTTTCTTTGTCAAGGAGGATCGCGGTTACCGGATCTCTCCCGACTTGCGCGGGGATGTCGTGTTCACCGTTCAGGATCTGCTGGCAGACCCGCCCTTCTCCCGGCTCGACTTCGTGTCCTGCCGCAATCTGCTGATCTATCTCGGCGCGGAAGCGCAGGCCAAGGTCATGACCGTTTTCCATTTCGCCCTGCGCGAGGGCGGAGTGCTGCTGCTCGGCGGCGCGGAGACGGTTGGCGAGCCGCAGGGCCGCTTTACCGCGATTTCCAAGAGCGAGCGCATTTTCCGCCATGCGGCGCGCGGAAGGCCGGGCGATTTTGGCGCTCTCGGCGGCGACGGCGTGCGTATTCCCGCGCGCCAGGGCCAGGGGCGCTCGCCGACGCGCGAGACGCTTCTCGCCGACCTCTGCCGCCGGCTAGTGCTGGAGAATTACGCGCCCGCGGCGGTGCTGACCAACCGCAAAAATGAGTGCCTCTATTCGCTGGGACCGACGGATCGCTATCTGTCCGTCGCGCCGGGGCGGCCGACGTACGACCTGCTGGCCATGGCGCGAAAAGGACTGGGCGCCAGGCTCAGATCGGCGATCCAGCGGGCCTTCCATGAAGACGCGCCGGTCGTCATTGACGGTTGCCGCGTCGAACGCCAGGGACAAGGCGAGGGCGCGGCGCTGCGCTTCCGCCTGTCGGCGCGGCGGGTCGAATGCGAGGGCGAAGAGCTGGCGCTGGTCTGTTTTCTCGATGAAACGCAGCCGGAGCGCCGGCAAGGCGGCGCCGTCGCGCCGGGAGACATTTCGCGGGTCGCCGAGCTTGAGCAGGAGCTGGACGCCACGCGGATCGAGTTGCAAGACGCTATTCGCCATCTCGAAATATCGGGCGAGGAGCAGAAAGCGATCAACGAGGAGGCATTGTCGGTCAACGAGGAGTTTCAATCGACCAATGAGGAGTTGCTGACCTCCAAGGAGGAGCTGCAATCGCTGAACGAGGAGCTGACGGCGCTCAACAACCAGTTGCAGGAGACGCTCGACCGGCAGAGAACCACCTCCGACGATCTGCAGAATGTCCTTTTCAGCACCGATGTCGCGACGATCTTCCTCGACGCCGCACTGAACATCCGCTTTTTCACGCCCACGACCAAGGCGCTGTTCAACATTATCGCCAGCGACGTCGGCCGCCCGCTCTTCGATCTCGCCTCGCTGGCGGCAGACAGCGCGCTTCTGCCCGATGCGCGCGCCGTCCTGGCCAAGCACATGCCGATCGAACGCCAGATCGAGGCGCGCAGCGGCGCGTGGTACATGCGGAGAATCCTCCCCTATCGGACTCAGGGCGGCGGCGTGGAAGGCGTGGTCATCACCTTCGCAGACGTCACGGATCGCAAGGACGCCAGCGACGCGCTGGAGGCGGCCAAGCGTAAGGCGGAAACCGCCGATGCGGCGAAGTCGCGCTTTCTCGCCGCCGCCAGCCATGACCTGCGCCAGCCGCTGCAAACCCTGGCCCTGCTGCAGGGCCTTCTGGCGCGGGCGGTCGAAAGCGATCGAGACCAGAAACTGGTGGCGCGGATCGGCGAGACCCTTGGCGCGATGACGGGCATGCTCAACGCGCTGCTCGACATCAACCAGATCGAAGCCGGCGCGGTCAAAGCCGAAATGACGCTGTTTCCGGTCAATGACCTGCTGGTGAAGCTTTACGACGAGTTCACCTATCAGGCCCAGGCGAAAAATCTTAGCCTACGGGTTGTTTCCTGCGGCCTGTCGATTTGCAGCGATTCACGCCTGCTCGAACAAATGGTGCGCAACCTGCTGTCGAACGCCTTAAAATACACCAAGGCGGGCAAAGTGCTGCTTGGCTGCCGTCGCCGCAAGGGGATGTTGAGCCTCGAGGTCTGGGACACCGGAATCGGCATTCCGGATGAGGAAATTCAGGCGATTTTCGAGGAATACCATCAGGTCGGCAATGAGGCGCGCGAACGCAGCCTCGGCCTCGGCCTCGGCCTTTCCATCGTGCGGCGGATCGGCAATCTGCTGGGCCATCGCGTCCGCGTGCGCTCGCACCATGGCAATGGCTCCGTCTTCGCCATTGAAGTCGCGCTGCCGCAAGCGGCGCCGACGCCAAAGCTTGCGCGCACGGATCAGGATCTCGACCCCGCAAGCGGCGACACGGCTGCGCGCAAGGGCGCGATACTGGTCGTCGAGGACGATCCCGAATTGCGCGAACTCCTCGCCTTTTCTCTCAAGGACGCGGGGCATCGGGTCGCGCGCGCCTATGATGGCTCCGAGGCGATGCAGTTGCTGGAGCGAGACGATTTTCGGCCCGATCTCCTCCTTGCGGACTTCAACCTGCCCAACCGCATGAACGGTCTTGAAGTGGTCGCCAAGGCGCGGGAGAAGCTTCATCGCGCCATCCCCGTGATCATCCTGACTGGCGACATATCGACCGCGACCTTGCGCGCCATAGCCGACGCCGATTGCGTGCTGCTCAACAAGCCGGTGAAACTCGACGCCGTCATGCTCGCCGTTCAACGCGCCTTGGCGTCGAAGCATGCGCCGCCGGCCGCAAAGTCTCCCCTACCCGCCGAAAAGGTCGAAGCGCCGGGGCCGCCCGTCATCTTCGTCGTCGACGACGACCGTCGCGTCAGGGAGGCGCTTCGCAGCGTGCTTGAGGATGACGGCCGCACGGTCGAGGATTTCGCCGACTGCGAGTCGTTTCTCGCCGCCTACCGGCCGGGCCGCGAAGCCTGTCTGCTGATCGACGCCTATCTGCCGGGAATGGGCGGGCTCGAGTTGCTGCAGCGGCTGAGCGACGAGGGCCATCGGATGCCTGCGGTGATGATCACCGGCAATGCCGACGTGACCATGGCGGTGGAGGCGATGAAGGCAGGCGCGTCCGATTTCATCGAAAAGCCGATCGGCCGCGAAGAACTGCTGGCCAGTGTCGAGCGCGCGCTGGAGCATTCGCAGGACGCCAGCAAGCGGATCGCCTGGAGGGACGCCGCCGCGAGTCATCTCGAGGGCCTGACGCAAAGGCAGAAAGAGATCATGGCGCTGGTTCTCGCCGGGCATCCGAGCAAGAACATCGCGGCCGATCTCGGCATCAGCCAGCGCACGGTCGAAAACCATCGCGCCGCGATCATGAAGCGCACCGGCGTCAAATCGCTCCCCGCGCTCGCGCGCCTCGCGGTCGCCGCGGTGAAGTGATCGCCGCGGCTTCGCGCCATAACCGGAAATCTGGCGTTTGCAGAACGACCTTGTATCGCGGAATTTGGACCTCAAGTTGCGCATCGACGATCCCGCCGGATGCCGGCGCGCCAGGCTTCGCCCGAGGAGATCGCTCATGCGACATTGACGGTTTTAAAGAATTGCGTTCCCGTCGCCGTTCCCGGAATCGCCTTCCTCTCCGGCGGCCAGTCTGACATTGAGGCGCCGCCGCACGTCCGATCAACGCATGCGGCCGCCGGGCGGCCCGCCGATTCCTCCGGGACCGCCGAAGGCGCCCATTCCACCACCGCCCGGATCACCGCCGCCGAGGCCGCCAGATCCACCAAACCCGCCGGGAAGCGCGCCGCCATGAGGACTGCCGCCGGGGTGGGGCCAGACCCGCCTGGACCGCCGCCAGATTGCTCTTTGCGTCGCGCGCCTTGCCAGCTCTGCTGCGCTTCTTCGAAATACTTGTCACATCTGATCTGATCGCGCTGGGGCTCCCTTTTCTTATTTGTTTGAGCCTGCGCGAAGCCAAAAAGAAACTGAGCAGGGAAGTGACAATAATTGCTCGCGGCGAGTTTGGCGCTATGCCCGAACGGGCAACGCCGCCTGGGCGGCAGGGTTGCGGACTCTAGGCGCGAGCGCGCTGCGCTCCGCTTGTGGGGCGATTCACCGCGAAAACGCGACATCTGGCCACCTGGTTAAGGTTGATGAACCGGAATGGCTGGCAGGCGTCTTGTTGGAAGCCTCATGAAATCGAGCCGAGCAATGCGACGGTGGCGTGAAGCGAAAAGGCGGCTTTCCTCGATCGTCCAGCAGTCCGGGGCTACCGATTTTGACGAACCGCGCCACGCCAGATTTCCTCGAATCAAATAAATGTGAGCTTGCTGTTTTGTTCTTGCAAGCTGCCCGGTTTAACAATATCTTTTAATGTATATAACAAGTTATGTCTGCGTTGTTCATGCGGACCGTGCGTCGTTACTGACGTCTAAATCATTGAAATTCCTGCCTGCGGAGCAGTCGGACTGCTTGAGCGCGAAAAAGCCGGACGAGTTTGTCGGCTTTCACCAGGCATGCCGCATCGGGCGGCGACAAACCGAAAAAACGGGAGGAATTCATGTTTATACGCATGTTTCTCTTGGCCGCGAGCGCGGCCGTTTGCTCGACCGGCGCGCTGGCGCAGCAATGGTCGGGGGGGTCTTCGACCTCCGCCTGCCCAACTTTGAACGGCAACCTCAAAACCGCGCTTCAGAGCGCGATCGCGCAGGCAAAAGGACAACTCGGTCTTGGACTTAACATGTGGGCGACGGTCGTCGCTCCCGACGGCCACGTCTGCTATGTCGCTTATTCGAGCACCGACGCCATCCAAGGCCAGTGGCTGGCCAGCCGCGTCATTTCCGCACAGAAAGCATTTACCGCCGTATCCTTGAGCCTTGGAACGACCTCGAACTCCGGTTCGGGCACAGGCCTCGCCACCGGCAAACTGGCGCTATCGTCGGCCAATCTCTATTCGGCGGTGCAGCCCGGCGGAAGTCTCTTTGGTTTGGCGACGAGCAATCCGGTCTTCGCGCCCGGCGCCTACGGCGACACGATCGCCACCGGAGGCGGGACCACCCCCGCGGCCTATTCGCCTGGCTCCGAAGGCGTGGCGACCTATGCCGGCCCGATTTCGACGGCGACCTATGGAACGACGAGCGACCCGATGATCGGTCAGGTGATCGGCGGCATCAATGTTTTCGGGGGCGGTCTCGCCCTTTACGCAAGCGGCGATGTCAAGGTGGGCGGACTCGGCGTCAGCGGCGACACGTCCTGCCAGGACCATCTCATCGCCTGGAACTTGCGTCACGATCTCGGCCTGGATCATCTCGGCGGGATCGGGGGCGTCGCGGCCCTTAATGGCGACACGACGCATCCGGACAATATCATTTTTGACATCACCGTCACAAATGGCGTCAGCGTCAGCGCAAGCGGCTATGGGCATCCCGTCTGCTCAACAAGCCAGACTGCCGGCGGTAATGAGAATATCGCAAAAGCTCTCCCGAAGGTTTCACCCTGACATGAAACCTCAAAAAAAGGGGTGAAAAGAAGAAGCGGCAGAGCGCCGCTTCTTTCTGTTTCAGAGCGTTCTCTAACCTGCGCCGGCTCGAATTTTACAGACACTCTTGAAGCCCTGTCGAACCCTGCCGGATAAGCAGCCGCAAATCGCGGAGATTTCTTGCGGTTCCGCGCCTTGTTTCCCGCAAAGCATAGCCTGCGGCGCCGTTGGCGCGCATGTCGAAGATGGCTTCGCTCACCCCCGTCTGCCCGCTCGGCAGCACGGCCTCGGCGTGGACCAGAAAGGCGCCGCTGGCGGCTCCCCGCTTGAATTCCGACGGGAAATGCGGATCGTCGCGGTTGATGTCGATGGAGAATGCCGCGCGAGTCAGGGCGGCGACGTCGGCGGCGTCGAAGCCGGCAAGCGCTGCGAAGAGCGCAGGCGGCGCGGCTTGCGCATAAAGCCCCGGCTGATGGGAGTGAACGGTCACGAAAGGCGTCAACATGCGAAAGAGTTGCGCTTCGACGCCGGGAACCTGATCGAGTTCGAGAGCGGTGTGAAATGACGCGGGCTTGCGCGCGAACAGCCCAACCGGCGTGTGTCGCAGGGCGTCGCCGGGATCGACGCGATAGGCCACCACCGCGTCCGCCAAAGCCTCGGCTTTGCGCTGCTCGACGCCGAATCCAGCGAAAAGCGCGCGCAGCAGTTTCGAACTGGCGCTGTTGAGATCGACCTTGCCGCCTTCGTCTTCGATGGCGATGGCCACAGCGGCGCCCGACAGCGAACAAAATTTTGGGCGGCCGTCGTGAATCGCGGACTGCTGAGCCGTCGGAGGGCTGTTATTTTCGGCGAGCAATCGCAGCAAGCCGATGTTGACGGCGGAATCGGCCAGTAGATCCGCCTTCGCCGCGCCGTAAATATTGTAGGCCGCCTGGACCCTCCACCGCGCCGTCGTCATGAACGACACGATAAGCAGCGCGATAATTCCCAATCCCCAGATCACCAGCGGCAAGGCAAAGCCGTTCCGCCTGCTCGTCGGGGGCGGCGCCGACATCATGGGCCCTCAATGTTGCGCATCGCGCCCGCGCGCGACCGCCAGGCGGCCGTCCCGATTTTCCGGCCCCAGGGAGCCGATGTCGAACGGCCCGTTTTGCCCGGGCGCACGATAAATATAGGGATGACCCCAAGGGTCCATCGGAGCGCTGTTCGCCTTGATATAGGGTCCGCTCCACTCCGCAGCGCCGCCCGGGCGCTGCACCAGCGCCGCGAGTCCTTCTTCGGTTGTGGGGTAGCGGCCCATGTCGAGATAGAAAAGGTCCAGCGAGCTGGCCAGATTTTCGATCTGGATTTTTGCGGTCTTGATCTTGGCGTCGTTCAGGTAGTTGAGCACGCGGGGTCCGACGAGGCCGACGATCATGCCGATGATAGCGAGAACGACGAGCATTTCGACAAGGGTGAACCCGCGTTGCGCTCGCAGGCCGGCGGCCGCAGGCCGCATTCTCCGGCGCATCGTCCCTCGCAGCAAAACTGTTTCCGTCATCTCTTTGCCCCCTGCGGGAAGAATGAACGCCCAAAGCTGCGCAATATTATAAATCGCGACAATTATGCTAAGGTTCCCGGCATTGCTCAACATTCCAGCTTGCTTGCCGGATGATCGCCAATCTGATTCATCGCGCATTTGCCGCCTCTTGGTCACAACGCCGCCGCCGCGCGCGGCTGCTGCGGCTGTTTGCCCTTGCCATGCGCGGGTCCGGCGAAGCCAAATGGCTCACACATGTCGTCTGGTTGTTTTGCGCGGGACTGCTCGGACTTGTGCTGCGGGTGCCGGAGCTCGGTTGGCTCGTCGCGCCGGCGCTCGTCCTGTTCTTCGCTTTGGTCGCGACCGCGCTATACGATGCGGTCTATCTGATTATTCCCGCCCGAATGCTGTGGATCATGGCCCTTTGCGGCGCCGTGCTGTTGATCCCGCTCGACCGCCCGCAAGCGCTGACGCGGATCGCTGCGGGGATAGGCGGCTTGGTGTTTCTGCGGCTTGTCGCCCTGTCTTACGCGTATTTCCGCGGCCGGCCGGGTCTCGGCGACGGCGACGCAAAGCTGTTTG
>Ga0302319_10019870_pt1 | contig 12182 bp, 5 predicted proteins | sample Bog_T0_2_FD_203319 | JGI IMG/M metagenome (GOLD analysis project Ga0302319, IMG submission 203319) | Peat permafrost microbial communities from Stordalen Mire near Abisko, Sweden - Bog_T0_2 | ecosystem: Environmental > Terrestrial > Soil > Wetlands > Peat | place: Sweden: Abisko, Stordalen Mire... | reverse complement strand
CGCTGGCGCCTGCCGCGCGGCAAGGGTGCGGCGCGCTGCGCGCTTCCGTGCTGCGCACGCCCTTGTCCCGTGGCGGCTTCGCGGTTGCCGGGGTGCCAGACGGCAAGGTAGAACAAAAAGGGAACTTATGGAGTAGCTCCCTGCCCGGCCGACCCCGAGAGGAGTTTGGTGCGATGAATAATCAGGATGCAGAGATTGAATGGCTGAAGGGCGAGGTGAGCTGCGCCGTGCTGCTGGAGCGGCTGCCGCCGGTTTGGCGGCTCGACCGTGCCGAGAGTACCCGCCGCAGCCTCAAATACCGCCGCGGCGAGGCCGAAATCCTGATCGTGAACCACGACGGCCGCGGCTGGTGGGACCCGCTGAGCGACCGCAAGGGCGACATCTTCACCCTCGTCCAGCACCTCCACCCTGGACTGACCTTCGGCGCGGCACGCCGCCTGCTTCGGGACTTCGTGGGGATCGCCCCGATATTTTCCGAAACCGTCCGCACACGGCGCACGCGGGCATCGTCGCTCTCCGTCGTCCAGCGATGGGGCCGGTGCCAGTCCCTGTCGGAGGGCTCACCGACCTGGCTCTATCTCGCCGGGCAACGGGGCCTGCCAGAAAGCATCCTGGTGGCCGCGCTCATGGCCGACGTCATCCGGGAAGGCCCCCACGGCAGCGCCTGGTTCGCGCACCGGGACGGGATGGGACTGCTGACCGGGATCGAAATGCGCGGCTCGGATTATCGCAATTTCTCGGCGGGCGGCGGCAAGACGCTGTTCCGCCTGCCGGGAGGCCCCGGCCATCTCACCCGCGTCGCGGTGTGCGAGGCGGCGATCGACGCCATGAGCCTGGCGGCGATCGAGTGCTCGCGTCGCGACACGATGTACGCCGCGACCGCCGGCGGGATGGGACCGGCGACCATCACCGCGCTCCAGCAGCTTTTGCTGGATCTCATGACCGACCCGGCCGGGCTCCTGATCGCCGCGACGGACGCCGACACCGCCGGCCGCCGTTACGCCGCCCGCCTGGAAGACATGGCGGCGGAGGCCGGTGTGCGGTTCGACGCGATCCTGCCACCTGACGGGCTGAATGACTGGAACGACGCCCTGCGCGCGCGGGCGCCGGTGTCGTAACGCCGGCTCGCAGTTGCCCCCTGCCCGGCTCATCGACTGCGTTCAGATGGAAGAACCCGGGGGAAAATCAGAACAACGACCATGAAATGAAATCTCCTACCGCATCGCCGTCCGCCCGCCGCAAGGGACCGGCCTGCGGCCTCGCACCAGCGGCGCGCCCTTGCCCCGGTCAGCCGGGACGCGGGGCGGGAGGGGTGTTCCAGCAACCCATGAGGGAAGGACACCCCGATGAGCAATACGAACACGATCACCAAATCCGAGAACCGCGGAAGCCGTACCAACCGCGTGCCGCGCGACCACTACCAGGAGGTCACAGACCGCATCATCGCCGCCCTGGAAGCCGGCACGCCGCCATGGCGCAGGCCGTGGGACCCCGACAAGGCCGGCGGCCCGGCGATGCCGCGCAACGCTGCGACCGGCCAGCGCTATCGGGGCATCAACGTGCTGACGCTCGGCATGTCCGCCCTGGCCTTCAGCAACGCCGATCCACGCTGGGCGACCTACAAGCAGGCCGAGGACCGGGGCTGGCAGGTCCGCAAGGGCGAACGCGGCACGACCGGGTATTTCTTCAAGCGGCTTGAAGTGCGCGACGATTCCAAACCGGAGGGTGACGAAGATGCGGTGAAGCGCATCCCGCTGCTGCGCGCGTTCAGCTTGTTCCACGCCAGCCAGATCGACGGCATTCCGGACTACGTCCCACCCACCATCGAGGAAGCGCCGTGGCGCGCGCCGGAGGCCGCCGAGATCATTCTCGCCAACAGCGGCGCTGTCGTCCGGTTTGGCGGCGATCGTGCGTTCTACTCGCCGTCGACGGATCACATTCAGATGCCGCCACACGCCGCCTTCGCGACAGCGGAACGATTTTGCGGGACGCTGATTCATGAGGCATCACATTGGTCCGGTGCGCCGTCGCGGCTCAATCGTGATCTGCATAATCGGTTCGGCTCGCATGAGTATTCTCGGGAAGAATTGCGCGCGGAGCTTGGCCAGATGATGGTCTGCGCTGAACTCGGAATCGCAGTCTCCGACGACGAATTTTCGAACAGCGCCGCCTATCTCTCGTCCTGGCTGGAGAAGCTGCGCTCGGATCGCAAGGAGATTTTCCGCGCGGCGGCGGACGCGCAGCGCATCGCCGACTACCTGCTCGCCTTCCATCCCGACTACGCGAACAGTCAGGCCGGATCGCCGGAGAACATGTCCACCGCCGACGGTGGCAGCGCGGCGGAAATGTCGGAGCCAATGCCGCTCGCGGCCTGACGCGGACGCACTGACCGCGAACCGGTCAGCCCCCTGCCCTTCCGATCGCTCCAATCAGCTGGCCGTCCGGCTCGACCGCTTCCAGGCGGCCGAAGCCGTTCGGCTGCCCGCACGAGGAAACCACCATGCCCGATACCAGCGCATTCACGCTCAGCCTGTTCGATAACACCGCTTTGTCGAGCTGGAGCCAGCACGCACTGCAAGCCGTCGCCGACCCGACCGAGGGCGATCAGGCCGATGTAGATGATGACAGCGACACGCCGCCGCCTCCGGCCGATCCGGCCGTGCGCGGCAGCAACTTCCATCTCGCCGCCGACCGGGAGCTTGCCCGCGGCTGGCCCGCCCGAGCGCGCGACAACATCGCCGCGATCAGCCTGTCCAAGGCACTTGAGCAGTCTGGTCGCGCACCAACCCCGGACGAGCAGGCGCGGCTGCTGCGCTTCATCGGTTTCGGTGCTTCAGATCTGGCGCAGAACTGTTTCCGCCGGCCCGGCGAGGATGAATTCCGCCCCGGCTGGGAGGAGGTCGGCGCGGCGCTCGAAGCCGCCGTCACCCCGGAGGAATATGCCGCCCTGCAGCGCGCCACGCAGTATGCCCACTACACGCCGGAGATGATCATTCGTGGACTCTGGCGAGCCGCCGGCCACCTCGGCTTCACCGGCGGCCGCGTGCTGGAACCCGGCATGGGCACCGGCCTGTTCTTCGCCCTGTTACCCGCCGCACTGCGCGAGACCAGCCGCCTCACCGGCATCGAATACGACCCGATCACCGCCCGCATCGCGCACCTGGTGCATCCCGAAGCGCGGGTGCGGTGCGAGGACTACGCGCGGAGCCACCTTCCCGGGCAGTTCGACCTCGTGATCGGCAACCCGCCGTTCTCCGATCGCGTGGTGCGGGCCGATCCCGTCACGCGGGCCTTGGGGCTGCGGCTGCATGATTACTTCATCGCCCGCTCGATCACGCGGCTGCGGCCCGGCGGCCTCGCGCTGTTCGTCACCAGCACCGGCACGATGGACAAGGCCGGCACTGCGGCGCGGGAACACATCGCCGGCATGGCCGATCTGGTCGGCGCGGTGCGTCTGCCAGAGGGCAGTATGCGTGCGAGCGCGGGCACGGACGTGGTGATCGACCTGCTGGTGTTCCAGCGCCGCGCGGACGGCCAGCCCCCGGCCGGTGCCGCCTGGATCGACCTCGCTGCGGTTGAGAATACGGCGGCGGATGAGGATGATGAAGGCGGCGAAGCGGGCGATAGCGGCGACAACGGAACGCCCGCCGCCCCTGGCATCCAGGTGAACCGCTACTTCGCCGATCACCCCGAGATGGTGCTGGGCGATCATGCGCTGCGGCGCGGCATCTACGGCCCTGCCCTGGCCTATACCTGCCGGCCGCGCAAAGACGGGCCGGCCCTTGAGACCTTGCTGACCAAAGCACTTGACCGGTTGCCCGCTGGCATCTTCACCGCGTCGGGTGAATCCCTGACCAGCATCGACAGCGACGACGACGCCGGGACGACCGCGCAGGTGGGCACCGCGGCCGGTGGCGCCACCATCAAGGAAGGCTCTTACCTGATCGGCAAGACTAGCCAACTGATGCAGATCGTGGACGGCGAGCCGCGCGTCGTGGCGATCAAGTCGGGTAAGGGCAGCGGCGGCATCTTCGCCCGCGACGCCAAGATCATCCGCGCCCTGCTGCCGATCCGCGACGCGGTGCGCGAGGTGCTGCGCGCCCAGGCCGCCGACCAACTGTGGGCGCCCGCGCAGGTCAGGCTGCGCATCGCCTACAGCAGCTTTGTCCGTGGCTTCGGGCCGATCAACCACACCGTCGTCTCGGTCACGACCGACCCGGAAACCGGCGAGGAGCGGGAAACCCATCGCCGGCCGAACCTGGCGCCGTTCGCCGACGACCCCGATTGCTGGCTGGTCGCCAGCATCGAGGATCATGACCTGGAAAGCGGGCTCGCCCGCATGGGGCCGATCTTCCACGAGCGGGTGATCGCCCCGCCCGCCGCGCCATTGATCGCGACCGCAGCCGACGCGCTCGCCGTCACCCTCAACGAGACCGGCCGCGTGGATATCGATCACCTCGCCGAACTGCTGGACCGCGATCCGGCGACCGCCCTCGCCCAGCTCGGCGAAGCGGTGTTCCGCAATCCCGCGACCGACGCCTGGGAGACGGACGACGCCTATCTCTCGGGTTCCGTCCGCACCAAGCTGGCGATCGCCGAGGCGGTGGCCGAGCGCGACCCGCACTATGCGCGCAACGTCGCGGCGCTGCGGCTTGTGCAGCCCGAGGATTTGCGGCCGTCGGACATCACCGCGCGTCTCGGCGCGCCGTGGATTCCCGCCGCCGACATCGAGGATTTCGCCGCCGAGGTGATGGGCACCGCGACGCGCGTGCGCCACACCGTCGAGATCGCCTCCTGGTCCGTGGACGCAGCACCGTTCGCCTGGACCGCCGCCGGCACGTCCGAATGGGGCACCGCGCGGCGCAACGCCGGCTGGCTGCTGCACGACGCGCTGAACAGCGCCACGCCGCAGATCTTCGACACCGTCGTCGAGGATGGGGTCGAGAAGCGCGTGCTCAACAGCGAGGCGACCGAGGCCGCCAAGGAGAAGCTCGCGAAGATCAAGGACGCCTTCACCGCCTGGATATGGACCGACCCGGACCGCACCGACCGGCTCGCCCGCGTCTACAACGACCGCTTCAACAACCTAGTGCCGCGCCGGTTCGACGGGCGGCACCTGACCCTGCCCGGCGCCAGCACCATCATCCGCCTCTACGACCACCAGAAACGGGTGATCTGGCGCGTCGTCGCGTCCGGCTCGACCTACATCGCCCACGCGGTCGGCGCCGGAAAATCCTACGCCATCGCCGGCGCCATCATGGAGCAGAAGCGCCTCGGCCTGATCGGCAAGGCCATGCTGGTCGTGCCCGGCCACTGCCTGGCCCAGGTATCGCGCGAGTTCCTGCAACTCTACCCGACCGCCCGCATCCTGGTCGCCGACGAGACCAACTTCGTCAAGGAGAAGCGCTCCCGCTTCCTGGCGCGCGCGGCGACCGCGAACTGGGACGCGGTGATCATCACCCACTCGGCTTTCCGCTTCATCCCGGTGCCGGCCGGCTTTGAGCGCGCGATGATCGAGGAGCAGATCGCCCTCTACGAAGCGGTCGCCCTGCGCAGTGACGACGACGACCGGATCACCCGCAAGCGCCTGGAGGCGATGAAGGAGAAACTCGCCGAGAAGCTGGCGGCGCTGACCAGCAAACACGACGACATGGTGACGCTGGAAGAGATCGGCATCGACCAGATCATCGTCGATGAGGCGCAGGAATTCCGCAAGCTCAGCTTCGCCACCAACCAGGTGAACCTGAAGGGGGTCGATCCGGACGGCTCGCAGCGGGCCTGGGACCTGTTCGTCAAGGCGCGCTATCTCGACCGCGAACGGCCTGGTCGCACCGGACGTTCCGGGCGCGCGCTGATCCTGGCCTCGGGAACGCCGATCACCAACACATTGGGAGAAATGTATACGCTGCTGCGGTTCCTGGCGCCGGAGGCGCTGCAAGAGCGGGACGTGCATGCGTTCGATGCCTGGGCGTCCGCCTTCGGCGACACCAGCACCGAGCTGGAGTTGCAGCCGAGCGGCACCTACAAGCCGGTGACCCGCTTCGCCGCCTTCATCAACGTCGCCGACCTGATGATGATGTTCCGCTCGGTCGCGGACGTGGTGCAGAAGGCCGACCTGCGCAGCCAAATCACGCTGCCGCGCATCCGTGGCGGCGAGCGCCAGTTGGTCACGGCCGACGCAAGCCCGGCCTTCAAGGACTATCAGCAGCACCTCGCGGGCCGGATCAAGGCCATCGAATCCCGCACAGGGCGGGTGCAGAAGGGCGATGACATCCTGCTCGCCGTCATCACCGATGGCCGCCACGCCGCCATCGACATGCGCCTGGTCTGGCCGTCCAGCGCGGACGAGCCGGTGAACAAGCTCAACAAGCTGATCGACAACGTCCATCGCATCTGGCGCGAAACGGCGGTGCAGAACTACCGCCGCCCTGACGGCACGCCGTATCCGATCCCGGGCGCCGGGCAGATGATCTTCTCCGACCTCGGCACGATCAATGTCGAGGCTACCCGTGGTTTCTCGGCCTATCGCTGGATCAGGCAGCAGCTGATCGCCCGCGGTATTCCCGCCGTGCAGATCGCCTTCATGCAGGACTACAAGCGGTCAGCGGACAAGCAGCGGTTGTTTGCCGACTTTCGCGCCGGGCGCATCCGCGTGCTGATCGGCTCGTCGGACACGATGGGCACCGGCGTCAACGTGCAGCAGCGGCTGAAGGCGCTGCACCATCTCGACGTGCCGTGGCTGCCCAGCCAGATCGAGCAGCGCGAGGGCCGCATCGAACGGCAGGGCAACCAGCACGACGAAATCGACATCTACGCTTATGCCACGCTTGGCTCGATGGACGCGACGATGTGGCAGAACAACGAGCGCAAGGCGCGGTTCATCGAGGCAGCGCTGTCCGGCGACCGCGCGATCCGCCGGTTGGAGGATGTCGGCAGCCAGGCCAACCAGTTCGCCATGGCCAAGGCCATTGCATCTGGTGACAGCCGGCTGATGCAGAAGGCCGGGCTGGAGAGCGAGATCGCCCGTCTGCAACGCCAGCGTGCCGCCCATGTGGATGACCAGCACGCCGTCCGGCGGCAGATCCGCGACGCGCGGCATGACCAGGCGCATGCTGAGGGGCGGATCGGGGCGATCACGACCGACCTGGCCCGGCGGCAACCGACCCGTGGCGAGAAGTTCACCATCGACATCGAGGGCCGGACGATCACGCAGCGCAAGACCGCCGGCGCCTCGCTGCTGACGAAAATCCGTCTTGCCGCGCGGGAACGCACAGAGCGCCGATGGACGGTCGGCCATATCGGCGGCTTCGACCTGACCTGCGACATCCGCTCCGGCCGACATGACGCGCGGCTGGAGCCTGACCTCGCGCTGGAACGGACGGATTTTTCCCAATCGATCGGCATCGACGGCGAGACGACGCCGGTCGGACTGATTGCCCGGCTGGAGCACGCCCTCGACCGGATGGACGCCGATCTCGAAGAGCATCGCCGCCGGGTCACCGACGCCAAAGCCCGGCTGGCCGGCTACGAGCCGCGCCTGGGCGAGGCGTTTCCCTTGCAGGGCGAGCTGGACGGCAAGCTTTTCCAACTTGCCGACATCGAGGCTGACTTGGCCGGCACCGAGGGCTTGGTCAACGACAACCACTCGGCGGTAGTTGCCTCAGTGTGAATGTCGCTTTCCGACCCAACTCGGCCATAGCCCGACCCATCGAGCGATCTCGGAAGCAGACATCCTTCGCAACCCCGCGTGCCGGCAGACGAGGGGACGGTGTTGGTGCCGAAGGTGCATTGAAGTGAGAATAGTCCTGGGACAGCAGTTCTGGCTACAATTCAAGTGCTGACCAAGTGGCGGTCTTATGTGCGCGAAAGGGAGCTAGGCCGCACAAGATTGGCCTGCATCAGCACGACGACGACGCATACTTCCAACCCCGAGGCATCCTCCAAGAATACACCAATGCCATCCTCCATGGGGAAAGCGCCGTCGACTTTGGGACTGCTGTCCAGAACGGAGAGCACGGCGAGACGTTTGCCTAATCCGACGGCATATGCGGCGGCTTGCGGTGCGTAGCGTCGGCAATCAGCGAGCTTGAGCCGCCTGTCGGACGAGGCCTTGAGTTCGATGCAGATACCCCGATAGGCGAGATCAATCACTCCTCTGGCGACCTGCGAATGCTCGTCGAGCTCGGAGCCGATTTCGGGCACCCTTCTCAGCTCCCCGCGAATCGCCTTTTGAAAGCGAGGTTCCAACCATGTCTCGTTGATTTCATTATCGCGAACGCAACGTCCGGCGAAGTTGGCGAGAATCCTCAGTACCGGCAGCGCGTTGGCGATGTCCTCCGGCGGCACGGCCGTTTCCGACCGGAGAACGTCCCGCACTTTGAGGAGCTTGGTGTCGAGATTCGGAAATCCCGTCCACTGCACCCTCTTGAGGTCGAACGCCTCGATGCGGAGCGTGCGTTGCCCAACGACCGCCATTGGCTGTTCCGACACTGAGGGCTCGAAGTGCGCCGCGTAACGGAACTCACTCGGCCGCGCGTTCAGGCCCTGCGCAAATTTGACTACCGCACGTCCGTTACCCGTCATGATGAACGGTGCGTTTCCCGCGGGTTTTCCGAGACGAAAGACGGGGAAGGAATGACTTTCCGGTGGATCGATGCTGAGGGGACGAAGCTCTAGCAATTCGGCCTGCTCCGGCCATCTAGAGACGCGAACCTCTATTCCGAGGTCGTGCGTCTGGCCCGGAGTAAGGTAGTGCGTGCCAGCCGCCGGTTCACCGTCGATTGAAAATTTGAGGAAAGCCACGGCAAGTTCGGATGGCGGCTTCTTGGCTTCCCGGGCCTCCATCTCGAAACCGTCCTTCGCGTCCCGATCGGGAACCCGCATGCGCCGCTCTTCGCGGAATACGCCGACCGGAATCGGCACCATCGAAACCGCGCCCAGAAGCGGGCCGACCTCCTGCACCGACGTGATCCGGGATACGGCACTGCTCGCCGTGAGCAGGGATTGCGCCGCCTGCTTTCCTTCAAACTCGGTCGTCCAGATCCGGTAGCGTTCCATCGCGGCGCGGACGAACCTTTCGGCTTCGGGACTCGCATCAAGCACCGCCGCGCGCCATTCCACGAGCTGGGCACAGATGCGCAGGAGTTCGGCCAGGGCCGTGTATCCGACCGCGGTCGCGGAATGCTCGTAGACGGGTGCGGTCGCGTCCAGTTTATCCGCAGCGTCGCGAAGCGGAGCTGAGCTTGCCTTCAGCGGATCAATGGCACCGCAGAGGGCTTCGAGAGCCGCGATCCTGGCCGAAAACGGCTCGAGAGCCATGGCCCGATGCCTCATCGACGGGCCTCCGCGAGCTGCCGCTCAAGGCGCCGCCATTCCGCCGAAAGCGACGTAATCTCAGCGACTCGTCCCTCGGCGATTGCCCGCTCCAGCCTTACAGCTTCCAGCAGCGACAGGTACGCAACGCGGCGGATGGCATCTCGTCGTGTATCCGGGACCACAGCGACTGCACGCTCTGCAACCTGTGTCGCCGCATCCCAGTCTCCCGCTTGGCCGAAGACCTCGACGAGTACGCCACGCAACGTGAAGCCGTCCTCGTCGTCCCCAGAGGTTTGGGCCATGTCCAGGAGGTCCTTGCGGTTAGCCTCCAAGGCCGAGACGTCCAGCATTCTGAGCGCACTGTGGACGTCGTCGGCCCCATACGACATCCGTTCGGTATCCATCATCGACTTGACGACCAGCCGTCCGAAGCCCGGGAGCGTGCCGAATTCTTTGGGAAAGAAACGAAGTTCCCTTGCGTAGTGCTCGGGCGAATGCAGCGCAAGCACGCCGACAAGCCATTCTCCGGCCTTCCCGGCTATCTGTTCGGGCGTGAGGTGCCGGTGCACGAAAAACCGTATGCACGACACTAGGAAGGCCGAGTGCTCCACGCTCTTCGCGTGGGCATGGATGGTCGCGGCGAGCCTAGCCGCGACGCGTGCGTCGAGCGCGGGTGGTAAATTCATAAATTTCAGGGCGGATACCGCAGACGACGTCGGAAAGACGAGCGGGTCGGACAGCAGCGTTACAAGTGCCTCAAGGAGAAGCGGAGGTGCGTCCTCAAGCTGGCGTTTTGAAAGCTGGCCGATTACCAGGGCCGCCCGTCCTCGCGCAAGTGCGCTTGCTCCGACGAGGGCCGAATAGAGCGGCGGGAGAATTGTGGCGAAGGTTTCAGGCGAGGTCGCTAGATCCCCCAGATGGCCCACCATCAGACCCCTGAGTGCCTCGCTATCCTCGGACAACCCCGCCAGAACCGAGAGGTACACCCGTATCCTTTCCACGTCTCCCGAAGCCGCCTTCGCCACCCAGCCCACCAGGTTGTCCCTGATATGGATCAGCCCCGAACGCCGACTATTCGCCTCTATCTTCTCGATGAAGTTCGTCGCTCGGGCGGCGAGGTCGTCCGGCCCCCTGAGCCTCTCGTCGAGCAGGGCCGCGGTGCCGAGCAGGGAATCCAGGTGTCGGCTCGCCATCGCGCGGATCGTATCGGAACCCCCTCGGAGGGCCTCCTCGACTTCTTTTTGCACCTCGGTAGTCATCGGTCTGGTAAGCGCTTCGAGAAGCCGTTGCATGGCTAAGCCTTGGGCGGCTCCCGGCTGGCCTTCCCCACTGGGTGTCCGCCCGAGCACCTCCCGGTGGACCGAGAAGACGCGTCCCTGGCCGGTGTCCGTCGCACCCTGTCGGAAGGCGTCCATGAGTTCGTCGGTGCCCTTTGGGTCGTGCTCGAAGGCGTGCCCGGCCGCGGTCCTGAGGTCGTCGAGGATGTCCCGTTCGCCGGACGCGCGCTCGGGGATGTCCAGTCCCCTGGCGAGTTTCGAGATCGTCGCCCGGGACAGCCGGACCGCCGTGGCGCCGTCCGCCTCGGCGATAGCGAGTATGCCGCGAGCCGCCGTTCCGACAATCCCGAGGTCCGGATTCCAAAGGAAACCCTCCAGCATCACCTCGACCGCACGCGGCTGCGCACGGTGCAGCGCCAACAGCGGACCCGGCACTGGCGTGGGCTCGCGGTCGAACACCCAGCCGCGGAGAGGACAGGCAAGTTCGACAAGGGGCGGAAGAATTCCCTCAACGTCATCGGCCCGCACGAACGCTACTCCGTCCGCGACGACTTCCGCCGCGATCCCTTCCGCGTGGCCGCTCCTTAGGGCCAGCACCGCGCAGCGCACCAGGCGACCCGCGTCCACCTTCAGGGAGCGAAGCGTCTCCAGGGCTACACTGGTCGCCCAGTGCTCGCCGGTCTCGACCAGCCGGAAGAGGTGCTCCACCAGTTGCGGTGCGAAGGCCTCCGGCGCGAGGCTGGCGGTCGTCGCGAGAGCTTCCTCCGAGATTTCGTGCCCGCCGCCGTCCAAGGCCTCCAGTTGATCGATAAGGGTCGCCTGCACCGGGTCGAGCGTCCTTCGAAGCGCTGCTCTCTCGACGCGGCGCGCGGCTCGAGCCGCTTCCGCAGTTTGCCTGCTGAGTTCTTCCTTGAGGTCCTTCCGCCGTATCGCGGCATCACGCTCCGCGACAAGTTCTGCCAGATTCGGGAAGCCGACCGGTTTTCTATGGGAGCAGCCAACGCAGTTTACATCGTGAAACTGGAGAGCCGACTCCGACAAGTGCCAACTGGCCCAGCCGCCGGGCGCCGCGTGTTGGCAAACCACGAAATGGGGGCCGATCGGATCGCCGGTCATCTGCTCTATTAGGCCAACGCCGCCAGCTTTCTCGATGCGAACGTGGGCGCACCAATTCTGCAATAGACTTAACGTCCGCCGGTTCTTGGCGCCCATTTCAATCGCTCGGCGGATGTGCGGATCCTCGATCCGTCTGCTTTCGGTCATGCTATCAGACTAGCATCGGCCTACGCCGTTGTCTGTGTGATCTAATCTCTGCCGGTGAGCCACGTCTGCTTTTGCCGAGGAACGCCTGAGAGCGGAATTTCCGCAATCCACCCTTTGCAGACATTCAAACCGAGACACTCCCCATCCGTCACAACCAAGGGGGTTCAGGCCTTTCGGCAGCCCCCTGCCCTGCCTGTCTGCCCGCTCTCTCCCTGATTGGAACTGCCGGACAGCAGGCAGCGAAAGGGGAATCTGCAAGCGGGCGATGGAGAGAACACGACAGGCATGAGATGGCTGGTGCATCGCCGTCCGCCGCCGCAAGGGAGC
>Ga0302319_10019868_pt1 | contig 12183 bp, 12 predicted proteins | sample Bog_T0_2_FD_203319 | JGI IMG/M metagenome (GOLD analysis project Ga0302319, IMG submission 203319) | Peat permafrost microbial communities from Stordalen Mire near Abisko, Sweden - Bog_T0_2 | ecosystem: Environmental > Terrestrial > Soil > Wetlands > Peat | place: Sweden: Abisko, Stordalen Mire... | reverse complement strand
TTCGATCTTGCGGGCGGTGGATGGAAGCTATATCGCGACCTTAAAATCAAGGGCGGAGCGGTGGCAATCTCTCCGGATGGCTCCAAGCTGGTGTGCAGCAAGATGGCTGAGGGAGATTCCCTGATCCACATACTGGACTTGAAGACGGGAAGGATATGGGTGGGTCCAGAGTCGACGAAAGACGCGGTTTACCTGAGTTGGTCTCCGGATAGCCGACGGCTGGTTTTCAATCGGGAGGTTCAGGAGGGAACGGAGGGGGCTCCGCAATCGCTGCTTCCGGAGATATATGTTCTGAGTGTTGACGATGGGAGGGTGTCGAAGATCGCAGAGGGATCTGCGCCTTCGTGGTCGCCTTCCGGGGAGTGGATCGCGTTTAGCGATTACTCCGTGTTTCGACATGGCAAATATGCCGACACGGCGTTTTGTTTGAGCCTGATTCACCCCGATGGGACGGGTTCCGTCGCGCTGATCCATCGGAGCGAGGACCTGATGCTGCCGGCTGTCTGGTCGCCGGATTCCAAGAGGCTTCTTCTGCAGCGACGGCAGGATGATGAGGCGAATCCAAAGGTGACCATCTACGAACTGAACCTGGCGACGCGTACCCTGACGGCGAAGTTCAGGAATACTCCAGAGATTTATGGATGGGCGACGGCGGAGTAGTGTGGGCCCGATAGAGAGAGCCCATTTCGGGAACGAAGAGGCGGAAACCCGCGATTTCCTTGACATCACGCGGTCATTCCGCGATGCTTAACCTTCAGGTGTGATTGTCTGGGTTTCGTGGGCGTGTGTCTGGAGAGATCTCCGGGTTCAACTCACAGTTCCAGTGCTTGCTGTGTACGGGCGAGCGAAAATCCCCAAATTCTCAAGGAAGACGCGACCGGCGGAGCCATTTCGTGCGTTCGGCGCGCAAGCAGGATGTAGCAGTGAACGCTCTGGGTTTTGCATTACTGGCTGGTGGCGGATCGATATTCGGTCAGTTTGGCGGGATTCCGCTTCTGCTGCTGATGTTTGTGGCCATGTATTTCCTGTTGATTGCGCCGAATCAGCGCAAGCAGAAGACGTGGGCGGCGATGCTGGCGGGATTGAAGCCGGGCGATCGCGTGACGACCAACGGCGGCATTCGCGGCGTGATTATCAGCGTGAAGGATGATGTGCTGGTGGTGCGCGTAGCTCCGGATGGCGTGAAGTTGGAGTTTGTAAAGAGCGCTGTGGCCGCGGTTACCACGGAAGAAGACAGCATTAAGGCGTAGCCAGGCTACGCGATGAACGAACGCACCCTATCGATCCAGGTATTCAAGGAACTAAGACAACAATGGGCAAGAATCTGGCCACCAGAACAGGCTTTATCGTCGCAGTACTTCTGATTTTTATTTACGGCATTTTTTTCGGGTCGAACCTTCCCCGGAAGGCGTCCTTGAAGACGCTGTTGACGGACAACATTCATCTGGGTCTCGATCTGCAGGGCGGCACGCACATGGTGCTGCAGGTGCATGTGAACGAGGCCGTGAACGCGACGACGGATCGCGATCTGCAGCGCTTGAATGAGGCCCTGGCGGCGACCGGTGCGACCGCGTCCAAGATCGACGTGCAGAAGCCGGAGACGATCACCATCAAGGGTGGATCGGAGACGCAGCAGGGCGCGATCAACCAGATCATTACGGGTCAGGAGTATGCGAGCTACGATGTGACGTCTGCATCGGGCGGCGGCTACCAGATGACGTTGAAGCAGGCGGCGATTCGCGACATCAAGGACCGCACGCTGGAGACATCCATCGGGACGATTCGTGAGCGCATCGACAAACTGGGAACAATCGAGCCAGTGATTGAGAAGTACGGCCTGGGCGATGACGAGATCGTGCTCGAACTTCCCGGGATCAGCGATCCAGCTGAAGTGCAACGGTTGATCCAGGCGACGCCGAAACTGGAAGTTCATCCGGTGGTGGGCATGTCCGCGTATCCGGACCAGGCGAGCGCGCTGGCGGCGGCCGGACCGGTGCTTCCTCCGGATGAAGAGATTGAGCCGGGAACAAATGGCGCAGGCGGGCCAGACCAGTTTTACCTGCTGAAGCGCGCGTCAGTGGTGGAAGGCCAGGACTTCCGCGACGCGCAGCCTTCGACCGACGAGAACAATCGTCCGGACATGACGTTCACGCTGACCACGGATGCCGGCGATCGCTTCTATAAGTACACCAGCGCCAACAAGGGCACCCTGATGGCGATCACGTTGAATAACAACGTTATCGAAGCAGCGACGATCAACGATGCCATTCGCGACCAGGTGCGCATCACAGGCAGCTTTACCGAGGACCAGGTAACGCAGTTGGCGACGAAGCTGCGCAGCGGGTCGTTGCCGGCGTCGATTGCGCCCATCGAGACGCGGACCGTTGGGGCTTCACTGGGCGCGGACAGCATTCACAAGGGAGTGGTTGCTGCCATCGCTGGCTTGGTCGTGGTGTTGATCTTCATGTTGGTCTACTATCGCGAGGCGGGCATCAATGCTGACTTGGCGCTGATCTTCAACTTGCTGATCCTACTGGGATTCATGGCCTTCTCCGGCGCGACGCTGTCGTTGCCGGGAATTGCGGGCGTCATCCTGACTATTGGTATGGGCGTGGATTCCAACGTGCTGATCTTTGAGCGCGTTCGAGAAGAGCTGCGGATGGGAAAGACGGCGGCTGCTGCGATCCAGGACGGATTCGCGCACGCGTGGACAACGATTCTGGATACGCACGTCACGACCGTGGTTTCGGCGATCATCCTGTTCTTCCTTGGGACGGGACCGGTTCGCGGGTTTGCGACCACCCTGACAATCGGCTTGCTGGCCAACGTGTTTACGGCAGTGTTTGTGTCTCGCACGATCTTTGAATACCTGCTGACCAAGAAGGAACGCGGCGCGGCAGAGCTTTCGATCTAACAACCGAGAGTCGTGCGCAACGAGTAGTGAAGTAGTGGAATGAGTTTAGGTTGGCCTGGAAGTTGCGGGCTGGATATTCAGGCTGACGAAAGCGTTAGCGGCTTGCATCGCAGGCGAAGGAAAGAATCGTGGAATTGTTTCGGAATGCAACTATCGACTGGCTGGGCAAGAAGTGGTACTTCCTCAGCTTCTCTCTGATCTTCTCCGTTGCTGGCGTGCTGAGTATGGCGTTCTGGCATGGGATTCCGCGTGGCGTCGACTTCAAGGGCGGAACGCAGATCACATTTGAGTTCGCGAAGACGCCGAACGAGAACGATATCCGAGCGGCGCTGGATGCAGGGCATGTGCGCCAGTACAGCGTTCAGCGAATCTCCGAGGTTGGCGGCGCGATGGGCAACAAGGAGATTATCTCCTTGCCGATGTCCACGGCACAGGACACGGCGCATGACCAGGGCCGTGCAGAGGTTGAGAACGCGCTGACGGCGGGATATCACGACTCGAGCTTCAGCGTGCAGCAGGTGGACATTGTGGGTCCAACGGCGGGCAAGCAGTTGACCAACCAGGCGGGGTGGGCTGTCCTGTGGTCGCTGCTGGGCATGCTGGTATACCTGTGGTTCCGGTTTGAGCTGATCTATGGCGTGGCCGCAGTTGTGGCCGTGTTCCATGACACGCTGATTACGATTGGCTTCTTCTCGCTGACGAACCAGGAGATTACGCTGACGGTGGTGGCGGCTATTCTGACGCTGGTGGGCTACTCGATGAATGACACGATCGTTGTCTTTGATCGCATTCGCGAGAATCTCGCGACGAACCGCCGCGACAAGCTGGCGGATATCGTGAATCGCAGTATCAACCAGACGCTGAGCCGGACAGTGATTGCGTCGGGGCTGACGTTCCTGACGGTGCTCTGCCTGTATGTGTTTGGCGGCGAGGTGCTGCATGGCTTCTCGTTCGCGCTGGTGGTTGGCATCTTGATTGGAACGTACTCGTCGATCGCGGTGGCGGCACCGATGCTGGTGGCTTATCAGGACTGGCGGGCAAAACGGGCGCCTGCGGGCAAGCGAGTTGCGCTTCCGGCGGCCAAGGTCGCTCGGCGGTAGTCGAATACCAGTGCACCATTACTGGGCATTTTTCGTATTACGGGCAATTTGAGATAGGATGAATCGCAAGACGCGGCATCTCAAACCCCGGCACCAGACATCTGAAATAGGGCAAGGCCTAAGGATGCAATTTTTTGATAAACGAACGGTAGTCGGGAACAAATTGAGTTAACGCGGTGTCTAAAGCTCTTATGCTTTCCCTTACGGGGGAAGGAGGTCGCTTAAATGTTCGAAGACGCTCTAATGGAGTCCGGCGGTAAGCTCAAGACCAAGTCGAAGTATTGGATGATGGCCACGTTTGGGTTTAACGGGCTCATTGTCGGTCTGATGATCTTGATTCCGCTCTTGTATCCGGAGGCGCTGCCGCACAACTCTTTGACGGCATCGCTTACGGCACCACCGCCCCCGCCCCCGCCCCCGCCACCACCACCACCGCCCGCGGTGAAGTCGGTACCGCACGTGTCGGAGATTGACCAGGGGCTACACGCGCCGACAAAGATCCCCAAAGACATTAAGATGATCAAGGAAGAGGCCCCACCACCTCCAAGCAGCGGCGGTGTTGCTGGCATGGAAGGTATGGCTGGCGGATCTCCTGGCGGCGTTTTCGGCGGCATTGTTGGAAGTACGGGACCGGCGATCCACGTTGAGCCGCCCAAGCCGACTGGCCCAGCACGTATCTCGGGCGGCGTGATTGCAGGTAACCGCATTGCGTTCGTCGAGCCGCAGTATCCTCCGATTGCGAAGATTGCTCACATGAGCGGCACGGTCGTATTGCACGCCATCATCTCCAAGGGCGGTTCTGTGGAGCGAGTTACCGTGCAGTCCAGCACCAATCCGATGTTCAATAATTACGCAATGGAAGCAGTGAAACAGTGGAGATACCGGCCGTATTTGCTGAATGGCGATGCGACCGAAGTGGATACCACGATCACGGTGAACTTTGCTTTGAACGGCGGTATGTAGATCTCAGGAGTGGCGTGGCGCGGAAATCTGTTGATTATTAACCTGTTGGTCAATAGCGCGCCACGGACTTCATCCTGAGTTATGGTAATAATCTCGACGACATCCTCGGCGAGAGCAGGCGCAGCCTCCTGTTCGCACCGTAAGTTATCCCGATCAAGTTTTACCGCTTGATCAAAACCATGGTTCCGGAAGCACCAGTTGTTGCACGTCCAACACCAGGAGGAAAGACTTCGTGATTCTCGCTCATCTTGCAAATTTCGCACACGCACCCGCCGCACTCGCCACATTCTTTCAAGACGCACCTGCCGAAGTCGGCTTCGGTCCCGCGGCCCTCTGGGCCCAGATGGGCGTTCCCGCCAAGATGGTCGTTATCTTGTTGTTCATCATGTCGATTTGGTCGCTGGCAGTGATGATCGATCGTGCGTTGTACTTCTCGGCAGCACGCAAGCAGTCGCGCGAATTTGCGCCGAAGGTTGCGGGCGCGCTCAAGGAAGGCCGTCTGGACGAGGCGATCAAAGTTGCCGATCGTTCGAAGAAGTCGCATCTTGCTGAGGTTGTGACAGCTGGTCTGACCGAGTTCCGTTCGTTTGGTTCGGGCGGCGCAATCTCGGAAGAGCAGATTGAGAGCTCCAAGCGCGCACTCGAGCGTTCGGAAGCAATCGTTCACGCGAAGCTGAAGAAGGGCTTGGGCGGTCTAGCCACCATCGGATCAACAGCACCGTTTATCGGGCTGTTCGGAACGGTCGTTGGTATTCTTAACGCTTTCAAGGCAATCGCAACCACGAAGAGCCAGGGTCTGGCGGCAGTCGCCGGCGGTATTTCGGAAGCCCTGGTGACGACCGCGTTTGGTCTGCTCGTCGCCATCCCCGCCGTTATGACCTTCAACTACTTTACCGGTAAGGTTGAGTCGTTCGACGTCGAGATGGACAACAGCTCGTCGGAGCTGGTGGACTATTTCATCAAGCAGTCGCACCGCTAACCCGCTGACTCCTTTGGAGTCGGATCTGTAGTTGTTTTGCACGACCTTGCGAGAATTGCGCTGGGATCTACCGGACGCCGAGCGAACGGCGTTCGGTCACTCAGCACCTCTCGCAACGACAGCCAGGGCACGTAGCCGGTAGACGGCAACCGCGACCCGAACGGAGTGGATTTTTATGGCGATTGCACAACGCAACGAGGGTAAGAAGGTCAATTCGAACATCAACGTGACACCTATGGTGGACGTGATGCTCGTTCTGTTGATCATCTTCATGGTCATCACGCCAATGCTGGGCGATAAGATTACTGTCGATCTTCCCAAGGTAAATGCCGCGGTTATTCTGGATGCAGCGAATAAGGAAGATGCAATCACGGTGGCTGTAACGCGCGATGGCTCGATGTTCGTACGTGGCGACAAGGTTTCGTCTCCTGCGGATCTAACGGGCCGGGTACAGAGCCTCGAGGCGTTGAAAACCAATCCGGGTGACGACAAGTCGGTGTACCTGAGTGCAGATCAGCGCGCCAACTTCGGTAAGGTCGAAGACGCGATCGATGCATTGCGTACTGCCGGCGTGAACACGCTGAACCTGATGACGGATAAGACATATAACAGCGCCCAGTAGCTCATATGCTGGTTCAATTCTGGCCGCTGATGAATGCGGTTGGCACGATGAGAAAAGGTACCGGAATAAAGGAGTTTCACTATGGCAATGGGTGGTGGTTCAACAGGTGGTGCAGTTTCGGACATGAACGTCACGCCGTTGATCGACGTTCTCTTGGTGCTTCTGATTATCTTCATGGTTATCCAGCCGACCACGCCGAAGGGCTTGGACACGTTGGTTCCGCAGCCCCCCAAGGATAAGAATCAGCAGGTGGAGAACACGCGTACGATCGTGGTCCAAGTGCTGAATACGGGAGCTGTGCCGACCTACAAAATCAATGAGCAAACATTCCCCAAAGACCAGATGGCGACCGAACTCACGAAGATCTACGAGTCGCGTCAAGAGAAGGTCATGTTCATCAAGGGCGATCCGGGCTTGAATTTTGGCTCTGTTGCAGACGCGGTCGGCTTTGGTAAGCAGGCGGATGTCACGAACATCGCCATCATTACCCCAGGTGTCGAGAACGGCGGCTGATCGCGGTAGCCTGATCAATCATTTAGAAGCTTCAGGATTAAAGCGCTCTACTACTTGGTGAATTCGAGCCATGGGTAGAGCGCTTTTCGTTGTGTGTTGCCGAGTCTATGCGGGGAGGAAATGATTGGCGAACCTGGCGGAGTGCTAGAGGCTGCTTTCGGCAGCTTCTATGGTTGGGAAGCGAGGGAAGTACTGGTCGACGCGTGTGGAGGTGAAGAGAGCCCACACCCGATCAGAGATGCCGACTAAGGCTACCTTCCGTCCATGGTTGGACTGTGAGACGTAGAAGTTGACGACGACGCCGAGACCGGCGGAGTCCATATACTCGAGCGCGGTGAAGTCCAGGATCACGAGATCAGCGTCGACGGCTTGCAGTTCAGGCTGGAGCGCGAAGATGTGGCCAAGAGTGAGGGCCCCTTGAACGGTGAGAACCGTAACGCGCGGATTGGCCGTGGTGTGGAAGGTGTAGTCGAGCTTGTCTTGAGGCATCTCCTAAGCATAGGAATTCCCAAGGGGGCTTAGGTTAACATTCCGTGAAGAATAGATGCAGAGGCATTGCACAAACCAGAAGGCCTCTCACGCGAGAGGCCTTCTGGTTGAAACGTGGTGCGTTCGGAACTTACTGCGGGGTGATGCCACCGTGCGCTGCAATCTTCTCCTTGGCAACTTCGTTGGCTCTACGGGCACCCATTGCACGCTGCACCCAGGAGTCGGCCTGCGCCAGGTCGGCCTTGCGCGCGGCATCGTCACCACATTCCAAGTCGGCCTTACGGCGATAGGAAAGGTTCAGATACTGCATCGCGTCGTCGTAGTTTGGATTGATATTGACGGCCTGCTGCAGAGACTGGATAGCGCCGTTTACGAGGTCGGAGTTCTGAGTCACGAGCTTTTGGCAGACGGGCTTGGACTTCTTGACGTTGCCTTCGCCGTCATCCTGAAGACCTGCTGCGCCGAGGCTCTCTGTTGCATTCTTGTAGGCCTCGGTCCAGTCGATCACGCCGATGGTGTAATTGGCTTCGGCATCTTTCGGATCGAGCGAAATGATCTTCAACTCGTCCGCCTTGGCTTTGTCGTACTGCTTGATGTTGCGGTGGATGGAGGCCACTTGACGAAGCGCGTCGAGATCGTTCGGATTCTGCGCAAGCACTTCGTTGAAGCCGTTGAGCGCTTTTTGCGCGATGGCGAGGTTCTCAGGCGTGGTGAGATCGGGAACAACCTGATAGCTGTACGCAGTGGCCAGATAGAGATGGCTCTCTGAGCTGGTGGGGTCGAGCGCGACAGACTTCTGGAAGTAGTCAACCGCCTCTTCGTACTTGCCCGCCTTGAAGGCTTGCACACCCTTCACTAGCTGGTCGCGTGCTTTCAGTTTGGTACATCCCACTGTGCCTGCCAGAATTACGAGCAGTGCTGCACTTGCGGTCATTCGTGCACTAAGTTTCATCAGTGAACCCTTCCCAATTTTTAGATAACGATTATCGCCCTTGGCCCACGAAAGGGCTCAGCGAACAAAATACCACGCCACTCGAAGCCCCTTTGATTGTAAAGGCAGTGAAGCTGGTTTACCAGCGCCATGCAATCGGTATTGGCAACGCGCCCCGAAGTGTTTTGATGCAGGGGAAGGGGCCTAGGGATGGAATGGAGGCCGGCCTTACGGCGCGGGATGCGGCTGATAGCATCGGAGGGAGGGGCGGCGGATTGCCGTGTTCAATCGGAGGCAGCGGCATGGGAACAGACAAGTGGACAGCGGAGCAGATTCCGTCGCAGGCAGGGAAAACGGCACTGGTTACGGGCGCAAACAGCGGAATCGGCTATCAGGCGGCGTTGGAGCTGGCGCGCCACGGAGCGCATGTGCTGATGGGGTGTCGCAACGCGGTCAAGGGTCGTGCAGCGATCGAACGGCTGCAGCGTGAAGCGCCGGGAGCGAGCGCGGAAGTAGTGGAATTGGACATGGCTTCACTGGCCTCCATCCGCGCATTTGCAGCGGCGTTTATCGGTCGAGAGACCGCACTGGACCTGCTCATTAACAATGCGGGGGTGATGGCGCTCCCAAAACGCGAGCTGACGGAGGACGGTTTCGAGCGCCAGTTCGGCACCAACCACCTTGGACACTTCGCATTGACGGGATTGCTGATGCCGGCGCTTCTGGCGGCTCCAGCGCCGAGGGTGGTTACGGTGGCGTCGCTGGCGCATCGGACGGGCAAGATCGAGTTCGACAACCTGCAGAGCGAGCGCAGTTATAACGGCAAGGGGTGGGACGCGTACAACGCTTCGAAACTGGCCAACATCCTGTTTGCGAAGGAGCTGGATCGTCGGGCTCGGGCCGGGAATAGCCGCCTGTTGAGCCTGGCGGTGCATCCTGGGGTTTCGATGACGAGTATCTTCGCGAATGGGCCGGGAACGAACAATCTAAAGGCCATCATGGTGAAGCTCCTTGCACCAATATTGATGCAAAAAGACGACGCAGGCGCTCTGCCGACGCTGTATGCGGCGACCTCGCCCGATGCGCATGGCGGCGAGTACATTGGCCCGGATGGCTTTCAGGAGTTGAAAGGTGCGCCGGTTGTGGTCCAGCCGAAGCCTCAGGCGTTGGATGTGGCGGTGGGCGAGCGGCTTTGGTCCGTGTCGGAAGAGTTGACGGGCGTGCACTATCCCGCGCTCAGCTGAGCGTTGGATCCATCGTGAACCCGGGAAATCGCAGGCAAACCCGCATCTCAAACGCGAGATGTGGGTTCCCGGGATGGGTGGGCAGAGGCTGTCAGCGCTTGCGTTTTTTTGTGGCTACTTTTTTGCGGGCGATCGGGCTCTTGGCCGGAGACTTCTTGGTGGCTAGCCGCTTCGCCGCAGATTTCTTCTTTGCGGGAGCTGGGGTGCGGCTGGACGCGTCGCTGGCGGAGGGTGCGGCGGCGTTATTGGCGAGGCGCTGCAGCTTGGCCGAATGGGTGTCGAGCAGCTTCTCAATCTGGCGAATCAGCATGCTGGTCTGCATGGGCTTGACGAGCATCTTGTCAGCGCCGAGGTCGGCCCAGTCGTCGTCGGGGAAGGCGGTGAGGAGCGCGACGGCGGGGTGGTAGGCTGCGGTGCGTGCGGCCTGGATCACCTCACGGCCGGCGGCATCGCTCTCCATGCGCATGTCGGTGATGACCATCTGGTACTCGCGTAGCTTGATCTTGGAGCGAGCCTCGCGGGCGCTGGCGGCCGTATCCACATCAAACCCGCTGATTTCGAGCACGGCTTTGAGGGTGAGCAAAACAGTTACTTCATCGTCGACAAGTAGAACGCGGCGCTTAGCCAAAGTGATCTCTCCTGGGTGCTGCGCGGACGGCGAGCGTTAAGAGCGTTCGACCGCCGCGCGAGGTAGTGCTGGTATGCAAACAAGGCACAGACTAGACCCAGCTATGGTCGCAGCTTGGCGGAGGCCATGCAAGGGCTGAACGTTGGATGCCGTTATGGGCTGGCATGGTTTGGCCGCTGTTAACGCGGTATTGTGGACAGTATCTAGGCCTCAAATAAGACGTTTTATAGGGATAGATCGCGGGTGGGCTGTATGATTAGAGAGAGCCATCGACGAACTTGATCCACTGGGAACGCTGAGTTGTTGGCAGCGAGGGCCTCGGCTCCAGCAATCGCCTTGGGTGAGTGTTATACTCGCGAGTGCTCCGGTTTTTGCTGCAATTGCGCGAAATCCAAACCGAACCCTAAAGACATGGCCGCAGAGAGTGCGCGCCGTGGAGGCTAAATATTCCACCACTAGATAAACGCTCCGCGAAATCTTTTATTCGCACCAACGAACGTATTCGCGCGCGCGAAGTCCGCGTGATTGACGAAAACGGTGAACAACTCGGCGTGATGGCTCCGTTTGAGGCTTTGAAGATGGCTCGCGAGAAGTCGCTGGACCTGGTTGAAATCTCGCCCAACGCTGTGCCTCCTGTGTGCAAGATCCAGGATTACGGCAAGTATCTGTACGAGAAGGACAAGAGCGATCGCGCTGCTCGCAAGAAGCAGAAGGTCATCGTCATCAAGGAAGTTAAGTTCTCGGTTACGGTCGATGAGCATGACTACCAGACGAAGAAAAACCAGGCTGTGCGGTTTCTTGGCGATGGCGATAAGGTGAAAGCGAGCCTGCGGTTCAAGGGTCGGCAGATGGCGCATCGCGATCTTGGCTACAAGATCATCAATCGCTTGATTATGGATATTGGCGAGGCCGGCACGGTCGAGTTTATGCCGCGCATGGAAGGCACGACGCTGCACGCGATCCTGGCTCCGGCGAAGAAGGCTGAGATTCAGCAGCCTCCTGCTGCACCAAAGCCGAAGGCTCCTGCTGCTGCTACTCCTACGGCGGCTGTCGCTGAACCAGCGGCGGTTGAGGCTCCTATTGCGTAAGATTTAATCGACAACGACAACGCCCGCGAGATATCTCGCGGGCGTTGTTGGTTGTGGTGGGGGTGGCTTTCGTGGGAACCCAAGTCTCAGAAGCGAGACATGGGGCACCCGGTTCTAGTGGGATCTCTAGCGTTCCAGGCCCCACTCGTTGACGAAGTGGAAGCCGCGGTCTTCGATGGGGTAGTGGGAGGGGAGAGGAACGCGGACGAGGGCGAGGGTGCCGTTGTCTCTGGCTTGCTTGCCGGTGGGGGTAAGGAGGATGTGGGTGGGGTCAGGCTGGGTGATGGCGTAGAGGGGCGGATCGCCGTCATGACCGAGGCAGTAGATGGTCCAAGTATGTTTTTTGTCGTCGCGGTCGACTCCGCCGCGCCAGAGGACGCCGTCGGTGGAGCGGAACATGACGCGCCCAGTGGGCTCGAAGAAGATGTCGGCTAAGGGGACGCCGTCTCCGGTGAGGAAGGGCTTGGAGGCGCTGGTGAGGTGCCATTGCCCGGTGACCGCGGGTGGATTGCGCTGGCTGGCTAGCTCGTGGGCATAGGCTTTCTGCGACTGGAAGGCCTGAGGAAGGACGGCGAGAAGGAGCACCACGACGACGCAGAGGGTTTCGGCGCGTAGGCCGTAGCGGCGAGCGGGCTTGACCCAGCCGTCGATGGGCTTGCAGGGGCGGTGGAGGAAGAAGAAGTTGATGAGGCTCTGCGCGTCGGGGACGATG
>Ga0302319_10019865_pt1 | contig 12184 bp, 10 predicted proteins | sample Bog_T0_2_FD_203319 | JGI IMG/M metagenome (GOLD analysis project Ga0302319, IMG submission 203319) | Peat permafrost microbial communities from Stordalen Mire near Abisko, Sweden - Bog_T0_2 | ecosystem: Environmental > Terrestrial > Soil > Wetlands > Peat | place: Sweden: Abisko, Stordalen Mire... | reverse complement strand
TCGAGCGCGCTCTCCGCCTCGACGGGCTGCGAGGCGAGATCGAGCAGGAGGCCAAGCTGAAACGGGAAGTCTCCGTCGGTCGGGTGGCTGTGCATCGCGGCTTCGAATACGCGGCGACCCCCGGCGAAGTCGGGTGGCTGTCGCGCGACGAGCTCGAAGGCGTCCAGCAGGATTTGATCGTGCGTTCCGAGCGACGTTTGCGAAGCGTGCGCGCCTTGCAGATCCGCGCTCGTGATCGTTGCTGCTGTGGGAGCCAAGAGCTTCGTCAGCGCGAGCCTCAGCTGCGCTGCTGCGAACAGCGGATCCAACTGCACCGCATGCCCGAACTGCGTCTCCGCCGCCCCCTGCGACCCATCCCGCAGCGCCTGCATCCCCGCGCGATACGCCGCCGTCGCATCCGGATTCGTCGACAGCTGCGACGGCACGTCCACCGGCCCCGCGTCGACCACGCCCTGCTGCGCGACCTGCGCCCCCGTTCGCCCTCGCACCCCCGCGACTCCCGCGACCGCGACCCCCACCGCGACCGCCGCGATCACCAGCGGCGATGCCCTCTTCCGCGGCGCCAGCGACCCGCCGTTCCCCTGCGTCCTCGCCGGCCACCCGCTCTGCACCGCCGCGCTCTGCTCGGCCGCGGAGATCTGCTCCGTCGCCGCGTTCTCCATCTCCCGCACGGGAATCGAGATGCGCGTCCCTCCCGTCGTCGTCGCTGCGCCCGACGCCGCGAACGACTCCAGCTCGTCGGCGATCTCCTCCATCTTCTTGAAGCGCGCGTCCGGAAGCTTGTTCAGCGCCTTGCGCACCACCGCGTCCACGCGCGTCGGAATCTCCGCGTTGCGCTGGGAGAGCGGATCGACCTCGCGCGAGAGGATCTGCGAGAAGATCGCGATCCCTTCCCCCTCCCATGGCGTCTTCCCGGTGAGCACCTCATACGCGAGCACGCCCCACGCGAACTGGTCCGCCCGTCCGTCGATGGCTCCGGCGCGAATCTGCTCGGGCGCCATGTACATCGGCGTGCCCATGACGACGCCGTCGGCCGTGAGCGTCCCGTTCGTGACCGCGAACGTCGTCAGTGCCGCGAGGTCCTTCGGATCCGGCGGAGGCTTCGGCTCGCCGTGGGTGTGCGTGACCGCGCGCCGAGCGATGCCGAAGTCGAGCACCTTCACGAATCCGTCGTCACGCACCATGACGTTCTCGGGTTTGATGTCGCGGTGCACGAGCCCGAGCTGGTGCGCGGCTCCGAGCGCGCGGGCCACGTCGGCGATCCAGCGAATGCGTCGCGAGAGTGGCACGGCGACGTCTCCCACGAAGGCGCGCAGCGTGCGCCCGGAGACGAGCTCCATCGCGAGGAAGGAGACGCCGTCGATCTCGCCGACGTCGTAGATCGACACGGCGTTCGGGTGCGTGATGCCCGCGGCCGAGCGCGCCTCGCGGAGGATGCGCGCCGGCCCGTCGGCCGACGAAGGAGTGCGCCCCTCGGCCGCGCCCTCGGGACGCACGGTCAGCACCTTGAGCGCGACCCTCCGGTGGAGCACCGAGTCGTATGCGCTGTAGACCTCTCCCATGCCGCCGCGGCCGAGCAGCTCGGCGAGCTGGTAACGGCCGAAGGTGGCGCCGGGCTCGAGGGGCATCGAACCCGGAGGGTACCAGGGTTCATGTGGGCTATCCTGGGCGCCATGACCCGCGGCGGCTCCGTGCGCTCAGCCCCCAAGCTCCTCCCTCGCCCCAAGGACCGTCGCACGCTCAACCGCGCGCTTCAGGTCAGCCCCATCTGCCTCGGCGCCGTGTCCGATCCGCACGCGATCAGCCACGCCTTCGACATGGGCATCAACTTCTTCTTCGTGACGGCCGACATGCACTGGCCGATCTACGAGCAGTCACGTCGCGGGCTCGCCGATCTGTTCCGTCGCTCACCGAGCGTGCGTGACCAGGTCGTCGTCGCGGTCGTCGCCTACGTGACGCAGCCCGAGTTCTGCCACATGCCCTTCGAGGAGGTCATCGGGGTCGTCCCCGGCCTCAAGCACATCGACGTGACCGTCGCCGGCGGGAGCTACAAGAGCGACTTCGCCGCGCGCAAGGAGCAGTTCGCCCTCCACGGGCCCCTCGGCGCGCGCGCGTTCGGCGTGAGCTTCCACGACAGGAAGATGGCGGGGAAGGCCTTCAAAGAGAAGCTCGTGGACATCGGGTTCATTCGCTACAACGCCTCCCATCTGGGCGCCGAGAAGGACGTCTTCCCGCACCTCCCGCCGCGGCGGCGCTCCCTCCTCTACAACTTCACCAGCACGCAGGGCTTCGTCCCGCCCGAGCGCTACCCGGACTTCGGGCTGAGCCCCGAGTACTGGCAGCCGACGATCACCGACTACTACCGGTTCGTCCTCGCGCGCCCCGAGCTCGACGGAATCCTGTGCGCCCCGCGAACCCCCGCCGAGCTCGACGCGCTCGATCGCGCGCTCGCCGAAGGGCCGCTCACGGAAGAGGAACGGATCTACATCCGCGACCTCGCGGATCTCACGGCGGGGAAGGCGACGCTGGCGACGGGGGCCTAGCCTTCTTCTTTCTTCTTCCGCCCCGCGACCCGCTCGACGGCCAGCGCCGGCTGCGTGACCAGCGCTTCCCCCCACCACGCCACGGTCGCCGCGAGCGCGTTCGTCCGCATGCTGATTCGGTCGGGCGCTGCACGCACCAGCAGCCGAAGCGCCAGCGACGGGGGGGCCTCCGGCCGTGCGAGCGCGTGGAAGGCCTTGGACCAGAGAGGGCGCGGGGGGCGCCCGCCGAGAGCGTCGAGGAGTCCGCGCCACCGCGGTTCGGCGCGCTTCTCGATCATCCACTCGGCGACGAGCCAGGTGAGCGCCGCGACTCCCGCTTCCTGTGCTCGACCCGCCAGGATCGGGAAAGAGAACTCGGGTAGCTCGGCCATCCGAGCGAGGTCGACGAGGCCCCCGTCCGACGCGCTCACGAGCTGGTCCTTGAAGGCGTTCACGATGAGCATGAGCGCGTGATCGTGCAGCTCCGGCTGAAGGTGCGGCACGCCGAACGGCTCCACATGGCGCGTCGCGCGGGCGAGCATCGCGTCGACCGTCAGGCCGCAGAAGCCGGGAGGACCCACGTGCGTCTCCAGCTCGACGCGCTCCTCGAGCACTTTGAACGCCGCGCACGCGTACGCATACGAATGCTCGATGCGCTCCCAGCCGCGCGCCTCCCCGGCGGCGCAGAGGCGCGCCAGATCACGCGGGCGGGCGCGGACGTCGATGTCCACCATCACGCGGTCCGCGGGGTCCGGATAGAACAGCTGCGCTGTGAGCACCCCTTTGACCGGGAGCACCGGCACGCCGATCGCGTCGCCCGCGAGGACGACCTCGGCGAACGCGCCCCGCTTGGCTTCGCTCGCGGCCCAGCGGTGGATGTCCTCGGGTTTCGTCATGCGCGGCGCCTGGAGAGGTTCACTAGCTTAGGACAACGAACGCTGGGGTGTGGTCGCCCATCTCGGGGCCACGGATCTCATGGCCGTACGCGGCCCGGTGGTACACTGCAAAGATGGTGCGTCGTGACGCGGAGGAGAACGGAACCTCGCAAGAGGTCGAGCGATCCAACGCAAGCTGCGCTTCTCCAGCGGGTGAAAGTCCCGTCCCGGTAAGCGCCGAAGCGCCGGGTAGCAGGTCCCAGGCGCGCGGAGAGATCCGCGTGTCCCAAGCGGGACGTCGAGAGCCTCTTCGGAGGGAGCAACAACGCGGGCCGCAACATGAAGTGAAGCGGGGGTGAGGGTCGCGCAGAACGGCGTGAGCCTTGATCGAGAATCACGCTCCCTGATTTAGTGCGACGCCATCGCCGCCACGGCGATGATCGCGATCCACGCTCCCACCGCGAGTACGACGAGCCCCATCCCCACGGCGGCAAGGATCGTCGCGACCTTCGCCTTCTGGCGCGCGTCTTCGAAGTTCCCGACGCTCTTCGCGTTCATGGCGATGACCGCGAAGATGATCGCGGGGATGCCGAGCAGGAAGTTGCCGCACATGACGGTCGACACGATGCCCAGCACCAGTGGCAGGGTCGTGTTCACGTCGCTGCCGGAGCCCGGCATCATGGGGCCGCCCGGCGGAGGGAATCCGCCGCCCGGCGGGCCGAAACCTTGTGGCGGGAATCCGCCCGGAGGTCCGTAAGGAGGAGGCGCGCCGCCGTATCCGCCCGGGGGACCTTGCGGAGGCGGTCCGCCGTAGCCGCCGCCACCCCCGCCCGGCGGTCCGCCGTAGCCGCCACCACCCGGAGGGGGGCCGCCCGGTGGTCCGCCGTACCCACCTCCGCCCGGAGGGGGACCTTGCGGCGGCCCACCGTAACCGCCGCCACCCGGCGGCGGACCATAGCCTCCGCCGCCCGGAGGCGCGCCGCCGCCCGGAGGTCCGTATCCGCCCGCGAGGTCGCGCTGCTCGAGAGGTGCTGTCATGGGGTGGAAAGAGCATCGCACGACTCCGACGAGCCCGTCTCGCGCGCCGCGCGCGTTTGACTTACGCTCGAACGCCGCCACGTGAAGATCTGCCCGCGCTGCTCCGAGCTCCAGCCCGACGAGTCGTCGTTCTGCCCGAATGACGGCGGCGTCCTCGAGAAGACGACCGACCCGCTCGTCGGCCGCACGATCGCCGCGCGCTACAAGATCATCCGTCGCCTCGGCTCCGGCGGCATGGCCAACGTCTATCTCGCGCACCACGTGATCATCGAGCGCAAGAGCGCCATCAAGGTGATGCGCCCCGACCTCGCGCTCAACCCCGCGAACCGCGAGCGGTTCCTCCGTGAGGCGCGCGCCGTCAACCGGATCAACCACCCGAACATCGTCGAGATCACCGACTACGGCGAGATCGAGGCGCTCGCGTACCTGGTGATGGAGTACGTCGAGGGGGAGTCGCTGCTCGCGCACCTGCGCAAGGGGGCGTTGCCGTGGGCGCGTGCGTGCCACCTGGCGTCGCAGGTCGCGAGCGCGCTCGGGCGCGCGCACCAGATGGGGGTCATCCATCGCGATCTGAAGCCCGAGAACATCATCGTCGTCGGACGCGCCGGTACGCGCGAAGAGTTCGTGAAGCTGACCGACTTCGGCATCGCCCGCATCGTGGACGCGCCGCGCCTCACGTTCTCCGAGCAGATGTTCGGAACGCCGGGGTACATCGCTCCCGAGACGATCGAGGGGGGCGTGGCCGACGGTCGCTCGGATCTCTACGCCCTCGGCGTCGTGCTGTACGAGATGGTCACGGGCGGCATGCCCTACGACGCGCGCACGCAGGCCGACAAGCTGCTGAAGCCCCTCAGCTCGCCGCCGATTCCGCCGCGCGAGCGTGTGGCCGGGCTCCCGCCCGAGCTCGAGTCCTTGCTGCTGCGCCTACTCGCGCGCCGTCCGGAGGACCGACCTCAGGACGCATACGTCGTCGTCGACGCCCTCTCCGACGTGCTCCGGCGCTTCGCGGATCCGTCGGTGCGCCCGCCGCCGATCGAGAACACGGGGGTCCCGTTCCGCGTCCCCGAGGCGCAGAAGTCGAGCCCCACGCTGGTCGAGCACCCGCTCGCGGGGAACCCGACGTGCGAGGTGCACGGAGCAGGCGATCCGAAGACGGCGAACCTCGGCCGCATGCCCACGGGCGAGATCTCGATGCGGTGGGCCAGCGCGCTCGGCGATCTCGAGGCATCGATCCAGGCGCGCGCGAAGGAGAAGGGGGGGACGTTCGCAGCCGACCGTGCGTCGGAGCTGGCGGGCGTCGCGCGCGAGATGATTCGCCGCGTGGAGCGCGCGCAGCGCGTCGTCGCCGAAGCGCAGGCGAAGGTCGACCGGTACGAAGTGGAGGGGCGCGAGTTCCGCGCGAACCTCGGGCACGCGGTCGACCAGCTCGTGCACGATCGATCGCGCGAACGGGCGCACCTCGAGGCTCTGCTCGCGCGCAAGGCGGGCATCCTCGACGACTCCGTGGTCCCCAGCGGCGGCCCCGAGTCGGTCGAGACGCGCACCTGGGAACGCGCGGCGCTCGACGCGGAGCTCGATCGCTCGCAGGGGGTCGACCAAGATCTGTCGTTCCAGATCAATGCGCTCAAGAAGCAGCTCGAGGCGCGCAACGAGTCGTTCGATCGCCAGATGCTGGAGGCGGCCGGCGCGCTCGAAGGCTCGCTCAGCGCGCTGCGGCGCCTGACCAACGAGCTCGTCCGCACGCTCGACGAAGCCGCCGGCGTGCTGAACACCGAACGGGTCTCGCACCCGAATCTCTCGACGTAGCGAATCGGTCGGAAGCGGCTCGGGTCAGAAGCGCCCGCTCCACGCCACGCCGCGCGCGTCCCTGTCGATCCACGGCACGAACGCCGATGACGGCGCGCGGCTCGACGCCGGCGACGAGCTCGGCGTCGCGAGCAGCACGATGCCCACCCCCGTCGCGACGAGCCCCGCCGCCCCCACGCCGATCGCCAAGGGCCCTTCGATGAGGGCGCGGCTGCGCGTGGCGGTGAGCTGACTCTCCTGGGAGACCGGGCAAAGCCCGCCAGGGCACGCGCCGTCGAGCGTCTCGATGTCCGCGCGGCGCACGAGGAGCAGCACGATCGACCCCGCGATCAGCACGCCGCCGGCGGTCACGCCGACGACGCCCGCCGCGGCGCGCCCTGAGATGGCCCCCTCCTGCTCTGCGGGTGGTGTCCCGGCATCGAGCGGCGCGCGGTCAGGGGGCGTCGCGACCGGGATCGCCTTCGCCGGGAGCGCGCCCGCGCGGTGAGGGGCGTCGATGGCGACCTCGATCGTCGCCGTCCCCCCTTCGGCGACGGTCGCCTGCGCATGAAACGGCACCGCGCCCGTGCCCGTCGCGGCAATCTCGTGCACCCCCGGGTCCACGACGACCGGTGTGCCGATCGCGTTCGGCGCCAGCGCCTCGCCGTCGATCTTTACCGTCGCATCGTCCGGCGCCCGCGCGGAGAGCTTCACGACCACCCGGCCTACGCGTCGACTGAGCGCGTCCATCTTGTCGCGGGACACGTGGGCGATGTTCACGCTCTCCGCGTCGGTCCCCGCCGCGATCGAGGCGCCCGTGTACGCCTCGAGCGCCGCGCGGAGCCTCCCGAGCGCTTCGAGGCACGTGGCGATCCGGTACCTCACCGCCTGCGTGTCTCGCACGGCCTGAACGCGCAGGAATTTCTGCAGAGCGGGGGCGTAGCGCTGCGCGGTCTCGTCGGCGAGCGCCTCGGTGAACAGACTCCGCGCAGCCGCCAGCTCGGGGGTCTCCTGCGCGACGGCGTCGGCCACGCAGAACCGCGCGGCCGAGCCCGGCACGTGCGTGGCACCGAATGAGAGCGCGAACGCACCCAGGGTCATCGCGAGCCGCGCGACGCGCCGATTCACGAGGAGTGACGTTACGGGATTTCGACCGAAGCCGCCCGCCTTTCCCCTACGATGTCCCAACGATGAGCCAGGGTGGTCCGCGTGATGGTCAAGGCCGGCCGCCGAACAGTGGCGGCACGGACGCGCACACGACCGTGGGTCTACGGCTCCCGCTCGAGCGCGGAGGGGTGCCGCGGTTGACGGCCGTGAGCGGGCCGGGAGCCGGGCGCTCGCTGGCGATGTCGAACGAGCTGGCGACGGCAGGACGCCACGCGACCAACGATCTGGTCATCGTCGACGCTCGGGTCTCGGCCGTCCACCTCGAGATGCGCCGTCGCGGCGAGCGCGTGCACGTGCGCGACCCCGGCAGCACGAACGGCACCTGGTTGGGGCCGCACCGCATCACCGAGATGGAGCTCGCGCCCGGCGCGGAGATCGTGCTCGGCGACACCCACCTGCGCATCGATCTCGACGGAGGCGCCGAGCTCGCCGCGCAGAGCGACGAGGAGACGTTCGGCGAGCTCGTCGGCGAGTCGGGCGGCATGCGCGAGCTGTTCGCGACTCTGGCGCGCATCGCCCCGAAGAACATCGGCCTCCTCGTGCAGGGCGAGACCGGCACGGGCAAGGAGGAGGTCGCGCGCACCATCCACGAGCGGAGCCTCCGGAAGGGGAAGCCCTTCGTCGTCATCGACGCCACGTCGCTCCCCGAGACGCTCGCCGAGTCGCTGCTCTTCGGCCACGAGAAGGGGGCGTTCACCGGCGCGACCGAGCGGCGGATCGGCCTGTTCGAAGCCGCGCACGGAGGGACGGTCTTCCTCGACGAGATAGGCGAGCTCCCGATGGCGCTCCAGGCGAAGTTCCTCCGCGTGCTGGAGAGTCAGGAGTTCTCGCGCGTCGGCGGCAACACTCCGGTGAAGGTCGACGTCCGCGTCATCGCGGCAACCCACCGCGACCTGCGCAACGAGATCGACTCCGGTCGCTTCCGCGAGGATCTCTACTTCCGCCTCGCGCCGATACGCGTGTCGATTCCGCCGCTGCGCGACCGCCTCGAGGACATTCCCATCCTTTGCCGCAAGCTGCTCGCGTCGATCGCGCCGGACCGCGAGGTCATGATCGAGCAGTCGGCCGTCGAGCAGCTCGCGGTCCAGCCCTGGCCGGGCAACGTGCGCGAGCTCCGCAACGTCCTGTCGCGCGCCGCCGCCCTCTGCTCGGAAGGGTTGATCCAGCGTGCCGACGTGGCGGGCGAGGGGTTCGGCTTCCGCGGGACGCGCGAGGAGCGGAGCGTGCTCGATCTCTCGGGACGCTTCGCCCCCGCGAAGGAGCGCGCGGTGCAGCGGTTCGAGGCCGCGTATCTCGGCGCGCTGATGAAGCGCTGCAGCGGAAACCTGTCGAAGGCCTCACGCGAGGCCGACCTCGCGCGGCATCACCTCCGCGACCTCCTGAAGAAGCGCGGCCTCTACGGCGTGAGCTGGTCCGAGGGGAAGGACGACGACTGACTCAGCCGCGCCGCGGCTTCGCGCCGTACGGGGTCCCGTCCCGGTGCACGAAGCCCCCGTCGCGAACCTGCAGGTCGATGTCGGGGTAGTCGCACTCGTCCCCCCCCGGCGCGCTGGTCCCGATCTCGAGCAGGACGGCTTCGTGGTCGGACCGATTCTGCAGATGATGCCCGTCCGGGTCGCCCGCCTTGAACCCGGCGCTGTCGCCCGTGCGCAGCGTCTCTTCGCCCGCATTGGTCACCAGGACGACCTCGCCTTCGAGCACGTAGACGAACTCGTCCTCACCCGAGTGCCAGTGACGCTGGCTCGACCAGACGCCCGGCCCGAGGCGCAGGATGTTCACACCGAACTGCGTGAGCCCCGCGGCGGCGCCGAGGCGCCAGCGCTTCCGCTCGAGGCAAGGCGCGTCGAACGGAGCGGGGTACGCGCTGCCGACGCGGACGGGGGCCCGGGCGAGGTCGATCTTCTTAGCCATGCCGCGATCTTGGGGTCCGCGCTCCGGGCGAGCAACCCCTCGGGATCCACGTCGCGGATGAAGCGGAGGTTCGCGCCGTTGATCGCCACGTGCGCCACGATGGCCCCCGCCAGGCTGCCGGTGATCACGAACACGAGCGCGAACAGCACGCCCATCGCGAGCGCCCACGCGGCCCACGCCCACCGCGCCGGACCGCGCACCTGATGGAGCAGCCCGAACGCCACGGACGAGAGCGTGATGCCGATCGTCGGCACCAGGAGGCCGCGGAAGAACAGCTCCTCTCCGATGCCGCTGGCCAGCGCCATCCAGGCGATCGTCATCCCGTCGAGGTCGCGGATGGCGGGGCGGAGCGCCGTGTGGAGCGCCCGCGCCCAGCTCGTCCTTCGCGCCAGGATGCGAGAGCAGAGGACCGTCGCCGCGCCGAGGACGCCTCCCAGAACCACGCTCCACACCACGCTCTCCGCGCCGCTCAGCCCGACCCACGACGTGGTCGCTACCGGGTCACGGCCGAGGGCCACCGACAGCCCAGCCGCGATCGCCCCTGCGGCCGCGTAGGCGCCAACGACACCGAGCTCCATCCCTCGCCGCACGCGCCGAAGCTCGCACGTGGGCGATTCCCAGGCAACGCGCGTCGAGCCGGGATAGGATTTGCGGTCCCTTCCGGAGAAAACCTTTGGAGCACGACGAGCGCCCCCGCGTCCTCATCGTCGACGACGAGAAATTCATTCGCGACATCCTCGCCGACTTCCTCGGCATGGAGGGGTACCTCGTCCGCACGGCGGAGGACGGTGCCGCGGCTCTGAACGAGCTGCATCACGCGCATTACGATCTCGTCATCAGCGATCTGAAAATGCCGCGCATGGGCGGCATCGAGCTCCTCGAGGCCATGAGCCAAGCGGCGCCCGACGCGATCACCGTGATCATGACCGGCTTCGGTACGGTCGAGACCGCGATCGATGCCATGAAGCGCGGCGCGTACGACTACATCCTCAAGCCGTTCAAGGTCGAAGAGGTCATCCACGTCGTCCAGCGCGGCTTCGAGAAGCAGCGTCTGGCGGCGGAGAACCTGCGCCTGCGCGAAGCCCTCTCCCTCTACAAGGTGAGCGAAGCCATCGCCGCCAGCCTCTCGCTCGAAGAGGTGCTCGCGACCGTCGGCGACACGGCCGTGCACGAGATCCACGGCGATCTCGTCTCCACCTGGCTCGCCGACGGCGAGGGGAGCTTCTTCGAGCGGCAGCGGCTCGTCCCATCGAAGCCGGGCGTGGACGAGAAGATCGACTACGGGACGCTCGACCGGTCGGCCTTCCTGGCGCTCTTCGCGACCGAGCAGGGGCTCCTGGAGCAAGGGAGCAAGGGGCTCCGCTTCTTCGCGACCAAGCCGGAAGCGAACCTCATGTCGCTCGTCGCCGTCCCGCTCCGCATGCAGGCGCGGCTCCTCGGATGGATCGTGGTGGCGAGCTTCACCAAGAACAAGAAGTTTGCCGAAGGGCAGCGAAAGCTCCTCTCCATCGTCGGCTCACGCGCGGCCGCCGCGATCGAGAACGCGCGCCTCTACGAAGACCTCCGCGCCACCTTCCAGCAGACCATCCAGGGGCTCGCCAAGGCCATCGACAAGATGGACCGCTATACGGCGGGTCACTCCGATCGCGTCGCCACGTACGCCATGTACCTGGCCGTGAAGCTCGGCTTGCCGCCGGACGTGATCGAAATCGTGCGCCAGAGCGCGCTCATGCACGACATCGGCAAGATCGGCTGCGTGATGAACCTCAACAAGCCGGGGAAGCTCACGCAGGACGAGTACGAGATCTTCAAGAAGCACCCCGGCTTCGGCAGGGACATCCTCGACCCGATCCGCTTCCTCCACCCGCTCATCCCCGGCGTGCACCTGCACCACGAGCGCTGGGACGGGCGCGGCTACCCGCTCGGCCTGAAGGGGAACGACGTACCGTTGATCGCCCGCATCATCGCCGTCGCCGACACGTACGACGCCATGACGAGCGATCGCGCCTACCGTCGCTCCCTGCCGCACGAAGTGGCCGTCACCGAGATCGAGCGCTGCGCGGGGACGCAGTTCGACCCGGCCGTCAGCGACGCCTTCTGCAGCGGGCTCGACGAGTACCGCGAGGAGCAGCTCGCCAAGGGCGACAAAGTTCCGGACTGAGGCGGCCCGCTTGCGCCCGCGCTTTCTCCGCGATGCGCGCTCTCGTGATCCCGACGTGCAGCTCCGTGTCGTCGACTGCGGGCTCCGTGTCCGGGATCACGCGGGTCATGGAAACGATCACGACGCTCATGGTCGTCGACTTGGGCGCCCGTGTCGTCGACTGGGGCGCCGACAACATCTTCACGGACGCCGTGAAGAAGATCATGAGGCTCGTGGTCGTAGACTCGCACGTCCGTGTCGTCGACTGCGGCGTGCGTGTCGCTGACCATGACCCTCATGAAGCTCTCCATGAGGGTCATGAAAACGTCGTCGGCGCCCCAGTCGACGACACGCAGCGACGCTTCGCGGAATGCGGAGCGGCCGTCCGGGCCTCGGGCGACGGCGACGTGGTCGGAGACAGGGGCGACGGGGTTGACGGCGCGACGGTCGGCGACCGCGAGCTTCGGAAGGGCGAGCCCACGGCTGCACTCGCGGACACGGCGGCCACGAGCGCATGCACGCGAGCGCGAATCTCCGTCTCGTCGGCCGAGAACGTAGGCCCCTCACCACGCCGCAGGCCGGGACCGAGCGCGCTGGCGGCGGCCAGCCCGCCCACCCACGCCGCCAGCGCGCTCGGTCCCGGCCTGCGGCTCAGCGAGGCTATCGACGATTGAACGTCCCTAGGGTTCCAACGCTCTTCGCCGAACGGTAAGCCGCGGGCGGTGGCCGTGCGACGGCGGCGATGG
>Ga0302319_10019864_pt1 | contig 12184 bp, 10 predicted proteins | sample Bog_T0_2_FD_203319 | JGI IMG/M metagenome (GOLD analysis project Ga0302319, IMG submission 203319) | Peat permafrost microbial communities from Stordalen Mire near Abisko, Sweden - Bog_T0_2 | ecosystem: Environmental > Terrestrial > Soil > Wetlands > Peat | place: Sweden: Abisko, Stordalen Mire... | reverse complement strand
TGACCTGATGCGCGATCTGGGTCGCAGCCTCGGTCTCACCTTCATCTTCTCCACCCACGATCAGCGCCTGCTTGAGCACACGCCTCGCATCATTCGCCTCATCGATGGATGCATTGTCAGCGACAGCCAACCAAGGACCACTAACGACGAGTCCGGATGGATTTCTCAAGGAGTGATTCATGAGCAAGTTTTTGCTGCTAGCGTTTCGTAACGTGTTCCGCAACCGCCGCAGAACGCTGATGACTCTGCTCATGGTCGGTGGCGGCGTTGCCGGGCTGCTTCTAGCCGGCGGATACTTCGCCTTCATGACACGCGGTCTTCGCGAAGACACCATACGCGCCGGACTCGGTCACCTGCAGATCTTTACCACCGACCACTTCAAACGCGATGAAGTCAAGGTGCTCGACACCGGAATCAAAAACTGGCGCCAGGTAGCTGCAACCGTAAGCTCAGCGCCCCACGTGCGCGGCGTTGCACCCCGGATAGAGTTCTACGGTATGGTCTCGAACGGGATCAAGGCCGCCGGATTCATGGGAAGCGCAGTTGATCCGGACGCCGAAAGCAGCCTCGGCTTTTCCGCTCAACTGGCCGCCGGTACGGGAAGGAATCTCTCGTCCAAGTCCAGCGGTGACGTTGAAGCCCTGATCGGTGCGGGATTAGCAAAGTCGATGAACGTGAAAGTTGGCGATGGCCTAACCCTGCTCGCTATGACCTCCGACGGAGCACTTAACGGCGTCGATGTGCAGATCGTCGGTATCGTCAAAACCGGCATCGCGGAGATGGACGCGCGCCTTCTGCGCATCACTCTGCCCGCTGCCCAGCGCCTGTTGCAGAGCGATCGCGTCACGAACCTTGTCGTCGGTCTCGACTCCACGGACAGCACCGACCTGGTTTACACAGAACTTGCACCGCGGCTTAACAGGCTGCCGCAACAGATGACGCTGAAGAAGTGGATCGATCTGGCTACCTATTACAACCAGGTGCACACCATGTTCAACGGAATCTTTCTCTTCATGGGACTGATCGTTTTTCTGATGGTGCTGATGTCCAGCATCAACACGCTGCTGATGGCCATGCTGGAGCGTATTCGCGAAATCGGCACCATGCTGGCGATGGGTACGCCCCGCGCATGGATCGTCGCACTCTTCATGCTTGAGGCCACGGTGCTGGGAGTGCTCGGAGCCATGGTCGGCGTCGTGGGAGGGAATCTCCTCGGATGGCTTCTGAATATCTCCGGCCTGCACATGCCGCCGCCTCCCGGATACACCGTCAAGATTCCATTTCGCGTCCTGCACGTGCCCGCGTTGATGATCGGCTCCTCCATCATGGTCGTTCTGTCACTGGCACTCGCATCGATCCTGCCCGCGATCCGCGCATCGCGTTTGCAAATTGCGGAGGCTCTAGCCCATGTATAAGCCCACATCTAAGACTGATTGCGCCCTGCGTTCCTTCCTCCTGAATGTCATCGTGGTGTTCTTCGTCGCCTGGGCAGTCGTCGGACATGCTGCAACGCCCGACGCTCAGGCCCTGCTCAAGCGTTCTGACAGCTACCGCAATGGCTGGTCTGCCTACACTCTGAACGTTAAGATAACCAACTTCGAATCCGGCAAATCCGATGAGGAATCGCTCTACCTGGTATCGCAGAAAGGCACAGACAAAACCTATGTTGAATTCATGAGCCCGCGTGACAAGGGGCGTCACCTGCTGATGCTCGGCGACGATATGTGGATCTACCTGCCCGACACCAGCCGTCCGGTGCGCATTACGCCTCTCGAGCGGCTATCCGGCGACGCATCTAATGGCGACATTGCCCGCACCAACTACGCCATCGACTACGCGGCAACCTACGTGCGCGATGAAAAGGTCGGCAACGAAAACTGCTACGTCCTCGACCTCACCGCCAGGCGCAAAGGCGCGACCTATCAGCGCATCCTCTACTGGATTCGGACGGAAGACGCTCGCCCCGTCCGCGCCGAGTTCTATCTGACCTCTGGCAAGCACATCAAATCCGCCACTTTCGATGAGTACGGGCCCACGGGCGGCAAGATGATCCTCCGTCGCCTCACGCTGTATGACGAAATCCGCCACAACTCGCATAGCGTACTCGACTATTCAAACCCCGCCCCGCGCGAACTGCCCGACAAGCTCTTCTACCAGGGCCGCTCCGACAGGTTCTGATTTGCCACATAAAAAAAAGGCCGCTTTGTGAACAGCACTATTCACGCAAGCTCAATCGAGAAAGGAAGACCCAATGCCCGCAAACATTCGAAAATCCTGGCCAATCATAATGCCGCTCGTCTGCTTCTCGCTATTCATCCTCGTCGTCCAGTTCTCCGCCGGCCAGACTCCGAAAACTGGCAAGCTGACCATAAAAATCACGGGCATTCGCAACAGTGAAGGCAACATCCGCGTCGTTCTTCGCACCGGTGAGAGCACCATCGTCAATACCCAGGTGGTCGAGATCGACCGGAAGACTCTTACCTCTAAAGCCGTATTTGACAACCTGTCAGAAGGCACGTACGGAGTCACAGTCATTCACGATGAAAACAAAGACGGAAAGCTAGACTTCAATGACGTGGGAGTACCGACCGAGGGTTACGGACATTCGAACAATCCCGAAAAGCGGCCCGGACCTCCCAGCTTCGACGAGACAAAATTCACATTTACTGCTTCCGGTCTGACCTCCAATATCACCCTCATCTACTGGTAGATTCCCGGAGTTCCAAAATATGTATCTACGTTTGCTCATTTTGGCTTTGATCCTCACAACGGTATGGTCCTGCGCCTACGCTCAGGATCCGCCCGCAGCCGAGGAAAGCTCTTTGAGCACGCGCTACTCTCTCGCTGTCATCGATGACGCCACTTTTTACAACGGACTTCGGCAGCCCGGTCCTCAAGTTCTCAACCAGGTACTCGTCGAACCGACGTTCGATCTTCGCTATATGAATCGACTGACCTTCTCCACCAGCCTCATCGGCCTTTCCACCACGTACACCGACACGGTTACGACCGGCCGCGTGAAGGAAACCTATGCCGGGTTTTCCGCGGGCGATTTCGATTTCACTGCCGGCCGCAAGATGGTCCGCTGGGGCACCGGATACGCCTTCACGGCCGCCGGAGTGCTCGATCCACCGCGCGATCCAACCAACCCGTCCGATCGCCTCAACGTGAACCAGGGCCGCGATATGGTCAAGGCCGATTGGGTTCGCGGTCATCATGCACTCACCTTCGCATGGTCCACCACCGCGCTTGCCCCGACCAGCTCCACACTGCGCGACACCGCCGCGTTCCGGTATAACGTTCTGGTGCACGGATTCGACACATCGCTCATCGCCGGCAACGAAAGCGGCGGTGATTCCTTTGGCGGGCTCACCTTTACACGCGTGCTCGGGCAGGCGTGGGAAGTGCATGGCGAAGCAATGTGGCGCGAACAAGCAGCGGTGCTCATTGGCGCCAAATGCACGCTGCGCTCTGGCGTGACTTTCATCGGCGAGTTCTATACTCCGCCCAATATTCCGTACTTTCGCGACATGTCCGTGTCGCCGCTTGCGGGACGCCAGAACTACGTCTTCTTCAACGCCAGCAAAACCCGCCTGCGCCAGCTTCCCGGATGGAAGGAATGGGACGTCTCCGGTTCAGTGGTGGCCAACCTCAATGACCACAGCTTGGTCGCTGTCGTCGATGTGAGCCGCTGGTTCGGCAAACACTTCGCTTCATACATGCACATGGAGGTTCCTGCAGGCAGCAAGATCTCCGACTTCGGTGCAACGCCGTACCAGGCAGCAACTTCGCTGGGAATGCGATTCCATCTATGAGCCCTGCGCTGAATCGATCCTCCGAAACTTCCGACGATAGTTCGAACAAGACTCTTCGCGCCTTCAAGGCGTTTTGTCGCGAAATCTGGATTGTTCCCGCCATCGCGGCGGTGGTTACGCTTCTATTCCTTGTCATCGAGCATGTTCGACTCTCCCATATCGGCACCAGTCTTCTGTCATCCTTCCTGTATGCAATGCTCATCGGCTTTCCTACCGTGCTCTCCCTTAACTTCATCGGCTTTCGCTACGCAAAGCGGTTTCCCCGGGTTGTCTTCGCCTTTTATGCGGCCGTGCTTTTTATCACCGGCACCTGCGGTTGTTTGTTTGGCGCTCTTCTCCTTCAAATTGCCGGCATCAACTCCGCAGATTTTTATTGGCGCGAAGTTCAATACTCTTTGCCGATCTGCCTCGTTATCAATTTTGTTGTTGGACTGAGCGTCACGTCGTTTGAAACCCTGCGTCACCGCCTGCAAGACGCAACCCTCGAGTTGCGTACACGGCAAATGGAACAGGAGCGCGCCAACAAGCTCCTCGCCGAAGCGAGACTCTCGTCGCTCGAATCGCGCATTCATCCCCATTTCCTTTTCAATACGCTCAACTCGATTGCTTCACTTATCCCCAGTGATCCAAAGCGCGCGGAAGATACCGTAGGCAAACTGGCCTCGCTGCTGCGCTTTTCCATCAGCGTCAATCAAACCAGCCTCGTTCCGCTCGCGCAGGAATTAAAGATTGTCCGCGCGTACCTCGATATCGAATCCACACGCTTCGGGCAGCGTCTACAGTATGAAGTTAGCGTTCCCGATGCACTGGGCGACTTCAAGGTGCCCCCGCTTGCTCTGCAAACGCTGGTTGAAAACAGTGTGAAGCACGTCGTCGCGCAGCGCAGCCAGCCCGTCTTTATCCGGATCAACGGCGCGCAACAGAAAGGCCGCCTTGAAATCACCGTCAGCGACGACGGTCCCGGATTCTCCCTCGCCGATATCTCGCCCGATCATGGCCTTGGCAACCTTGTCGGGCGTCTCGAGCTTCTTTTTGGCGAAGCCGCGCAACTCAACGTGAAGCGAGTCGATGCAAAAACCGTCGTCTCCATCGCTGTTCCCGCCGGAGAACCGCAATGACGCGACAAGCTTCTCCGCTGCGCGCCTTCCTCGTCGACGACGAGCCGCTGGCTCTCGAACGTCTCCAGCGCCTGCTCGTTGCATTTCCGGAAATTCAAATAATCGGGATCGCAACAGACCCACCCGCCGCGCTTGCAACCCTCAACGATCCTCACTTACACCAGATCGACGTGCTCTTCCTCGATATCCAGATGCCGGGGATGAACGGATTTGAACTCCTGGCGCATCTTACGACTCAGCCATTCGTAATTTTCACCACCGCCTACGATCAGCACGCTCTGCGGGCCTTCGAAACCAACGCCATCGACTACCTGCTCAAGCCCATCGAGTCCGAGCAACTTGAACGTGCTCTCAAGAAACTTGGCCGCATCCGCCCCGTCGCCAAGCCGGACTGGCAGCAGAATCCCGACCTGCCGCAATTGCTGCAGGAACTGACCGCATCCCTGCGCGAGGGCTACGCCACCTATCCCACCCGCATCGCTTCCCGTGTCGGCGAACGCATTACATTTCTTCCGCTCGATGACGTTACGCACTTCATGGCCCACGACAAGCTCACCTTCGCGGTCATCGATGGACGCCGCCATTGCGTAGATCAGACCATCGCTGACCTCGAGCAGCGCCTCGATCCCGCAAAGTTCCTCCGCATCCACCGATCGGCTTTGATCAATGTCGACTGGATTCACGAAGTCAATTCATGGTTCGCCGGCAAAGTCGTTCTCACGCTAAGAGACGGGCAGCATACGCAGCTCGCCGTCGCTCGCGACCGCGTCAGAACCCTCAAAGGCCGCCTTGACATTTAAATGGGCGACCAATGCCTAAAACGTGAATCTCGATGCCTTAGAAAAAAGGCACTACCGGTCGAGTAACTGCTAGCCTACATCGGAAAGTGTGCCGTGAAATGCGCTGGTCAACGGCGGGTGCAAGTCCCGCCCGGGAACTGGATCGCTCCGCCCGGTAGCAGCCGGAGCAGTGGTGGAGGTGACGAAGCCGCTGAAGCCTCTGGCGTAGAGGGTCGCGTAGGCGACTCGGCAAACATGCAGGCCGTAACGTGAGTCAACGCTGAGCAGGCCTCGAAACAGGCAATGCAGGAGCCGACCCGACTTTCCGATGGGGAAGGCCGACGTTGATGGAGAAAATACGAGCGAATCCGTCCCATCAGTCCTGCCGGGGTAGTGACGATGGCATGTATGCAAGGTGATCAGATGCAACACGGGAAACCCCGGTGGTGATTCGCAGTTAGGACCAACCGGAAGCTCGCGAGAGCCAGGCTGGGCCGTTTGGGGTGGCGGGGAGGTTCGTAGTACCGGTGAAGCCGGGTAATGCCGGTGGAGGGAAGGGACCTTAGTTGGAAGCAAACGCAGGAAGTGACGAAGGCGGAGGGATTGGCGATGAGCCTGGCAACCCCGGAAAGCGTTCAGAAGTTACAGACAGCGTTACACGACAAAGCGAAGAAGTCGCCCGACTTTCGTTTCTAAATCAAAAGGTACGCGGCAAGTTGCTATTCGTATTCGACTACTTGGAGCTACTCCCGGCCACGCATGTTGAGATGTTTACTCTTCTTCGCACCGAGTTCGGTCGCAATAAGTTTGCGAAGCCATATATGTGCAGGGTCATTATCCCTCTGACGATGCCACACCATCCTCAGGACGAAGGGCGGCAATCCCAAGGGCTCGGAGCACGACCTCAGATTCAGGTTTTTGCCGAATTCCTGAACGACCGATTCCTGGATGCAGGCCACCAGGTTGCTAGACGCCACCGCGTGTAACACAGAAAGGCAATGCGGAAGAGCCAATCTAAGGCGACGCCGAAGTCCCCTACTGGCGAGCTCGTTATCGATCAGCCCCCATAACTGGTTACGATAGATCACTGCGGCGTGGTCTAGCATCGTGAACCTGTGAAGCGTGAGTTTACGCTTCCACATCGGATGACCGCGTCGCGCAATCACAACGTTGCTCTCCTCCGAAAGCGGTTCCATGATAAGACCCGCGGAAAGATAACGCGCATCCGGGAAGTACCCGACTGCGAGATCGAGCGTTCCGTTGCGGAGTTCGCTCTCTGGCACTGTGAACAACCAATCGAGCCGGCGGGTTTGCATTTGCGACTCGCCTGAAAGCATGGAAAGAGCAAGCAGAGGAACCAGGCGCAGTTCTACGTCGTCGCTGAGCCCGATGCAGAACCGTTGCGTGCTGAGCGAAGGATCGAAAGAGTGCGGTGCTTCGAAGGTTTGTCGAAGCTGGGCAAGAGCGGCTCGTATGGGCCCGGCAAGCTGGTCGGCACGGGTCGTTGGGATCATGCCTTGGGCAGTTCGCACAAACAGCGGATCTTCGAGACGAACCCGCAGGCGGGCGATGGCGTTACTGAAGGCCGGTTGACTGAGCCCTACCCGTCTCGCGGCCCGGCCGACATGCCGCTCATCGACCAGAGCTTCAAAGGCGAGTAGCAGATTCAGATCGATTCCACCTATATTCATGGCGTGAATACTTCATATCACAAATATCAACTTCCCAAATACCAAGTACTGCTTTATACCGGAATGATGTTCAAGGGTGCTGCCACGCTACTCGCGTTCCTCCTGCTTGCGGCCGCTCTTACTACGTCAGCTGCTCCTGCTTCCGAAACGCCTGTCCTTCAGGTCTTCAAACAATGGCTCGATGCTTTCAATTCCGGCGATGCAGCAAGAATCTCCGCATTCTGGCAGAAGTATGGGCGAAGCGGAGCCGACGATCGCGTTGCGGGCGATCTGCACCTGCGGTCCATGACCGAAGGAATGATCATTTATCGGGTAGAGGAAGACACTGACACTCATCTCGTGGTGTTGATGAAAGAGAATCGCGGTGCCTGGTCCGAATCTACGATGGATCTGGCGTCAGTCAATCCTCCGGTTATCAAAGGCATGATGGGACACCCTGTACCGCCGCCAGGAGGAGCGGCAAGTCCAGCGGACAGCGACGACCAGCTTGCGGCTAGGGCAAAAGAACATGTGGCAGCGATGAATGGGCCCGACGCTTTTTCGGGCGCTATTCTCGTCGCGCACCACGGCAAAATCGTGCTCGATAAGGCATGGGGCGTGGCGGATGAAGCCGGCAAAGTCAGGAATACGCCCGATACACAGTTCTGCATCGGCTCCATGAATAAGATGTTCACGGCGGTGGCCATCCTTCAGCTTGTTGGAGTGGGAAAGCTCGCGCTCGATAAGCCGATTGCCTCCTATTGGCCCGATTATCCGAACCAGGACCTCGCCTCGCGTGTCACGATTCGAGAACTACTCAACCATACCGGCGGCACCGGAGATATCTTTACTCCGGAGTATGAAGCGCATCGCAAGGAAACGCAGACGCTGGAAGACTACGTCAAGCTCTTTGGAAGCCGGACCGTCGCCTTTGAGCCCGGCTCTCGGATGGAGTACTCCAACTATGGCTTCATCCTCCTGGGGCGCATCATCGAACTTGTGAGTGGCGAGCCGTATCAGAAATACGTTCGGGAGCACATCTATCTACCCGCGAGGATGTTGCACACCGACTCGCGTCCCGAGACCGATCATGCAGGCGGTCGCGCGATCGGCTACACTCACGGGCCGAATGGGCTCGTGCCCAACACGAATGAGATGCCCTGGTCCGGAACATCAGCCGGAGGGGGGTACTCCACGGTTCGCGACCTTTTCCTTTTCGCGGAAGCGCTGCAATCCGGCAAACTGTTAAGCCCTGAACTTCTGCGAGAGGCTACGCAAGGGAGTCCTGTGCGTCCGGATTATGGCATGGGATTCTATGTGCTGCCGGATAGAGCATACGGTCACGGAGGTGGCGCCCCTGGCATCAACGGCGAGCTTCACATCCTACCGCGAAGCGGGTATGTCGTTGTGGCACTGGCCAACCGCGATCCACGAATGGCCACCAATATGGTCGATTTCATTACATCCATTTTGCCGATTCGCGATCGCGACTCAAACAACCACGCTTAACAGGTTCCAGGAGCTCTGTGAACGTCTATAAACGAAATGCCGCTGCCTCGAGTAGCTTCTCCTTGGTGACCAAATCGCTGAGGCGACTCCAAGGGGCAACGGCGAATATCCCGTCACCTACATGGTGGGCTTGGTGTAGTAGATCGACGGCCGGCTTACACGACCTGGGGGAAGGTGAAGATGGTGCTGACGTTTCCAAGGGGTGTTGGTTCCCGCTCGACGAAAACTTCAAGCAGGGTGGTGGTGTAGGGATACAGGAGAGATGCACCCTGGGCGAGAGCGGTTATGTCGAACTTTACAGGGGAGCCGCCGCTGTGATCGACGGTGAGGGATTGGGGCGCGTCAGCGTTGCCGGTGTAGGCATCGTACTGAATGAGGTCAGAGCCGCTGGATGCGATGAGTTCGATCCACATTTTCTTCGAAGGCTTGCCGGGAGTGTTGATGTTGAGCATGTCGGGATGCATACGGATATAGAAGCAGCGGTAGCTATTATCACCAGAGTAGGCATCTACGATGAGAGGGACTGAGGGGAAGTTGGGGTCGTCTGACTGACTGAGATCGTCACCGATGAAGAGCTGGAAGTTGAAGTCGGGAACGCCGTCGCCGTGGTCGTCCACCATGTGGATAACGAGCTGTTGCCAGCCAGCGCCACCAGCCGCACCGGAAATGCTTTCCGTGTTCATTTTGCCGAGCGAGGGTTGACCGAAGTTGAGTGCGGCCGCCTCCCAAGAGCTGTAGTCGTCTGCGTTGGAGACATGGAGGAAGCGGACGATGAAGTCGCGGATGTTGGGGTCGGGAGCGGAGATGATGGTGCCGTGATTCTTGTCGTCGACGGCAATCATGGGAGCGGCAATGCGCTCTTCGGCCCAGGGGCTGATAGTGCAGCGAGTGGGTTTACCTGCCGTATCGATGAGTCGCGGTGAGCGGCGGAGATCGAACGAGACTTTGCGGGTGTTGAGAGCGCAGCCAGCCCAGCGCACTGTACCGTCAGAGCCGGGAGAGTTGGCCAGGCCCGAGATGCCGGTGTAGCCGATGTTGCCGATGAAGACAGCGACGTAGGGAGTGTTGGGGCCGCTGCTGTAGAGCGGCGGGTCAATGAGCATGTCCTTGTGGGCGAGATCCCAGGTGTAGCTGCTGGCCAGCTCGAGGCCCAGCAGGACCTGGTCGCCGGCGTTGAGGAAGTCGGGGCCGAGGTCTCTGTTTCCTTTGACGAGAGCGCCGAGCCAACTCCGACCCTGTTTGGCCTGGGGCGAACCGAAGGTGGCCGGAGCGAGACCGACGAGATGTTTGAGGCGGCGAATGCGGCTGCGGGGATCGGTGCGCGGATAGGGGTCGTTGGCGAGCCATTGGCGCAAAACAAGCATGCCGGTAGAGTGGACGATGGCGTCGAAGGTGAAGGTGTCGTCGTGTGTGCCGGCGCTCCAGGGTGTGAACAGGAGTGCCCGGTCGAAGGCTTCGCCGAGGTCTTTGATTGTGACCTCGTTGTTGAGGGTAACGTAGTTGCCTATGGCGATTGGGGTGGGGTCGACACCTGCCGCCTTGAGAGCGTCGCTCCAGGGGGCGAAACCTGTCCAATTCGCGGAATAGCCGTGCATGAGGATAACGCGGCCGGCGGTCATAGGAGTGGCGGAAAGTGGCGGGAGCGTGACGGGGGTGGCGGGATCGTCGTCGTGATGGAAGAGATCCTTGAAGAACTGCTCGATGCCCATTGAGACCTCCCGTGGCGCGGAATTTAGAGGGTGGAATTCGAGCGAAGTTTAGCGGGTCTGGGTGCGGAGGTGCAAGGATGATTTCACCCCCATATCCGCACCGCGGTTCTCTGCTGAGCATGTGTGACTCCTTGGAAGAGCCGACCCTCTAAATCGTTTCAACTGTTCAAACTATCGGTCATGATGAACGCGAATTTCGTCAGGTTAATTCCGGGCCGGCGCCAAGTCGCCAAGTCATTCAACGAACTCGCAGGAGGGCTTTGTGATCCGCACCCGGTCTTGCGCATCGCCTGCGGCCTGCTCGTGACTTATGCCCTTCGGCGTCGGTGCCTGATATCAGGGAGGGCGTGCATCACGGATACAGGCGATCCGAGGTGGTCCAGCATGCCAAGCGAATCGATGACCACTCCAAGGGCGAATATCCCTTCACCTACGTAGAACGCTCATCATTAGATGAGAATCCCCCTCCACATGCCCACAAGCTCGCTTATACTGGTGGTCTGTTTAGCGGCTCCCCAAGTGTCGAGCAGTAATCGGCCGGGGATCTGATCCCCTGTAGTTCCTCCTTTGCAAGTTTTGTAAGCCTTTCACAAACCAGGCGCATGTGCTTCTTCATCTTCCAGTTCATACGTCCAGCTCCTGCGGCGGACGGCGAAAATTCTGTTTCCCACTCTCCGCAAGGCAAAGGAGGAAGGCATGTCAGAGCATCAGCCATCGCAGAAAGATCCGTCGGAGGCTCCGTCAACCGTTGCAACCCCAGCCGGCATCAGCCGTCGCGGCTTTCTCAAGGGCGCGGGCATTACCGCTGCCGGAACTGCCCTGCTCGAAGGGGTACAAGGATTATCCAGGGAAGCCATGGCCTCCGCCCCCAAAGGCGTGAAGGAATTCGGCCCTGAGCCTTCTCCTGTCACTCTTCACATCAACGGCAAAGAGCACTCTCTGCAAATCGAGCCGCGCACTACTCTGGCCGACGTCCTGCGCATCCAGCTCAACATGACAGGCACCAAAGTGAGTTGTGATCATGGCGTTTGTTCCAGTTGCACTGTCTTGCTCGACAAAATGCCGGTGAATAGCTGCATGACGCTTGCCCTCGATGCGTTAGGCCATCAAATCACCACCATCGAAGGCATTTCCGCCGATGAGCAGATGCATCCTGTGCAAGCAGCCTTCGTCCGGCACGATGCCATGCAGTGCGGTTTCTGCACACCAGGCATGGTGATGAGTTGTGTGTCACTGCTGGAGAAAAACTCTCATCCGACCGAAGCCGATGTGCGCTACGCCGTCTCCGGCAATCTCTGCCGTTGCGGCACTTACCCTAAAATTTTTTCTGCCACCCTTGACGCGGCGAGTCTGATAGCGAACAAGCCGTAGGAGAGAACCTCATGGCGACCGTCACAACGCATTCCATTTCCGATGCCATCGTCATCGCGGCGGCTGATTCCTCCGGCGCAGTAACCAAGACTGTCAGCATGCCGATCGGCATTCCAGGCTATACCCTGCATGATGAGCAGCGCACTGTTCCCGCCTCCGAGCCGCCCGTCCTGCCAGTCAATAAAGATCTCGATTTCATCGGCAAATCACCCG
>Ga0302319_10019863_pt1 | contig 12184 bp, 9 predicted proteins | sample Bog_T0_2_FD_203319 | JGI IMG/M metagenome (GOLD analysis project Ga0302319, IMG submission 203319) | Peat permafrost microbial communities from Stordalen Mire near Abisko, Sweden - Bog_T0_2 | ecosystem: Environmental > Terrestrial > Soil > Wetlands > Peat | place: Sweden: Abisko, Stordalen Mire... | reverse complement strand
GCTGACCGGCGCACAGGATTCCCGGGCTCGAGGTCGTCACCGCCAAGGCCCGATCGAACTTCTAGTTGAAACTACTATGGTAGTCGAAGAAGCCGATCAATAGAACGCGCGCAATAAATTGGCGAATTGCCCTGTTCTTTTGACGGACCGGCTGCCTGGAAGGATTCAACCACGGAAGCCGGCAATCCCGGGATGTGAGTCGATCCCCATAGCACCTTGAATCCATTCAAGCGGGGAATCCATTCAAGCGGGACGGCTTTCCATTCGTGCACCCGTTCAGGCGCCCGGCGTCACATGGCTTTCGTCGAGGAGGCGTTCAATTGCGCTCGCCATGCTCGCGGGCTTCTTGCCGGGCGAGAACCTGGCCACCACGCGACCGTTGCGGCCAACCAGAAACTTGGTAAAGTTCCAGCGGATAGCCCCGGAGCCGAACATCGGCAGCAACCCGGGCTTTTCATTCCTCAGAAAACAATAGAGCGGGTGAGCCTGGGGGCCGTTGACGCAGATTTTGGCGAATAAGGGAAAGGTGACCTGGTAGTTTTCACGGCAAAAAGTGCCAATTTCCTCTTCAGATCCGGGCTCCTGGGCGCCGAACTGGTTCGAGGGAAAGCCGAGCACCTCAAATCCGTGGGAATGATAGGTTCGATAAAGCGTTTCGAGACCCGCATATTGGGGCGTGAACCCGCAGCGGCTGGCTGTATTCACAATCAACAGCACCCGGCCCCGGAACTGGGTAAGGCTCAGCGGTTGCCCGTTCAACAGCGTGGCTGAAAAGTCATAAATAGAAGGAGGAACCTGATCCATGCCTTGAAAAACCTCACCCAAACTTCTTCTCCGCCCGATTGCCTGTGCGACCTACCCGCGTCTAAAGAGGATGCGCCTAGCTTGCAGGTCCAGGCAACCCAGCCCCGACCCGGTTCGTTCCGGTAGACTGGGAGATGGGTAGCAGCGCACCAGACACCCCTGAGGGAGCGAATCCTCACCGGGGTTGGCAGCGGGCCCCGGCCTGAGTCCGCGGGGACTAGACGCGGCGGGGAAATTGAGGGAAAGACGCGATTTCCAAGCCGAGGGGAGCCCGCCAGTTTGGGCAGGACCACCGCGGTCAAATATAATCAATCTTTCCTTGAGGCAGGACCAGATTTTTTCAGCAATGAGGGTGTGCATATTCTTCCCGTGAAGCCTATACATGGACCGCACCAGCACTTGTGCTCGCCGCAGGGCTCCAGCCCGGTGAAGATCAAGCACACTTCCATCTCCCGCAACTCGAGGGCCTCGCGCCTTGGGCGGATCCTTATGATCCTCGCCCTGGCGGTCTGCGCCAATGCAGCTCTGGCCCAGGATACGCAGACGATCCAGCAGATTCGCGTTATCGGCAACAGGCGCATCCCCAAAGAGACCATCCTCGCCCGCCTATTTACCCATGTGGGCGATCCTTACGATCCGATTTCGATCGAGCGCGACTTCAACTCGCTTTGGAATACCAGCTATTTCGATGACCTGCGCATCGAGCGCGAGGACTCGGAAAAGGGCCTGATCCTGGACATTTTTGTCAGGGAGAAGCCGAATATCCGCGAAATCAACTACAAGGGCCTTAGCACGGTTTCTGTCTCCGACGTCCTTGACCGGTTCAAGAAGGAAAAGGTGCCGCTCTCGGTCGAGAGCCAGTACGACCCTTCCAAGATCAAGCGCGCCGAAACGGTCATCAAGGAGTTGCTGGCCGAGCACGGCCATCAGTTCGCCACCATCAAGACTGAAGTCAAGACGATTCCTCCGGCCTCAGTGCAGGTGAACTTCAACATCAAGGAAGGCCCGGTCGTAAAAGTCGGCGAGATCAAGTTCCAGGGCAACCAGCACGTATCCGCGCTGCTGCTGCGCCGCGCCATGAAGAATCTCAAGCCCATCGGCATTCCCTATTCCATCGTTCTTGAAGACATCTTCCCGCAGACCTTTGACGCCTCAAAGCTTGAGGAGGACACGGAGCGGGTTCGCCAGGCTTATCGAGACAAGGGTTACGCGAACGCGGCCGTCGAGCAGCCCAAGACGCAGATTCGCGACGAGGGAGGCTTGAACTGGTTCACCTTCCGCCCCAATAAGGGCAAGCGCATCGACATTCTGATGACGATTGAAGAAGGTGGGCGCTACCGGCTTTCCGGCATCACCTTCACGGGAAACAAGGCAGTGACCAACCTGAAGGCGCTGCGCGGTACTTTCGTCGTCAAGGATGGCGACTACTTTAACGCCACTGCCATCGGCAAGGGCCTCGATAACCTCAAGAAGGCCTATGGCACCCTGGGCTACATCAACTTCGGCGCCATTCCGAAACTGGAATACGACGACCAGAAGAAGACTGTCTCCATGGTCATCGACATCGACGAAGGCAAGCCCTTCTATGTGTCGCGCATCGAATTCCAGGGCAACACGATCACCCGCGACCGCGTCATCCGCCGCGAACTCATGCTCGACGAAGGCTCGGTCTACAACTCCCAGTTGTGGGAGTACAGCCTGCTCCGCCTCAACCAGCTAGAGTACTTCGATCCGCTCAAGGTCGATCAGGACTCTGAAGCCCACCAGGATCCTGACAACGGCACCGTCGAGTTGCTGCTCAAGGTCAAGGAAAAGGGCAAGAACTCCATCGGCATGAACGGCGGCATCAGCGGCCAGTCGGGCGCGTTCCTCGGCGTGAACTACCAGACCAACAACTTCCTTGGCCTGGGCGAAACGCTGAGCCTGCAGGGCAACCTGGGCAACGTGAGCCGGACGTTCACCTTCGGCTTTACCCAGCCTTACATCAAGAACCGTCCCATCAATGTTGGCTTCCAGATCTACAACAACAAGCAGGACTTCAACGCCGCCAAGAACTACCAGGCCACCACTGGCCTGTCGGCCAACCTGACCTCTGCGCAGCAGTCGCTCACGCAGAACTACAACCAAGCTGCCAACGGCATGAACGTCTCCATCAGCTACCCGCTCAAGCGGCATGCGTTCCAGCGTATCGGCGCCACCTATTCGTGGAGCAAGTCGTCGATCACGGCCTTCAGCACGGCCTCGCAGACCTTCTTCCAGACCATCAGCTTCCGCTCCGGCATCCAGGGCTCCAACGCGCTGGCCGGCATCATCAACAGCCAGATTTCGCTCACCTATACCTACAACACCATCAACAACCCGGTCCGTCCGCGTACCGGCAAGGAATACACGGCAGCCTTCCAGGCGTCAGGCATCTGGGGTAATGTGCGCTATTTCTCGCCTCTGGTGGCCTACAAGCGCTTCATCCCCATGCACTACCTCCTCTTCAGTGAAAACGGACACAACGTGCTCGGCGTCCGCGCCCAGCTCGGTTATGTGCAGGGATATGGCGGCGACGTGGCTCCCCCCAACAATCGCTTCTACGCCGGTGGCGAAAGCGAGCTGCGTGGTTTTGACGTCCGCGGCGCGACCCCGTACGGCTATGTGCCCAGCAAGATCAACTTTCAGTTGACCAATCCGGACGGCAGCTGCGTGCCGCGCGATCCCACCAATCCGCAGGACAACCAGTGCATCCAGGTGCCGCTGCCGATTTACGGTGTTGCCTCTATCGGCGGCGATACCAACCTGAATACGAACCTTGAGTATCGTATCCCGATCGTCGGCACCCTCATGTTCTCCTTGTTCGACGACTTCGGCATCGACGTGGCCACCAATCACGGACAATTGAAGCAGAGCCCAGAAGGCTTTGCCTCGCTCACCTCGCTCCTCTACGGTTGCCCGGTGTACAACAACGGCTCTTGCCAGGGCGGCATCTCTGGCTCTCAGGTTGGGTTCAAGCAGGACATCCGGCCCATTTCGGGCACCAACTTCGTCCCGCGCATGTCGCTCGGCGGTGAAATTGCCGTCATCATGCCCATCGTCAATGCGCCCTTCCGCATCTACTACGCGTACAACCCGCTCCGCCTATACGAGCAGCCCTACTGCAACGACGTTCTTGTCGGCGGCAAGCAGGGCAGTTGCTCGGCCGAGCTGATTACGCGTGCGATGTTCCCCCCGGGGGGTGCTGGCGACTACTCCTACGGCGAAGCGATGGAGGCGTACGGCGCGCGCTACCAGTTCCGAGAGCCCCGCAAGACCTTCCGCTTCACGGTGTCAACAACCTTCTAAGCCCGGGCAATCACATGCTTTCCACCGTGGGCCGCTCGCTGAGCGGCCCACGGTGTTTTGGGCCGATAAATTCATGACCGAGAGGTTTGACGCTCCTACTCCAGACTCCTATAATCCATCTAGTTCCTGCTGACGTCTCCATTCGCGTCTTTTCCTGTCTCTGTTGCCATCCGGCGCGGAGTTCCCGAAAAATGACCGTGAGGTTTCTCAGGAGGCACAGGCTCGCTTTCGCGCAACAACGCGTCGGGCCATACGGGAATTCCCAAGGAGCTTTTGAATCACATGAAGCGTTCGCTTGCACTCATCCTCACGCTGGCCTCGGGCTTTGCCCTGAGCGCCGCAGCCCAAACTCCGGCAGCCCCCGCGGCAGCGCCGGGCCCCGCTAAAATCGCCGTCATTGCCTTCCAGGTGGCCGTGGCCCAAACCAACGAAGGCCAGCGCAACTTCGCCGACCTGCAGAAGAAGTACGAGCCCCGCCGCCAGCAGCTCAAGGCCTTGGCCGACGAAATCGACGGCCTGACCAAGCAGCTCCAGGCCTCGGGTTCCACGCTTAGCCCAGCAGAGCAGCAGAGCAAGGCCACCGCGGTCGACACCAAGAAGAAACAGCTCGACCGCGATGCCCAGGACGCCCAGAACGACTTCTCCCAGGAGATGCAGGACGTCTACAACGCTCTCGCCTCGAAGGTGTATGACGTGATGCAGTCCTACGCCGAGCTGCACGGATACACGCTCGTGCTGGATGTATCCCAGCAGCAGTCTCCGGTGCTGTATGCCGCCACGGCGAACAACATCACTAAGGACATCATCGATGCCTACAATCAGAAGTCAGGCATCCCGGCACCGCCGGCCGGCGCCGCTGGAGCTGGTGTGGATGCGCCCAAGCCCACCAACCACGCGCCCACTTCCCATCCGGCTGCCCCGGCAGCTCACTAGAAGCCGGCTGCAAACGAATCGCTCTCATTGGAGCACGAAAGTCTCGCTGGACGAGGCTTTCGTGCTGCGATGGCGGGTCAGCCGCAGGCAATCAAAATGCGGCTGGATTAACCAGCCGCCTGGCCTTGTCCACGCCCTCCAATTTTTGTGGAAAAATTTGTGGATTACTTTCGAAAATTGGCTGACTAAACGCAATATTCTGCACTTGCCAAGCAGCATTCCATTCTGCTTAACAGCCTAAGCCCTGATTTATCAATCAGAAATCCTCATCGGAACCGTCTCGGCGCGCCCAGCCTCGGCTGCAGGCCCCAGGTTTCTCATTTCCCAAGGTTTCCACAATTTCAGATAAACGCCAGATGACTCAATGATCCGTCGCGCGGCGCGGAAATGCCTATTTTTGCTGATCTTCGCCCACCCGAAGGACGGCGAGGAAGGCCTCCTGCGGTATGTCGACCTTGCCGATCCGCTTCATTCGCTTTTTGCCTTCCTTTTGTTTCTCCAGCAGCTTGCGCTTGCGGCTAATGTCGCCACCGTAGCACTTGGCCAACACGTTCTTCCTGAGCGGGCTCACCGTCTCCCGCGAGATGATCTTCGCCCCAATCGCTGCCTGAATTGCCACTTCGAACTGCTGGCGCGGAATCAGCTCGCGCATCTTCGACACCAGCGCCCGGCCGCGCTCATAGGCAAAGTCGCGATGGACGATGATCGAGAGCGCATCCACCGGCTCTCCTGACACCAGGATGTCGAGCTTGACCATCGGTGACTCCCACTCGCCCGCCAACTGGTAATCGAGTGATGCGTAGCCGCGGGAGATGGATTTGAGCCGGTCGTAGAAGTCCAGAACAATCTCGTTCAGCGGCAGCTCATAGGTAAGCAGGACGCGCGTCGGAGTCACATATTCAAAATTCACCTGGCGCCCACGCTTCTCTTCCACCAGCTTGAAGATGCCGCCCACGTACTCCTCGTTAGTCAGGATCTTGGCCGTGATCACCGGCTCACGAATGGAGTCGATGTTGGTGGGGTCGGGCCAGCGCGAGGGATTGTCGACCTCTATCACCGAGCCGCCCGTCAGCGTGATGTGGTAACGGACGCCCGGCGCCGTGGTGATCAGGTCCAGTTCGTATTCGCGCTCCAGGCGCTCCTGGATAATTTCCATGTGGAGCAGTCCCAGAAACCCGCAGCGAAAGCCGAACCCCAGCGCCACCGAGCTCTCCGGCTCAAAAAAGAACGAGGAGTCGTTCAGGCGCAGTTTCTCGAGCGCGTCTCTCAGCAGGGTATGCTCGTGCGAGTCCACGGTGTAAAGGCCCGAGAACCCCATCGGCTTGATGTCTTCGAAGCCGGGCAGTTGGGCCGGTGCGGGCCGCGCGTCTTCAGTGACCGTGTCGCCAATCTTGGTGTCGCCCACATTCTTGATGGTGGCCGCGAAAAAGCCCACCTCGCCTGCCGTAAGCTGTCCGATCTCAACCGGCTTGGGCATCAGCACGCCCATCGACTCAACCTCAAACGATTTTGAGTTGGACATGAAGCGAATGCGCTGCCCCTTGCGCATGGTGCCCTGCATTACCCGCACGAGCACAATCACGCCCCGGTAGGCGTCGAACCACGAATCAAAAACCAGCGCCTGCAGCGGCGCATCGGGGTCGCCGGTGGGCGGGGGCAGCCGATGCACGATTGCTTCCAGCACGTCGTCCACGCCCTGACCCGTCTTGGCGCTCACCGGGATGGCATCCGTGGCGTCCAGTCCCACCGCCTTTTCAATGGCTTCCTGGGTGCGCAGAATGTCGGCCGACGGAAGGTCGATCTTGTTGATGACCGGTATGATCTCAAGGCCGTGATTGATCGCCAGGTAGGCGTTGGCCAGCGTTTGTGCCTCCACGCCCTGGCTTGCGTCCACCACCAGCAGTGCGCCCTCGCACGAGGCCAGCGAGCGCGAAACCTCGTAACTGAAGTCCACGTGGCCTGGCGTATCAATCAGGTTCAGCTGGTAGGTATTGCCGTCCTTCGCCTTGTACATCATGCGGACGGCATGGGCCTTGATGGTGATGCCCCGCTCTCGTTCCAGGTCCATGTCGTCCAGAATCTGCGCCTGCATCTCCCGGCCGGTTACTGAGCCGGTCAGCTCAAGAAGACGGTCGCTCAGCGTCGACTTTCCATGGTCGATGTGGGCAATGATGGCGAAGTTGCGAAGGAATCGTACATCCATGGGGGGCTGACTTGAAGGCGCTGGGCGCTCGTGTAGCGTCCGCCGCGGCGGACCTCCAGGTCATAGCTTATCATCGGGAAGGGCCTCAAGTTGCACGTGGAGCCCTTACGCTTGTCCGGGTGGTTGTCTGAATTCATGCATGTAAGAACAGGTTGGGCTTGGATGATTGGCTGCGTTCTGCTGGCGCTGCCGCTGGCGGGCTGTGCACCGTTTGACAGCAAGCCCGCACCCGCAGCGGTTGGTCCGCAAGCCACCGCCCCGCCTGTCGCCCCAGTCGCTGCGCCGGATCCTGTGCCACCACCCGTGGCTCCCCAACCGACCGTAGAACAGCAGCGTCTCCGCGTCCTGATAGAGCAGGTTGAAGCAGCCTATGCCAGCGGCGACGCAGATTACCGCAAGGGCATGCTTCCTCAGGCCAAGACCGAGTTTGACCGCGCCGTCGACATGATGCTCGAGAGCGGAATCGATATCAAGAATAGCCCGCAACTCCAGGAAGAGTTTGACAGCATTGTGGACCGGGTCAACGGCCTGGAGATGGAGGCACTCAAGCAGGGCAACGGCTTTGTCCCCAAGCAGGAACCCACCCCGGCAGACGTGGCCAGCGATGTCATCACCGATCTGCCTCCGAAAGCCGATCCCAACATCGTCGCCAAGGCGCAAGCCGACCTGGCCACCACCAAGTCTGACTTGCCGCTGGTGGTCAACGACTACGTGGCGGGGTTCATCAACTTCTTTGCCAACTCCCAGCGCGGCCACAACACGCTCATGCACTCGTTTGAGCGCTCCGGCCGCTACAAGGCAATGATTCAGCGCGTCATGGCCGAAGAGGGTGTGCCCCAGGATTTGATCTATCTCGCCGTGGCCGAATCGGGATTCCAACCCCAGGCCGTCAATCGCAGATCCAGGGCCGGCGGCATGTGGCAGTTCATGCCCGGTCCGTTTTATGGGCTTAAACGCGATCCTTACGTCGATGAGCGGTTCGACCCCGAAAAATCAACGCGCGCCTATGCCCGCTACATGAAGTTTCTCTACAACCAGCTCGGCGACTGGTATCTTGCCATGGCTGCGTACGACCATGGGGCGGGTAATATCCAGCACGAAGTCGCGAGAACCGGCTATGCCGACTTCTGGGAACTCTACCGCCGCAATGAGCTCCCCGGAGAAACGCGGAATTACGTGCCTGAAATTCTGGCGGCCATCATCATCGCCAATAATCCCAAGCAGTATGGATTCGACGATGTCACGCTCGATCCTCCCGTGCTCACTGACACGGTCACCGTTACCTATTCGGTGGACCTGCGCCTGGTGTCTGATCTTGTGGGCGCGCCGGTCGACGAGCTGATGGCTCTCAATCCAAGCCTGCTTAGAATGGTGACGCCGCCCGACACAGCTTTCGATCTGCACCTGCCCGCCGGCGCGGCAACTCTGTTTAATGAGCGCATCGCACTCATCCCCGAAGACAAGCGCAACGCCTGGCGATATCACACTGTGGTCGCGGGCGATACCATCGCTTCGGTGGCGCGGGAGTATCACGTCGAAGCCGCCGCCCTGGCCACGGCCAACAAGCTGCACGAGAGCGACAGCCTTGAGAGCACTGCGGCCGTGGTGGTTCCTGCGCCGCCGGTGGCTGAGGCCGTCATCCACACGCGCCTCTACACAACACGCAAAGGCGATACGCTGGTCACCATTGCGGATCGATTCGGCGTCTCCCTCAGCCAGTTGCGTCGTTGGAACAAGATGACCGGCATCAAGGTCGATCCCGGCCGCCGACTGCATGTGGCCGAGCCCGTCATCGTACAGCACGCCTCGAGCGGTCGACGCCACAGGAGTTCGTCGGCCTCTTCAGCCGGCGCCAAGACGCATCTTTCGGCGCCGGCCAGGTCTGCTGGCGCGGGCAAGGGCACGGCGCACTCGTCTACTGCGAACAAGAGCCCGGCAAAGTCCGAGGCGAAGCCGAAGTCTTCCTCGCAGAAGTAAAAATCGCGCGAGCCGCTCGATCCGCCCTTGTATTTTCGATGCGTTTGCGTGCAAGCTAGTAATACACTGGTTACTGCGTGCAATTCGGAAGTGACGGTTGCGCGAAGAGCCACATAAATCGAGGACAGCGGCGAGCCGCTGGAGGCAATGGGATGGAATATCAAGTCAGGATGTATGCGATGAGCGACGGCGATCCCAAAGGAGAGCCGAAAGAGCTGGACCCCGATCAGGTGGAAGGCATGGCGGATGAGGACGAGGAAGAAGTCGAGACTGCCAGCATACTCACCTCCTCAGATGACGACGAAGTGGTCGTCGAAGAAGTCGTCGTGGTGGCTGCGGTAGTTCCGGCAGCAAAGCCCGCAGCCAAGAAGGCCGCAAAGAAAGTAGCGAAGAAAGCGCCGGCAAAGAAAGCAGCCAAGAAGGCGCCTGCTAAAAAGGCCGCGAAGAAAGTAGCAAAGAAAAAGATTGTGGCCAAAAAGGCCGCGAAGAAATCCGCCGCAAAGAAGAGCAACTCCAGCGCCAAGGGCGGAAAGGTCACGGCGAAGAAGGCCGTGGCCAAAAAAAGCGCTGGCAAAACCACTAAACGAGGTAAAAAGTTGGCAGTCAAGAAAGCAGCAAAGAAAGCGCCCGCCAAGAAGGTTGCGGCGAAGAAGGCGGTAGCCAAGAAGGCTCCTGCAAAGAAAGCCGTAGCAAAAAAAGCAGCCAAGAAGGCGCCAGCAAAAAAGGCCGCCAAAAAGGGCGCTAAAAAGTAGTACCGGTAACAGGCAACCAAGGCAAGCAAAAGAGCCCGGCTCATGGCCGGGCTTTTCTGCGTTTACTGGTTGCTTGTTTACGAGGCTGTCAGGCCGGTTTTGAGCTGCGCCAGGTGCCACCGCTGGTGCCGAATGTAGTCTTCGATGAGAAATCGCAACGAAACCGGCGCATCCTCACCAACCACGCAAACTGCCCGCAGCCGGTCTTCGGGAATGCGGTCCACCGTGGCGGCCAGAACCTCATGCTCCACTTGCCACCAGCGCAGCAGTGTCGCCCAGGTCTGAGTTGCGTATCCGTGGGCAGCCACCCACGCATCCTGTGCATACTGTGGCCCCGCATAGTGCCCGTCGATGGCGGCGCGCACAAAGCGCTGGCGATTGTTGGCCGCGGAATCAAGAAGGTGCCCGACGATCTCTTTGCGCGTCCAGCCGCCTGCTCGCCACGGCGTGTCGGCCAGCGCAGGCTCAACGGCAAGCAACTCAGCATGGATCGCATTCAATTCTGCGCGAAAGTCCTGGGCGAGTTCCGTGGGCATTTTGCTCCTGTTGGGTTAATCGGCCTTGATCGTACTTCCCTTGTTAGGCAGCACGGCAAGCACTTCCGACGCGCTATCCGTAGGGTTCACCTTGGTCCACACCTTCACCACCTTGCCCTTGGGATTGATGAGGAAGGTGTTGCGGTTGGCCATGTAGACGCCGTTGTGGCTGGCTAGCGAGCCGTAAGCGCTCACCACCGTGTGATCCGTGTCCGCCAGCAGGCGGAACGTCAGGCTGTCCTTGGTGCAGAACTGCTTGTGGCTGTCTGTCGAGTCAACGCTCACGCCCAGGATCACAGCATGCTTCGCCCCAAAGTCTTTCAGGCTGTCCTGGAACTTGTGGGCCTCAATGGTGCAGCCGGTCGTCATGTCGCGCGGATAGAAGTAGAGAACCACCCACTTGCCGTGAAAGCTCTTGAGCGAGACCGCGGTGCCATCCTGTGAGGGCAGCGTGAATGGGGGCGCGTCCTGGCCCACCATGGGCATGGGCGGCCCGGCAACGTCGTCGGCAGCACGCGCCGTGACAGCAGAAACCGCGAGGAACAGGAACGCGGCCAGAGCAACAAATGCAGACTTCTTCATAAATACCTCCGGAAAACATGGTTAGGGATCAGGGGTCTGGGAAAAGCAAGCCGGGAACGAACGCCAGGGGGGAAACCTTGCCCGAATCAGTATCAGCGGGGAGCGGCCACAATGGCAATACCAGCCCGGCTGGCTCGCTCCAGCAGCGATTCCCTATCGAATAAAAGCGTACGCCCCGCCTCGAGGGAAAGGCAACTGGCTCCGGCACGAATCATGGTTTCGATGGTCGCCAACCCGATCACCGGCACGTCGAAGCGCATATCCTGGTTAGGCTTTGCCACCTTCACCACTGTCAGCCGACGCCCAAGCGTTGAGGCATCCCCCTCCATCGACTCCATAAGCCTCCCTGCACGCTCAATCGTCGCGTCGGTGCCTTCCATGGCCTCCACGGCAACGCAGGCCTGCGCGGCCACCACCACGGTCTGGCCGATGTCGAAGCCGGCCACCGCCCGCGCCACACCCAGACCGTACTCGATGTTCTTGCGCTCATCCTCGTCGGGATCGCGCTCGGTCAGAACTCCCTCCTGCGCCAGCAGCGGCTCCAAAAACGAGGTGGAACTGATCAGTTCGATTCCCTCATCGCCCAGGACCTTGGCCACGGCGCCCAGCAGCATGTCGGTATTCCGCGTGTTCAGGTTCAGGAGCAGTTTGGCCAGCCGCCAATCCGGACGGATGCTCGAAAAAATCTGCTTGTGCTTTACCTGGCCCGCCATCACAGCCTTCTCAACACCTTCCTTGTGAAAGGTCTCAATCAGCCGCGACAGCTCGCCCAGCGAAAGCCATTGGACGGTGATGTGCTCGTCGCATGCCGCGCGATGGTTGATCTCCGGATCGGTCTCCTCGCGGATGGCCGCCACCACCACGGAAAGGCCCTGCGCGCGCGCCGCATCCAGAAGAAGAAACGGAAAGCGTCCGTTGCCGGCAATGAGGCCAAGTTTCATGGCTACTTGATGATCCCGCGCTCGCTGCGCTCAACAAAGGCAATCAGCAGCGCCACGTCGTCGCCTTCCATCCCGCGTAGCTTTTCAAGAGCCTGCGTTGTGTTCAGCTTCGCGGCCAGCAGCAAACGG
>Ga0302319_10019862_pt1 | contig 12184 bp, 8 predicted proteins | sample Bog_T0_2_FD_203319 | JGI IMG/M metagenome (GOLD analysis project Ga0302319, IMG submission 203319) | Peat permafrost microbial communities from Stordalen Mire near Abisko, Sweden - Bog_T0_2 | ecosystem: Environmental > Terrestrial > Soil > Wetlands > Peat | place: Sweden: Abisko, Stordalen Mire... | reverse complement strand
GAAGAAATGGTAGGCTCCGCGGAGCACCCCGGCCGCGGCCGCTTTCTTCCAATTCTCCGCGAAACGCTGATCTTTGAAGTCGCCGCCCTCGGTGGCTTTCAAATAAGCGAAGACAATTTTGTCGGACGCGACCGCCGGCCAATGCACTTCGCCTTGATGATTCGAAACATCGACTCCGCGCACCGGGTAAAAGAGAGCGGCCCGCAAAGTCGGCTTCCAGAATCCCGTGAGATAGGCGACGCCGGCCAGCCCCAATGAAGCGAGCGCCAGGATGGTGAGAACACCCCCAATACGTTTCATATCCGCGACCCCCGCTTCGCGCTCAAATCGTCACTTCTCCGGCTTCGCGCTCTCCACCGGCGCCTCGCCTCTCAGCATCTTCGCCCCTTGCCCCACGAGCCGCAGATAGTAATCCGACGGCAGGCCTTCGTAGGTGACAAACGGCGCCTCACTCCCGGGCGGCACATCGTTCGTGCATTTGAAGATGGCGGTGCCCTCGTCCACTTCGTCGAACATGGCCACGTAGAGCATGCTGGCCCCGGCGCGTTTGTCCGCGCGGAACTGCGACCATAGAAAGTCGCCACGGAGGCGCGGGATGGCGTTCGAAGAGCCATACATATTGTGCCACGAGAAGCCCGGGAAGATGACCGGGAGATAATCGAGATGATGCCCGGCGCACCAGGCGATGTCGGGCTTGACCAGCTTTTCCGAATGCCGGACGGCTTCATCCGGAGTGCGGTACCGCCCAACCGTCCACGGACTCACGATATCCGCGAGGGCGATGATCTCGTGGAGCGCGGGATCGGGCGCCGCGTCATTCTTCTGCTCCCGCCAGTAGGTCGGCACGCCGAGCATCACGGCGCAGCCTCCGATCTCGGGATCGTTTTTCAGGATCTCGATGAAGCGGCGGCACTCCTCGAGGGTATAAGCGCGATGGTCGTTGAAGCCGACTCCCCACACGGCGACGACGGGTTTTCCGCCATGATGAAGATAGGCCGGATCGTCGCCAAGTTTCATGCGTGTGCGGAGCTGGCGCCAGTCCTGGATAACGTCGTCAATTTTCCCGGCGCCGAGACCGGAGAGATCATACATCAGGGCATAGACGCGCCCAAAGCGGTTTGCGCCTGCGCGGCAGTGCGCGAGGACGGTGTTGTTCTGCAATTGAAAGCTCGGGGAAGGCGCGCCCGCGCCAAACCGCTGCACAAACACGCCATCGATCCCATAGTCGCGCATCCACTGGAAATGGCGCACGACCGTGGCTTCCTTAAAAGAGCTGAAGACCTGCGCAATGCGGCCATCGGCATGATGAAACTCCGTGTCGAACCGTTCATCGGCGCCGAGTTCGGAAACATCCGGCCAGAGATCCACCTTCACGTTCCGCGGCGCGAGCGTTCCCTTCGACTTCACCCAGTGCACCCATCCTCTTTGCGCGCCGTCGCCTTCGCAATTGAACCATCCCTGGTAGCCGCACATCACCTTTCCCGTGAGCGTCCCCGGCTCCACTCCCCGCGCCGTCTCTCCGGTATAGGGTTGGAGCGTGGCGGCCAGGATTTCCTCCATGCCGGCCTTCGCCGGATGGTCGGCTGCGCGCCCTTGAACGGGAAACACCACGCTGACAGAAAGAGCGACCGAGAGGACCATCGAACCCACCCAGCGCCCCGCTTTAAAGGGGTTTTTCATTTTGCATTTTCCATTTCCACCCCGGCCTGTCGGCGGGAAGGATCACGCAACGAATTGCGCGATCATGCCGTCGAGCGTGGTCACGAGGTCCGAAAGGGCGTCGCGATATTTATTGGCGGGAACGATCTCGAGTTGCGCGCCGGCTTCGCGGAGCATCTTCCGGCCGGTATTGATCGCGCTCTTCACCGCGCCGGCGGCGATGGCCTTCTCGGCGAGCGCGATAATGGCGGTTTCCTCGCCACTGAGAATAATCTCGCTGATCCGATGCCGTTCGGCGGCGTCGGAATTTTGCAGCAGATGAAGGATCGGCAGGGTGAGCTTGCCCTTGCGGAGATCGCTCCCGAGGGTTTTTCCCGCTTTGGCTTCGTCGCCCGCGAGGTCCAGAACGTCGTCGTAAATCTGATACGCCGTTCCGAGGCGCAGGCCGAAGGTGCGAAGCGCGCTGATGACCTCCGGCGAGGCTTCATTGATGAAGGCGCCCAGTTCGCACGCGGCCGCGAACAGGGCGGCGGTCTTCATCTCGATGATCTTGTAGTAATCCGGAACGCTGAGCTTGAGATCAAACCGGCGCTGCGTCTGGATGATCTCCCCCGAGCAGACGTCGCTGGCGGCATGCGCGATCCGGCGGCTGATCTCGCCATCGGGAAAGCCGGTGGAAAGCTTGAGCGCATGCGCGAAAAGACAGTCTCCCAGAAGCACGGAAATCGCATTGCCCCACTTGGCGTTGACGGTCGGCTGCCCGCGGCGCTTGTCGGCGCCATCGAGAATATCGTCGTGGACGAGAGTGGCGGCGTGGATGAGTTCGACGATGACGGCGAGATCGAAATGGCTGGAGCAGATATTGCCGGTCGCGCCGCCGGCCAAAAGCGCCAGCGCAGGCCGAAGCCGCTTTCCATGGCTCTCGATGGCGTAGGCGACATACCCTTCCACGGCGGGATCGAAAGCGCGCGCCTGCTGGCGGATGCGTTCCTCCACGGAGTAGAGTTGCGCGTTGATCAGCTCAAAAGTGGACTTGAGCGCCTGGGTTTTATCCGTTGAATTTTCGAGCTTTGTGAAACTTTTCACAAGAAGGAGCCTAGGGTTGGGGCGAATCGAAGTCAATTGCTCGCGCAAGCCTGGAGGGTGTGGCGCGAAAAATAAGTCGGGAGAGCGAGGAGAAATCGGGAGAAATCGGAATCGATAATATACAAATAGCTCAACGAAAGATACTAACGAATAGGGACGGCGCCGAATAAATTACAACGATAAAATCCAAGTCTCATTTGCACCCCGAAAAAGGAGGCGTATCTTGGCTCATGGTGTTTGTGTTGTTGGGTCAGAACCGCGCGGCTATTGGGTGGCCGCGCGGTTCACTTTTATAGAGGGAAGAGAGGGGAAGACATTGCGGATCGCGGATCGCGGATTGCGTATTGGGCGCTGACCGCGATGCCGTTCCCGTGAACTCCACGCCGCAGCCTCGTGATTGCGGATTTCGGATCGAATGCTGACAGCGATGCCTTTTATCAATTCGCGCGCGCGGCGTTGGATTCTTGTTTCGAACCCGGCTGCTGCCAAAAGAGATGACTGGCCATGACGACGGCGTTTTGAAGGTGGAACCGAGCCTCAGAACAATCCGCAATCCGCAATCTGCAATTGCTACGCTGGCACGGGCTTGCGGGATCCGGGAGGCGCTTGAGGGGGGCGCTCTTTTTTAGACGCCGTGCCTTTGTGGCCGGTCCACCAGAGGACGATGGGCGAGGCGATGAAGATGGAGGAATAGGTGCCGACGACGATGCCGATCAGGATGGCGAAGGCGAAGTCGTGCAAGACCGGGCCGCCGAAGAAGTAGAGCGCGGCCACGGAAAGCAGCGTGCATCCCGAGGTCAGCAGGGTGCGGCTCAGGGTCTCGTTGATCGAGGCGTTCATGATGGACTGAATCGAGCCGGTGCGGCCGCTGTGGAGCCCCTCGCGAATCCGGTCATAGACCACGATGGTGTCGTTGATCGAGTAGCCGGCGATCGTGAGGATCGCGCCCACCATGATGAGCGACAATTCGCGGCCAAAGATCGCGAAAACGCCGACGGTGATAATGACATCGTGGAGCAGCGCCACCAGGGCGCCGACGGCGAAGGACATCTCGAATCGCAGCGTCACATAGACGAAAATGCCCAGCATGCCGAGACCCAGGGCGATGACGGAGCTTTTCGCGAGTTCACCGCCGACGATCTTGCCGACTTTATCCTTCTTGTGCTCCGTGAAGCCCGCTTCGGGCATGGTCTTGAGGAGCTGGGCTTCGATCTTGTCCCCGGTGTCGATCGGGCTGCGAATCATGATGAAGTCGGTATGAGAAGAAGGATCGGTCTCCTTCTGGATGGCGACGTCTTCGATCTTCAACTCCTCGATATGCTTGCGGACATCGGCCACTTCCACGGCCTTCGCCGGGCGCAGCATGAGGAGATCGCCGCCCCGGAAATCGATGCCGAAATTATCCTGTCCGCGGAGCACAAACCCGGTGCCGCTGACCAGGATGACGGTGAGCGAAATGCCGATCCACAGGAAGCGCTTGCTCATGAAATCGAATCCCTGGCCGGAGATCAGATGCAGCATGGAAATTTTCTTCAGCAGATTGAAATTCAAGGCCCAGGAGAAGAGCATGCGCGTCACGACCATGGCGGAAAACACGGAGGCGAGGATGCCGAGCACGAGCGTGACGGCGAAGCCTTTCACCGGCCCGCTGGCCTGCCAGAACAGAATGCCCGCCGTGATCAGCGTGGTGGCGTTCGCGTCGAAAATGACGGTGAAAGCCTTTTCGTAGGCGGCATTGATGGCGACGGGCAGCGATTTGCCGGCGGCCATTTCCTCGCGCAACCGTTCGTAAATGAGCACGTTGGCGTCCACGGCGAGGCCGATGGTGAGGATGACGCCCGCGATTCCGGGAAGGGTGAGCACGAAACCGCACATCGCCATCGTGCCGAAAAGAATGATGATATTCACCGCGAGGCCGACCACCGCCACGAGACCGGCGAAACGATAGTAGATCACGACGAAAATCAGGACCAGCACAAGACCGCCGACCCCGGCCCAGATGCCACTGTTGATGGCGTCCGCGCCGAGCGTGGAGGAAGCGCTCCGCTCTTCCTCGATGACCACGGGGGTCTGCAGAGGGTTTTGCAGCGCGCTCGCCAGGCTGCGCGCTTCTTTCTCAGACATATAGCCGCCGCTGATCTGGGCGTGGCCGCCCCAAATGCCGCCCTCGGTTTTTACCGTGGGCGCCGATTGAACCGCTCCATCGAGGAGAATCGCCATGCGCGTGTTGTCCTTATTGACCTGCCTGGTGAGCTCTCCGAAGGTCTGCGCGCCCTCGCTGTCAAAGGACAGGGAAACCTCCCACTCCGTGGAAAGGCCCGCGCTGGCGCCGATCACATGGCTGCCCAGGAGATCGGCCTTCTTTTTGATCAGCAGCTTTTCCGTGCTCTTCTTGCCTTCGCGCTCCATCGTGTAGGGCACAATCTCGTAACCCACGGGCGGCGCCATTTGGCCGGCCTCGATGGCTTGCACGGCGTATTCGCTATGCGGATAGACGATATGGAACTCGAGCTTGGCCACCTTCTTCAATTGGTCGCGCGCATCGGCGATTTTGCTCTGATCCAATCCGGGGATCTGAACCAAAATACGATCCGTCCCCTGCGGGGTAATGATCGGCTCGCTCACGCCGAACGAATCGACCCGCTTCCGGATGGCTTCCATGGCCTGGTCCACCATGTCCTTGGTGACCGCTTTCTTTTCGCCATCGACGTCCGGAGGGTCCAGGCGGATCAAAAACGAAGTGCCGCCCTGCAAATCGAGACCCAAATGGATCTTTCCTGGCGTGAGCACCGTCTTCCCAGTGGGATCCTTGGGATCCTTGAGGTCAAAAGGAGGGTAGGCCAGCTTTACGCAGTAGGCCACGATCAGCACGGTCAGAACCGTGCCGAGGATCCGCTTCGCGCGTTCGCCGTCGGAAAAAAAGTACCAACCGAAGAGCATCAGCACCAGCAGGCCAAATAAAAATGTCAGGACTTCCTTGTTCATCGTGGAATCGGAAAGCGGGGGGTGGAGGTGTGAAAGAGGCTGCTACGCGGCGACCGGGGAGGAACTGGAACCCTTGTCCTTCTCGTCGGAAACCACGGTGGCGATCGATGACTTGTCGATTTCGATCTTCACGTTGTCGGCAATTTTCAGCATGAGGGTGCTGCCTTCCTTGACGTTCGAAATGATGCCGTGGATTCCGCTATTGGTGACGACCTTGTCCCCGGTCTTCAAAGTGGCAATCCGGTTGGTCAGTTCCTTTTGGCGCTGGCTCTGCGGGCGGATGGTAATGAAGTAAAACATTACGCCAAAGCAGATGATGTAGATGCCGATGGTCCCCATGCCGCCACCCGGAGGTGGAGTGGCCGTGTCTGCGAGCGTGATCAAAAATGGTAGGGTCATACGGTGCTAAGGAACTGCGGTCGAACGCTGCCGGGAGTGGCGCGCCGGAAAACAGGGAGCGAAAGGTTAGGCGCCATGATCCGTTTGTCCAAGAAAATCCTAAGCCGGAGTTTTGGGCGCCGATGCCGGGAATGACGAAATCAGAATGACGAATGACGATCGGGCGAGCGTCTTCCCAATTCATCACGCGCTTTGAGCCCTGACGGCGGCAGCAATCGAAATCGCTAAAGTGGCGTCAACATTGTCCGAACACGCCTACGCAAAGCTCAGAATCGTCATTCGTCATTCTCGCCCCTTTCCTGTGCCCGCCACCAGCACCTCCCCTGGAAGGCTCGCTGATTTCGTCATTTCCCCCGCGCCGAAGCCTCAAATGAATTCGTTGATCAGATTCTCCAGGAATTCCTGCCGGCCGCTGGCGTTTTGGGCGGTTTCGCCTTTTTCCAGCGCAATGGCCTCGAGGGAGCGAAAGCTCTCCTTCCCCGCCTCGATGCTCGCACCGAGCCCAGTGTCCCAGGAGGCATAGCGATCCTTGACGAAATTCGCGAGCCGCCCGTCGGCACGGATGGCGGCCGCGATCTTCAGGCCGCGGGCGAAGGCGTCCATGCCCCCGATGTGCGCGTGGAAAAGGTCTTCCGGGTCGATGCTCTCGCGCCGCACTTTCGAGTCGAAATTGACGCCCCCGGTGGTGAACCCGCCGTATTTCAGCGCCACCAGCATGCACTGCGTGGTCAGATAAATATCGGTCGGGAATTGGTCGGTATCCCAGCCGACGAGCAGATCGCCGGTGTTCGCATCGATGCTGCCCAGCGCCCCGGCGGCCCCGGCCACTTCCATTTCATGCTGCATGCTATGGCCGGCGAGCGTGGCGTGATTCGTCTCCAGGTTCAGCTTGAAGTGCTGGAGCAGATCGTATTCGCGGAGGAAATTCAGGCACGCAGCCGCGTCGCTGTCATACTGATGCTTGGTCGGCTCCTTCGGCTTCGGCTCGATGTAAAACTGCCCGGTAAAGCCGATCTCCTTCGCGTAATCCACCGCCAGGTGGAGGAATTTCCCGAGATGATCCAATTCGCGCTTCATGTCGGTGTTCCAGAGCGTGGAGTAGCCCTCGCGCCCGCCCCAAAACGTGTAGCCGCCGCCGCCCAGTTCGTGCGTGACTTCGAGCGCCTTCTTCACCTGCGCCGCGGCGAAGGCAAACACCTCCGCGCTCGGGCTCGTCGCCGCCCCGTTCGCGTAGCGTGGATGCACGAAAAGCTGGCAGGTGCCCCAGAGCAGCTTGATCCCCGTGCGCTGCTGCTGCTCCTTCAAAAGAGCCACGATCGTATCGAGCCAGGCGTTCGATTCCCGCAGCGTCTGCCCGTGGGGGGAGACGTCGCGATCATGGAACGCGTAATACGGCGCGCCGAGCTTCTCGGTGATTTCAAAGAAGGCCGGCACGCGCGCCTTGGCCAGTTCGAGCCCGCTCTTGCCGCCGTCCCACGGGCGAATCGCCGTCGGACCGCCAAACATATCGGCCCCCTGCCCGCACATGGTATGCCAGTAGACGACCGAGAAGCGCAGATGATCGCGCATCGTCTTCCCCTCGACGATTTCGTCCGGGTTGTAGTGCTTGAACGACAGCGGATTTTTGGACTTCGGGCCTTCGTAGGCGATGTGGCTGATGTGGGGCAGAAAATTGGAGGACATAGAGGGGTTCGAGTTCGAGCCGGGTATCTGAGGCGAACTGCGCGTGAGCGTCAAGCGAGACCGGAAGGAGGAGGAATCGTCCTTGTGCTCGTCCTTGGGCGCGAGAGGCGGTGGGGGCCGTCCTTTGTCCTCCTTCCGAAAATCGCTTCGCTCCGAGGACCGAGCCTTCCAGGGGAGGTGCTGGTGGCGGTCCAGGAAAAGGGCGAGCCGAGCTGAGCGGGTAGGTGCTGGCGGCGGCCAGGAGAGAAGCGAGCAGGACGAGCACGAAGGAGGCTCGCCGCTTGCCTGGACCACCGCCAGCACCTACCCCGTGAGGCTCGGAGGACGACACCAAGAACGAGTCCTCCGCCCGGAGGCGGAGCGCGATATCAGCGACGCGGCGACTTGGTATGAAAATCAACGCGATGGCCTTGGCGGCGAATTTCTTGAAGCCGACTTTTTAATTTTCCTTGCCATCCGGACCGAATCGCAAGAAATACCACCCGCAGCAGTTCGGTGAGGTGGCTGAGTGGTCGAAAGCGGCGCTTTGCTAAAGCGTTGTACCCTTTAAAAGGTACCCAGGGTTCGAATCCCTGCCTCACCGCCATTTTCCTCTGAGAGCCAGATTCGCCCGTCGGTGTGGAAAGCGGGTGTAAAGATCTCATAGGAGAACGTCGAAACTGTGCAAATTGCGGGGCATCGCGATTTTCCCCGGCCTGCTTCCGTCTCATGCTCGAATTGCAGCCCATTCCAAAATGTCGTTTGACCCGATTTCTGCGACCGCATCGAACAGCACTGGAGTTTCGGTCAGCCTTCGGCATCCGCCGATTGCCGCATTATCGATTTGAGAATCCACCACACCACCGCCAAGATTCCTGGAATCGTCGCCCGTGAACGTTGAAATTCCTTCACGAAACGCTCCACCGTTTCCATTTGCGGGCCGGGTTTTTCCGGCTACCCTCGTTGTCCGACATGCCCCAACCCACTGCAGAAACAATGGCAGACAGCTTGAAAAAGCTCGACGATCGAGTCAACGCGTTGGAGACGAAGCTTGCCGCCGATGCAAGCAAACGCCTCGCGCTTTTTGCCGGTGAACACGCGCTGCGGGAGGCGCTCCTGCAATTCACTCAAGAGATCGCCGCGCGGGATGGCTTATCGGTTGAAGTCTTCGTTTCTCGTTTTGAGAAAGCCATTGATTGGCACCGAGATCGGTTTCTGAGAATGCTCGAAGGTGTTGATCCGCAAATGGCAGCCCATATCGACACGCGGAGCCTCACGGACATTCCCACAGAAGCCCAACCACCCTGTATATTTTAGGGCTGAAAGCGGTGTGCCAGGTCTGCAGGCCGCCAACTTGGGCTTTGACAAATAACAGGTTCGGCAAAACAGGCTTCGTAGAACTTCTCCGCCAATGATCGTTCAGCTTGTTGCTTTGGCCTCGGTGCTTCGAGATCAGAAAGCGACCTTGTTCGCGAGGTGGCAGGCGGTCGTTTGCGGCCTGCCAGGAGCGGCCCGGCTCGATGGTCCCACCCTGCGCGATCACATTCCACAATTCATTGATGACATGATCGCCGCGATCGGCCGCCTTGAGGAAGGGGTGGTCCGGCAAGGAGGAGCGGGCAGTCCCCTCGAACATGGCATCCAACGGCTGGCCGCCGGTTTCGACATCAAGGAAGTCGTGATCGAATACAATGTCCTCCGAGGCGCGGTACTGGACGTGGCGGAGGCAACCGGTTTGCGGCTTTCGGCGGAAGAAGCCCGCGTCGTCAACAGCGTCATCGACGACGCAATTGCGTGGGCGGTCGATTCTTTTGCACGGGCGCAGGCCGTGGAACTGCAGCGTCGACGGGAAGAAAACTTCGCATTTATCGCGCACGACGTTCGCACCCCCTTGAACGCCATCTCTTTAACGGCGACAATCCTGGCCGAGAATCTGAAGCCGGATGAACACGAATCCGCAGATATGCTCAGAGTCTTGCAACGCAACATCATGCGCATCGATGCTTTGATTCGCCGCGTCATGGCAGAGGAAAAGAACCTGACAGCGGTCGGCGATTTGAACCTGGCGCGCCGGGAGATTGATCTCTGGCCTCTCGTTCACAGGTTGATTCAGGACCTGCGCCCAGTCGCAGATGCGGCGCGCATCCAGGTCAGGAATTTGGTCCCACGCGATTTGACGGTTTACGCCGACGCCGATTCCCTCGTCCGCGTATTCCAAAATTTGGTTGGCAACGGATTAAAGTTTGCTCCAGGCGGCGTGATCGAAATTGGCGCTAAAGAGGAAGGGGCGGTGGCGGAATGCTGGGTGGCGGACAATGGAGTTGGAATCGCTCCGGAGCGCATCCACCGGATCTTCGACAAGCTGGAGACGGACCCGGACCCAAAACTCGCAGGATTTGGCTTGGGACTGGCGATTTGCAAACAGGTTGTCGAAGCCCACGGAGGGGAGATTTCCGTCGAGAGCGAAGCAGGCCGCGGCGCGACTTTTCGGCTCACCATTCCCATTCCGGCCGGCGCCGGTGGATGACGGCCTGTAAGGCGAATGAGGCGAGTTCAGGGCCAAAGGAACATCCATCGTTCTTTTTCTAATTTGAGCCCGAATCGTCACGGCGTGCGGCTGATCCTTACACCAGAAGCGTATTAAAGGGCATGACTTCCAACGCTGAATCCATCCGTACCGCACACCGGGAAGGCCCTGTGGCCCGCGCGATCGAAAGACAGACCGCTAAACTTCCTTCAGACACCTTCCTCTGGGCCGCATTTGGTTCCATCGGCTTGTCTCTGGCCCTCAGGCTGGCAGGGCAAAAGCACGGAGCTTTATTCGTCGGACAGTGGGCTCCCACTTTCCTGCTCCTGGGAATATACAACAAATTGGTGAAGCTCCACGGCTCCGATCGCGTCGAAAACGGGCAGTGAATTTGAATATTCGGCATGGGGAGAAAGCAGTAAAGCGGCCCGTGAGGGAATTTGGAAGGCACTTGCAAGAGCCGAGCATCGATGCATGAATGCTGGATGATCCGTCTGAATCCGTTCTTCAGAAATTTGGCGGTCGTGCTTGCCGTGGCGTCCGGTCTCCTGGCTGCCGCTGGCGCTCGCGCCGCAGAATACGCGGTAGAGATAGATTTGCGAGAACAGCGGGCCTACTTGCTGCGCAACGGTCGCATGATCATGGAAAGTCCAATTTCGAGTGGCCGACCGAATTACGAAACGCCGACAGGGCGCTTCGAAGTGATCGAAAAAGAACGTGATCATCGATCGAATTTATACGGCAAGATCGTGGATTCCCAGGGACGAACAATCGTCGCCAATGCCGATGTTGACATGCCGGTTCCGGAAGGGGGAAAATTCGTCAATGCACCGATGCCTTATTTCATACGATTTGAGGGCGGAATTGGAATGCACGCAGGATATTTGCCGGGTTACCCAGCATCCCACGGTTGCGTCCGTCTTCCCGAGGCTCGGGCCATTGAATTCTTGGGGGAGGGTTTGGCGTCAGGTCTCAATATTTGACATTCGGAACGCTTGAGAAGTCCGCGGTTGGACACGCCACACATCGAGTTTTTCGTTTCCCGCGATCCTGGAATCAGGTCCGAATGGCGCTGAGATAAGGCGCGTTTGAGATGGTTTAGGTGAGTGAAAGGCGAGCGAGTTACGCTCCGTTGGAGCTTTTTAAACGCAGGGCCGCATTCCCAAGGCGACCCTCGTTCCTCGCTGTGCCCTGGGCTTTCAACTGCCGGGCCTTCGGCCGTCGTCGCAGAACGCTTATCTTAGCGGCATTACTCCCTGACCCGAACGGCGCTAAGACAAGCGGTAATTGAGATAAAGTCTGACCCTCGGCGACACGAGCAGGCGTGAAGCGCCCGTATTCAAAACGCTGCCATCCTGAGCTCGTCGAAGGATCTCCGATAGCCGGTATTGCATCTGAAACGAGGTGTTAGAGGAACACATGATACTTGAGATCCTTCAACTCCGCGGACTCCGTTCAGGATGACAGCGTTGTTGGATGCGGCGCCTTACCGCCGGGGAGCATCCCTAAAGACTCTTATCTTCGCGCCATTCCTCCCTGACCCCTACCCGCAACCGGAATCAAAATGGCGCTGCAGGTTCGAGAATCCACTGCTTGAACCCAAACGTAAAGTTTCCACACTGACTGCCGAAGAGTCTGATGCTGGAATCTTAGTTTCGGAATTCGATGGTTTGGGGGGATGATGCAGCGTGACCCGCTTCTACGCTCTCACGTTCTTTTACCGAGAGCAGAACTTTAAGCCGCGCGCCGGCGTTTGAGACGCCCGAAACCGAGCAATATGGAGGACCCAAAAAGCAGCGCACTTCCGGTGTTGATTTCGGGCACTGCGATCACGGTGAGAGAAACGTCGTTCGCCGAGACACCGCC
>Ga0302319_10019859_pt1 | contig 12185 bp, 11 predicted proteins | sample Bog_T0_2_FD_203319 | JGI IMG/M metagenome (GOLD analysis project Ga0302319, IMG submission 203319) | Peat permafrost microbial communities from Stordalen Mire near Abisko, Sweden - Bog_T0_2 | ecosystem: Environmental > Terrestrial > Soil > Wetlands > Peat | place: Sweden: Abisko, Stordalen Mire... | reverse complement strand
AGAATCCCCTCAACCGTCATCTGCAGTGGACCGACGGCGTCATCAAATTCATCGGCATCAGTGGAGAGCCGCGCCGCATCGTCGCCGTCGTCCCCGATTTCGACGATGAAAACATCATCCCGTCCCCCACCATGACTATCTATCAGCCAGTCGACCAGGAAGGATGGAGTAACCGCCTCTTTGTGCGCGCACATCAGGATGCCTACGCGCTCGTTCCCTCCATCGCAAAGACCGTTCACGATATGTCCGCCGACCAGCCCGTCGAGAAAGCCAGCACGCTAGGCGATATTCGCGCCGAAGTTCTGACGCCCGACAAGCTGAACGCAATCGTGTTTGGCGGCTTCGCAGCCGTAGCCCTCTTAATCTCCGTCGTTGGAGTAGCCGGCGTGCTTGCCTTCAGTGTCAGCAGCCGCACCCGCGAGTTCGGAATCCGTATGGCACTCGGCGCATTGCCGCGCAACATTCTGGGCATTGTGTTAGTCGAAGGCGCAGCCATGGCCGCCATAGGAGTGGGCGCTGGCGTAGTGGTAGGCTTTGCGCTCTCCCGCGTCATCGCCAAATACGTAACGGAGATTCACCAGCCCGGCGCGCTGGCATTTGTAGCCTCCTCCGCCGTAATTCTATGCGCGGCAGTAGTAGCCTCGGCAGTCCCAGCAGCCCGCGCAGCCAGAGTAAACGCAGTAGAAGCGCTCCGCTCCGAGTAGCCAGATCGCGCCGAAATCGTGGCACAAACGTGCACGCGTGCCTCTGCTTAGAAGCACAGGTCGTTCTGTCCGTGCGGACGCGCTAGCCTGATCTAATATGGCCACGCAAACGTGTGACAAACAGTGCAAATAGGGCACTTTTAAGGCCGTTTAAGTGCGAAATAAGCGCAAACAGGTGCGTTTTTGATGCGCTTTTTGCGCGCAGAAATGCCCGTTTGGGGAGCGAAAGTGCTAGCACTGCAAGCAGAGAGCTGCCAGCTTTCAGCTCTCAGCAATCAGATACGGCACGGGACCGGGCCCTCGACCCAGAGGATACCCCGTTGCCCCGGCGCCCCGGTCCTGCCATGACACAAAGCCGCGAACTTATTGGCGCATTTGGAGTGCCGCCGGAGCTAACCGGATGATCATTAGACAGAATAAGAAGTCGGGCTTCGGCCCCTGAAGGACGCATCGGGTGCATCCACGCCAATCTGCTCAATGCGTTTGCCGTTCCGGACGATCCTTCCGCAGGGAGGGGATGAGAATAGCCTAGGTTGAAACCCTGGGATTAGGCACGGGGCGAATTGCGCCGCCCTGTAGGAGCGGTATGATACTCGCTTGGAGGCTGCTCTCTATGTCGCATACCTATTGCTCCGCCTTGTTTCACTGTGTTTTCTCGACGAAGGAGCGCAAGAGGGCTTTCACGCCGGAATTGCAGGGGCGCCTTTGGGCGTATATGGGTGGGATTGCGCGGGAAAATGGAATCACGGCGCTCGCGGTGGGCGGAACGGGCGACCATGCGCACCTCCTTCTCTCTTTGCCCTCGACGGTGACGGTCGCCAATGCGATGCAGAAGATCAAGGGCGGGTCGTCGTTGTGGTTGCATGAGAATTGCGGGTTGAAGACGTTTGAGTGGCAGAAGGGGTATGGGGCATTCAGCGTTGGGTGCTCACAGGTGAATGCAACCGTGGCGTACATTGCGGGGCAGCAGGAGCATCATCGGAAGCGGGATTTTCAGGCGGAGTTTTTGTCCATTCTGAAGCGGCACGGGATTGATCACGACCCTCGGTATGTCTTGGGGTGAATCATGGTTTTGACGATTTGAGGGGCAAGGTATTGAGGATGATCCCGTTGCACGGTTGGGGATGATCATCGTTTTGGCGATTGGAAGGCACGGATTGAGGATGATCCCGTTGCATGGTTGGGAATGATTCATGCCGTCCCTACAGGACGGCGAGGCATTTTGGGGCATGGTTTCCACGGGTTCCACCCTTTCCACGGGTTCCACCCTTTCCACGGGTTCCACCCTTTCCACGGGTTCCACCCGTGGCTATTTTCATCGGGCCCCTCTGGGGCGGGGCGCCAGCGGTCCGAGGACACAGAAGCGCCGCAGACAATTTCTGAGATTTTCCATAGACCGTGCGATTTCCTGAACGAGAACGCTGAGCCGCAGGCAATACGGGGATCGGTGCAGCTTGCCGAGTGACAGGACGGTTACCTCGTGAGCATGTACTGTGTTTCAATAGAAGCAATGGCAACCCCCAGAAGATCGACGGTGCGCGGGCGCGCAATTCAGGCCAGCCGCAAGGCCCGCGAGTATGCCATGGTCGTGCGCGCCCTGGCCTCCACCTCGCATCCGGTGCTGGCGCAGATTATCCCCGCGCGCTTCTGCAACCTGAGCTGCGGCTACTGCAACGAGTACGACAAGGTCTCTGAGCCCGTGCCACTGGAAGAAATGTACCGGCGCATCGACCACCTCGGCCGCCTCGGCACGGCCATGATCGGCATCTCCGGCGGCGAGCCGCTCACTCACCCGCAACTGGACGACATCATCCGGCGCATGAGGAAGACGGGCGCAATCGCCGGCATGATCACCAACGGCTACCTGCTCAATGTCGAGCGGATTGAACGGCTTAACCGCGCCGGCCTGGACCACATGCAGATCAGCATCGATAATCTAGTCCCCGACGAAGTGTCGAAAAAGAGCCTCAAAGTCCTGGACAAGAAGCTGCAGATGCTGGCCGACCACGCCGAGTTCCACGTCAACATCAACTCAGTAGTTGGCGGCGGATTCAAGAATCCCAACGACGCGCTGGTCATCGGCAAGCGTGCGCTGGAACTGGGCTTTGAATCTACCATCGGGATCATCCACGACGGCAGCGGGCAACTGAAGCCGCTCAACCAGGACGAGACCAGGGTCTACTTCGAAATGAGCCACCGGAAGAAGACCAACTACGCCCAGTTCGACAAGTTTCAGGCGGCGATTGTGCAGGGCATGCCCAACGACTGGCGGTGCCGCGCCGGCTCCCGCTATCTATATATCTGCGAAGACGGCCTGGTCCACTACTGCAGCCAGCAGCGCGGCTACCCCGGCGTACCGATTGCGGAGTACACGACGGCGGATGTGAAGCGGGAGTTTTTGACGGCGAAAAGTTGCGCTCCCAACTGCACCGTGGGTTGCGTGCATAGAATCAGCTATATAGACCACTGGCGCGCGCCGCAGACCCATACCATTTCGCCGGGGCCGGTATCGCAGGGCGGAAATGCGGCGGATGTGCTGGTGAACATACAGACCGGGGATTGAGAGCGCATCTCCTGGCGAAAGTCTTCAAAAACAGCAATGGCACCCTCGTGTTAGAGTGGGGAATCCACGGAGGATAGGGCGGTATGGCGACTGGGGTCGAGATCCCGGGGAGCGGCGAGACGATCGACCTGCAGCAGCAGGTGGCGCGTCTGCAGGCTCTGCTCGAGGCGTCAAGGCAAGTTCATTCGACGATCCACGAGGAGGCAGTGCTGGAACAGGTGCTGCGCATTGTGGTGCGAGAGCTTGAAATGGCTGGGGCGGCGTTTCCGGGGACTGGGCTTGCCTATGGCGACCCGGTGATTCCGGACGAGGGCGGGGCGGCTGGTGCTGGGGATCTGGAAGGTTCCCAGACGGCCGGTCATCCGTTGTCCTTCTATCCATTGAACGACCGCGCCGGCACCCGCATGACGGAGCTCGTGGTGGCTGCGCCGGATGGACGGGAACTGACCATCTACGAGGCCGACTTTATTGAGGGGCTGGCATTGCAGGCGTCGGTGGCTCTGGAAAATGCGCGAAACCACAAGCGGAATGTGGAGTTTGCGCGCGTGCAGCAGGATCTGGACGCTGCCCGATTGATTCAGCGGTCGCTTTTGCCGCAGGAGTTGCCGGAGATCAGCGGATATTCGGTCGGGTTTCGCTCGGTTACCTGTTATGAGGTTGGCGGGGATTACCTGGATATCGTGGAGCAGCCTGACGGAAGCCTGTTGATTGCGGTGGCGGATGTGGCGGGCAAGGGGCTTGCTTCCGCGATCATGGCTACGAGCTTTCGATCGGCATTCCGGGCGATGGCGGCCAGTGGTATGCCGCTTGACGAGCTTGCTACCCGAATGAACCAGCATCATTGGCAAGAGGGCGATGAGGCGCGCCGCCGGTATGTGACGGCGATATTCCTCCGGTTATATCCAGAGCTTGGCGAGGTTGAGGTGGTGAACGCGGGCCACAACCCCGGTTTTCTTGTGGAGCCAGGCGCCGAGCCGCACGAGTTTCAGGCCACGGGTACGCCTCTGGGTCTTTTGCCTGGGATGCGCTATACGAGCGAGCGGCACGGGTTTGCGCCGGGGGCGCGGCTGCTTTTCTATACCGATGGGCTGACGGAAGTTTTCAGGGGGGATGAAGAATTTGGTCCCGAAAGGCTATTAGATCAATTTTCCAAGTGCCCTGAGGAGAAGGCCGATGGTATTCTCGATGCATTGTGGACAAGCCTCGTGGAGTTCTCTGAAGGGGGCCCGCAGTCGGACGATATGACCGCACTGGCTCTTTGCCGGTGGAGGAGTAACCCGGAGATGGCGGCATGAGCGAGATAAAGACCACCACTGTGGAGGTGCGGCTACCGTCTCGGATGGGATTTGAGAAGGTAGCAATGAGCACGGCTTCGGCAGTGGCCAAGCTGATGGGTTTTCCCGAAGAACGGGTCGAAGACCTTAAGACTGCGGTGGCGGAAGCGTGCATCAACGCAATCGAGCATGGGAACCGGCTGAACGAAAAACTATCGGTCGGGGTTGTGCTGAGCGCAGGTGTGGATTCACTGGAAGTGAAGGTGATCGACGACGGCAAGGGGATGAGCAAGAAGCAGGCCAAGCCGGACATTGACCGCAAGATGCATGGCGAGGAGGATCCGCGCGGGATGGGAATGTTCCTGATCCAGGCGCTGGTGGACGAGGCGGAGTGGGTAGCCGGCTCGGAAGGCAGGGCGAGTTATGTCCGGCTGGTGATACGGTTGGATAAGGATGCATGAGCGGGCCGGATCGGCGGCCCAAACCGAATAAAGAGAACGGAGAGAACTGATCGTGCAGAGTGAAACCAAATCGCGAGTTGACCAGCTAACATCCCCGGCGGGGCATGCGGTGACCGTACTACGCTTTGAGGGCGACATTGCCAGCACCTCTAAGGAAGCGGTCTTGGGGGCATATCAGGCATTGCCGAAAGGCACAATCAAGCAGGTACTATTGGACTTCACCAAGGTGGATTACATCAATTCCAGCGGGATCGCACTGGTGATCCAACTGCTGATGGAAGCTGCGAACGCCGGCCAGAAAGTGTATGCCTTTGGGCTGTCGGCGCACTTTACCAAGGTGTTCACCATGGTGGGGATAACCAAGTACGCGGGACTGTTTCCGGGGCAAACGGAGGCTCTGGCGGCGCTCTAAAGGGACGGACTTCTCAGGAACTTTGGGGTGCGGCGCGATGAGCGCGGCACAGACTGCCCCTGCGGGCCTGTTGTGGGCTGGACAAGGCTGGACAAGGCAATAATGCATTTCAATTTCGATTTCACGACCGCGCAGGTTCTGTGGACGCTTACGTTTGCGGCGCTGCTGGTGCTTCTGGTTGTTTTGCTGGGGCGGGACCGGGTACGGCTTTTTCCGTGGTTCACGGCAAGCATTGCGCTGGTAACGCTGCGCATGTTGATTGGCAGACTGCTCTATGGGCGGATTGCGCCGATCCAGATGAGCACGGTTTTCATCCTTCTGGGCGTATTGGGATCGCTGATTGGACTGCTGGTTTTAGTAGAGGTGGCGAGGCGTGCCTTTGGTGGTTTACAGCGCTCATTGTGGATTGTGAACACGGTGGGAATGGTGACGGTCGCTTGCGGGGTGCTGGCGGCCTGGGGACCGTGGCCGGTATGGAAGACGCTGACGGCGGATTCGCAATTGGCAACGCTCCGGCTGATTGAGCTGGTGGCGCAAAAGGGCAACCTGCTGGCGGAGTTGCTGGCAGTGGAGCTCGGCCTGGTGATGGCGATATTTGGACGCCGCTTCAAGGCCGGGTGGCGCAGCCAATCGCAACAGATCGCAATTGGGCTGTCGACAGCAGCAATTTCGGAATTGATAGTGTTGGGAGCCTGGCAATTGATTGCGACCAGGACAACCCCACACAGTCAGGCGGACGTCAATCGGCTGGTGGACCTGGGAGCCAGGCTGGTGAATGGCAACAAGGTTGTGTACCTGGCCGTGCTGGTGTGGTGGATTGTCTGGTTCTGGATGGACGAGCCGGGAGCCGGCGGAGTTGGGGAAGTCTTGATCGTGGACGCCATTCCTGTGGAAGCGGACGCGGATATCGCGGAGCACGTTGAGGGTGGGGAGCAATCTGCCGCGGAGTAGCGGCTTGCCGACTTAAATGTGGCAGCTTGCCTGGCCACGCTTTTCCAAATAGCGCTGGTGGTATTCCTCAGCACGCCAGAAGGTCTGGGCCGGCTCGACCTTGGTGACAATGCGTTTGGGTTTGAAGCGCCCTTCGGCAGTGAGCTGCTCTATTTTTGCGTGGGCCTGGGCTTCCTGCTCGGGCGAGTGAAAGAAGATAGCGGAACGATACTGGGTGCCCCAATCCGGACCCTGGCGGTTTAGGGTGGTGGGGTCGTGAAGCGAAAAAAAGGCGTCGAGGAGCTGGTCGAACGAAACCTCCGAGGGATCGAAGTCGAGTTCAACGACCTCGGCATGGCCGGTGGAATTGGTGCAGACATCTCTGTAGCTGGGCTGGTCCAGTTGGCCGCCTTCATATCCAACTGCTGTTGCCGTGACCCCTTGTATGGCGGCAAAGGCCGCTTCGACACCCCAGAAACAGCCGGCTCCGAATGTTGCCTTTTCCTGACTCATGTGTGTTGAGATGCGCGAGGGCTGCCCTGGGAAGCAGCTTTTGACGAAAATGAGGGCGACAGAGCTTTATCGCGCGCATTTTTGAAAGGACACGTTGCGGCGTGCGCGATTAGACTGAGAACACACTGAATGGCATTCAGCGAGATTCTTCAGTTTTCGCCGCATTTCTTCCGTCCTTGACGCAGCCTGTGGTCAGAATCCGGCTACCGGGACCCAGGACACGGGACCAAAAAGGCGAAAGAGCACTCGGTTGACGGTATTCGTTTTACGGCAACCGGAGAGGCGCTGTAAACTGCGGGCAAGACAAGGCAAAGAGAATGAATTTCGATTCTGGACTTTCGGTAGTTGAAGTGCTCTGGTGGTTGACGCTGGCAGAACTGACAGTGCTGCTGCTGATCCTGTTTTGGCGCGTACGTCAACGCAACTTTCCCTGGTTCATGGCGAGCCTTTTCCTGATTGGGCTCCGGTCGGTGCTTAGCAGGGTAGCGCACGACGTTCCTTCGGTCACTATGAACGCCATTGCTATTGCAGTGGACAATCTGGAAGCACTGGTTGCTTTGCTGGTGTTGGTGGAACTGGCGCGACGGGTATTCAAAGGCGTGAAGCGCAAGACCTGGATTCTGTGGACACTTGCTTTTGTAGCAGTGGCCGCCATTGCAGTCATCCTTTGGGGACCGTGGCCCGCGGCGGACACTCTGAGCACAGATTCAACGGTGGGAATACTGCGGCTGCTGGAACTGGTGGCGGAGAAGAGCGCACTTCTTGTAAACATACTGACAATCGAGTTGTGCTTGCTGGTGTTCTATTTTGGTCGCCGCTTCGAGGCCGGTTGGCATACTTACAAGCAAAGGCTGGCCATAGGGCTCTCGACGTCGTCATTGGGACAGTTGGTTGTGCTGGGATTGTGGCAGTTGATAGCGATAACAGGGGCGCCGAAGGATTTGACGGATTTTCTGCACATCCAGAGTATCGGCAGAAGGCTGCTCGACGCCAACATGGTTGTGTATCTGACGGTGCTGGTTTGGTGGATGATTACCCTGGGGAAGACGCGGGGGCGCAAACTTTGGAAGAATGCCGAGATGCGGTCTTAAGCAACGAGGCGCCGTTGGGTAGCGTACATGGGCGCAGGACTTTTTAGGGATCGTGTGATGAAGTATTGATGGGGAATTGCGTAGGCGAGCACCGGAAGCAACAGCTAAAGAGGCCGGATGCTGTGAGCCCAGGCTGACGGAACATTTCAACCATCTGGCCGCAATGGTCAATTACATCGAAGTTCTTCGCGGTGGTCAGGTTGTCAGGTTGTAGATCAGGCCATATGGATCCCTTATATAGATCCTCGGAAATTGCGGCTCGTCCTTTATGACTTCGCAGCCGGACTGCACCAAACGCCGCGCAGCTTCGCCGACGTTGTCGACCGTAACTTCAAGCACTGGGCCGAGAGCGGGGCCCCGCTCGATAAACAGGTTGATGTTGGGACCATGAAGGCTGATCATTTCCGGGTCCTCTCCGGTGATTTCAAAGCCAACCCGGCTTACGTAGAAGGCCGCCGCGGCTTTGGGGTCGGGCGTCTGGATGAGGATGTCTGTGCCGAAGGTGTTTGGCATGGTGCTCCTCCATATGAACAAAATCCGATTGAGAATTGTGGTCTCCCACCCATTCGCTAGAAAAAAGCGAATGGATGGGCACGGGGCATTTGGATGGTGATTCAATCCCTGACAGTATTTAAGGCCGCTTCTTGCCGAAGGAGCCGGGCCGCTTGCCACCGGGACGTGGCCCGCTCTTCGATGGGGGTCTGGATTTGCCGCCCGCGCCTGGTTTGCCCTTCCCACCGAAGCTGGGCTTGGGCTTCCAGGCGGGCTTTCCGCCCGGCCGATGGCCTGGACCTGAATCCGTGCGAGGCGGGCGCGGCGCAAATGAGCCTTCGTCGGCTTCGCGCTGGAAGGGACGCTGGCCGGGGCCGCCTGGCTTTGAATCGCCCCCCGGTCTCGAATTAAAAGACCGATTCGGTGCGCCGCCATAGGTGCGGCCGCCCGGCTTCGACCCCTCAGAGAATGACCTGTTCGCTGAAGCTCCGGGTTTCCACCCCACGGACGAAGACCTGTCCGCGGGGGCCCCGGGCTTGCTGCTCGGGCGCGGACCGCCTGCGCGGGGCTTGCCGCTGCTGGTGGTGAAGGGGCGGGCGAGACTTCCCTGTGGGCCACCTTCCTTACGGAAGGACGGACGGGACGAGCTCGTACGCCCAGTGCTGGAACGGCCGGGGCCCGAGCGAGTTGGGCTTGGCCGGTCGAAGCTGGGACGGTCCGAGCTTGGCCGGTCCGAGCTGAGACGATCGAATCCGGGACGATCTGGCCGAGAGCTGGACGAGCCGGGGCGTTCTGTGTAGGGACGTGATGGGCTGGAGCGGATGGGTGTGGGGCGATCTGACCCTTTGATCTCTTCAATATGAAGGTTTGGCGGCCTCACCGGGCCGAAATCTTCATCGCGGCCGGGCGCTTCGCGGCGGGGAGCGGACTTGCGGTCCGCGGGCGGGCGCTTGTAAGGCGGCCAATCCTGGCCTTCGGGCTTTTTCCCGGCAGGTTTGGGTGGGAAGGTGCGGCCGGTCGCAGGCTTGCCGGCGTAAGGCCGGCTCGTGGCCGGCTTGTCCGGGTAGGACCTGGCGGCTGGCGGCCTGGCTCCGAACCCTCGGCCTGTGGCAGGGCCTTTTTCGTAACGCTTGACTCCGTATGGTTTGGAACCGAAGGGCTTTCCAGCAGGCGGACGGCTTGCGCCGCTCGAGTCCGCGGCAAACCGCGCGGGGGGCCGGGTGGGGCCATCGCCTCGCTTCCAGGCGGGACGAGCGGATGGGCTGGCGGCGGGCCGGTCTGTGTCGATTCTCTGCTCGAACGACCGCTTGGGCCGGTAGTCCCTGGGGCCTGGGGCTGGGCGTTCTTCGAAGGACTTGTTTGCAAATGGCCTTTTTCCGAAGGGCTTGGAAGCACGCGGGCCGGTGGTGCGGGGAACGATGGTTGGCAATTGGCCGGCGTCCGCGGCGTTGCGGCGGCGAACATCCTTGGATCTTGGTGTCCGGAGCGTTCCGTCCGCCGCTTTGCGCAGGAGTTCCAGCTCCGGAGCGTCGAGTTCGCGGAGGTTGCCGGGTTCCTGGTCGAGGATGAGCGGGCCATAGCCGACGCGGCGAATCTTCTCGACGAAGTGGCCGATTTCCTCGAACATTTTGCGCAATTCGCGGTTGCGGCCTTCAATCAGAACAACTTCGTACCAGGGATTGTCGCCCTGGCGAACCTGGCGAATGCGGGCCGGCGAGGTGCGGACGCGGTCGGAGCCAGGTTTGCCGCGTTCGATTGCGACGCCTGCGCGAAGTATGTCGAGTTCAGCCTCGCTGGGAACGCCGGCGACTTTGACCAAGTAAGTTTTTTCCACGCCGGCGGCGGCGCGGGTAAGGCGGTTGGCAAGCTCGCCGTCGTTGGTCACCAGCAGCAGGCCTTCGCTCATATAGTCGAGGCGGCCAACGGGGTAAAGGCGCTCGCGCATCTTCTCAAAGAACTGCATCACCGTGGGGCGGCCTTCGGGATCCTTGACGGTGGTGACGAATCCGCGGGGCTTGTTTAGGACGAAGTAGCGGAGCCGCTCGGCGCCTTGGAGCAACTTGCCGTCGACGCGGATGTGGTCGCGAGCGGCGTCTGCCTTGGAGCCAAGTTCGGTGACGATTTTTCCGTTCACCTGCACGCGGCCCTGCTCGATAAGCTCCTCGGCTTTGCGGCGGCTGGCCACGCCGGCCTGGGCAAGGATCTTCTGGAGGCGATCGAGTTTGGCGGGCGGACGAGGCTTTGGAATGAACTCGGGCTCTGTTTCCTCTTCGGATTCGGCGCCGGCGACCGCTGCTTCGATTTCAGGGACGCCTTCGGCTTCAAACTCGGCTTCGGCCTGGTCTTCGGCGGCTTCAATTTCCGCCGCGGTTTCTGGGCCAGGTGCGGGGTCAAGCGCAGTTTTGGCTTCGCCGCTGGTCTCGTCGCCGATTGGGTCCAGAATTTCGGGCAGGGCCTCTACTGCCGGCTCAATGGCCTCAGGGACGGGCTTACTGGTCTTCGTCGTCTTCGCGGCTTTTTTCGGCGCTGCCTTTTTCGCTGCGGCCTTCTTCGGGCTGGTTTTCTTTGCTGCTGTCTTCTTCGGTTGGGTCTCTTTCGGCATGGGAAAGTGTCTCAGTTTCTGCCTGCTCGGTGGCGGGAGGCGCAGCAGGCGCTGCCTCTGCGGGGGTTGGGGATTCGTGGCTGGCCGCCATCACGGCGGTCTCGGGGGTTACAGGAGAGGCGCCGGAAAACTCGTCTTCAAAGTATTTTTCGGTGGTTTCATCGAGGGCAGTTGAGTTCGTTTCGAGGCTGAGGTTCAGGTCCGGATTTGCAGTGGTTTCCAAGTCCAATCCTTCAGAATCGGAGGGCTCCGGTTCGTCGAGCTCGATGGCGGCCATTTTCTCAAATTCCTCCATCGAGGGAAGTTCGGATACATCTTTGAGCCCGAAGCGGAGGAGGAATTCGCGGGTGGTTTTGTAGAGGATGGGGCGGCCGATGACCGGTTTGCGCCCCGCGGTGGCGATCAGCTTGCGGGCGAGCAGCGAACCGAAGACTCCAGAGGAATCGACGCCGCGAATCTCATTCACTTCAGGCGCGGTTACGGGCTGTTTGTAGGCGACGACGGCTAGTGTCTCAAGAGCGGGCAGGGAAAGCTTGAGCGCCGGCTTGAGGCTTTTCACGAAGGAGCGCACCGCGTCGTGGCACTCGGGTTTCGTGGCCATGCGGAAGCCGCCGGCGATTTCGCGAATCTCGACGCCGCGATCGTCGGAGGCATAGTCTGCGATGAGTTCGTCGAGAAATTGGCGGAGAATGGCGCGCACCTCGCGGTCGCGCAAACGAGCCAGACGCCGGGCTTCAATTTCGGTTTGAGCGGAAGAGCCTTCGGCGTCAGCGGAGGAGTCGGCGGACCCAGAGGGCTCAGCCTTTTCTGCTGGAGTGTCTTCCAGGCTTTCCTCGGGTTGCGAATCGGACACCATTTCGGTTTCGGAATGAGTGGATTCGGCGGCCGCGTCCGTGGTGGTTCCGGCAGGGTCGAGGTCCAGGTATGCCAATTCGTCGGGGAGCAACGGCAGCGTCTCGGCGTCTTCGGCTTCGGGAGCCTCGATCCGGGTGGCTTGCGTCGCCTTCCACTCCAGGGCATCGGGGGCAAACAAGGCGGTGAGCTGGGCCAGTGTGACCGGCTCCTCCGCGGCGTAGATGACAGCTTCCAGCTTGGCTTTCAGGCTCATTCTGCAATAGGTACCTCAAGTATGGTACCGGAAAG
>Ga0302319_10019856_pt1 | contig 12186 bp, 12 predicted proteins | sample Bog_T0_2_FD_203319 | JGI IMG/M metagenome (GOLD analysis project Ga0302319, IMG submission 203319) | Peat permafrost microbial communities from Stordalen Mire near Abisko, Sweden - Bog_T0_2 | ecosystem: Environmental > Terrestrial > Soil > Wetlands > Peat | place: Sweden: Abisko, Stordalen Mire... | reverse complement strand
GGGCCGCTATAACCGCAAATCCCGGCGCCACAGCCCCCAGGAGCAAAAGTATTTTGCGGAGCTTTTTTTTAAAAAAGCGACTTCTTTCCTAAAACTTCGGCGGCGGCGCGCCCGGCGGGCCGGGCCGCGTGAACGGATTGAGTCGCAGATTTTCCTGCCGGTAGAATTCCGCGTTCACCAACGCGCGGTCCAGGAACAGCGCCACTTCGGCCTGCACCGGCGCCAACATGCTCGGCAGGGCGGCAAATTCGTGGGTGTGGCCGTGGTAGAGATGGAGGTCGGTTTTCGTTCCGGCTTCGGAAAGCGCCTCGAACAAATGCAAAGAATCTTTGTGGGACACGATGTGGTCGAGCGTGCCGCTGAGCAGGAAGGTGGGCGGAAAGCCGGGGGCGACGTGGTTGATGGGGCTGGCTTCGGCCGCCCCGGCCTCGTTCTGGCCGGCCAGCAGGCGGGCGACGGGCGGCGCGCGATTGCCCGCCAGGTCGGCTGGGGCGAAGAACGCCACGACCGCGTTGACTTCAGCATCGCCTTGCGGATGCGGCGCGGGCACGCCGAAGCAGGCTTTGCCGGCGGTGCCGGCGGCCAGCAGCGCCAGGTGGCCGCCGGCGGAGTAGCCCTGCAGCGCGATTTTCTGCGGGTCGATGAGCAGAAAATCCGCGTTGTTGCGAACCCAGCGGATGACGTCCTTGACGTCGTTGATCTGCGCGGGCCAGGGCGCCTCGCCCAGCAGGCGGTATTCGGCGGCGATGGCGACAAAGCCGTGCTGGGCGAGAAGTTTGGCGTAGGCGTGCGTGTCGCTGCGATGGCCCATGGCCCAGGCGCCGCCGTGCAGCAGAATGACGGCGGCGCGCTTGCCCTCGCCTTCCGGCCAAAAGATGTCGATGCCGAGATCGCGCTCGACCGCGCGCTGTACGAGTTCCGGCGTTCTCTGGCCCATTTTGCCCTCTTTTCATTTAGCGTTCGTTCACAGTTGGCGGGGACGCCGCCGGGCGCTGCAACGTTGCAATTCACTTGACTTAATATGAGGCCAGTTTTAGTAATTGTCAAACGGCGCGTCCTAAACAATGACGAAAGTCTGTCACATTGCAAGATCTTCCCGTCACCATTCCCACCGCGGCCACTGGAATTTCCCGCCCGATGCAGGATAGTTTTTACCTTGTCAGCGTCGCCGCCCGTGGCTGGGAGACACCCGACATCATCACGTTTGACCTGACCAGCCCGGCGGGCGGTGAGCTTGCCGCGTTCACCGCGGGGGCGCATATCGATGTCGAGGTGGCGCCCGGGCTGGTGCGGCAATACTCGCTGCTGAACGATCCGGCGGAGCGGCATCGCTATCGGATCGGCATTTTGAAAGATCCGGTTTCGCGCGGCGGCTCGGTGGCGGCGCACGCCATACAGGCGGGCGCGCAAATTCGAATCGCGGGACCGCGCAATCATTTTGAGCTGGCCGACGGGCCGCACGAGACGCTGCTGCTCGCCGGCGGCATCGGCATCACGCCGCTGCTGTGCATGGCGCAGCAATTGCACCAGGAGGGCAAGCCGTTTGCGATGCATTACTGCGCGCGCAGCCGCGCCGCGGCGGCGTTTCTGCCGTTGCTGGCGACCGCGCCGTTTGCGGAAAACGTGCATCTTCATTTCGATGACGAAGCGGACGAACAGCGGCTCGACCTGAAAACCCTGCTGCCCGCGCTGGCGCCGGATGCGCATCTCTACGTGTGCGGGCCTGGCGGTTTCATGGCGTGGTGCATCGAAACAGCACTCGCCGCCGGCATCGATGACGCGCGCGTGCACCGGGAATATTTCAAATCCGACATTGCCGCGGAACAGCCCGGCGATACCAGCTTCGAAGTCCAGCTCGCCTCGACTGGCGCCGTCTATACCGTGGGCGCGCATACCACGATTTTGAACGTGCTGCGCGAGCACGGCGTGACCATGCCCGCGTCCTGCGAGACAGGCGTGTGCGGCACGTGCCTGACGGGCGTAGTCTCCGGCACGCCGCTGCACCGGGATCTCTACCTCACGAATGAGGAGAAGGCGGCGGGAGATGTTATCTTGCCGTGCTGCTCGAGAGCCGCTTCGGCGTTGCTGGTGTTGGATATTTAAAAGGTCGGAAGGAAGAAGTTACTTTTTTTGAAAAAAAAGTAAGTCGCCCGCGACCGCGGCAAAAAAACTTTTGCTGGTGGCGTTGCAACTCCGGTGTCTCTTTATCGCCCCTGACAGGGGCGATCAAAGAGACACCGGCGCCGAAACGCCACCAGCAAAAGTTTTTTGCGCCGCACCCGCGGAGGGGCTTTTTTTCAAAAAAGCGCTTCGTGCTACCTCGGAATCTCCGTCTTCGGCATCTTCCAGTCCGTTGACCAATCCTTGGTCGGCTTGCCATCCGCCAGCAGCGTCAATTCGCGCGCCAGCAGGCGGCGCAGGTAGATGATGCCGGCGTCCGATGTGCCCAGCATTTCCTTCGTCCGATCCACAATCACCCCCTGCCCTACCTGGGCGGACGTGTCTTCCAACGCCACGAACACCGGATGGTCTCGGTGATCGGCCAAAGTCGTTTTGCCCGCCAGCACGCTGCGGCCAAGCTCCGCCGTGCTGGGCCGCGACGCGCGGATCGCCATCACTTCGGCGTGGGTGCGCTTGTAGTTTTCAGCGTCTTGCCCGGTGACCGGCACCAACTGGGTGAGGAACGCGGAATGCGTGAAATCGTCATGCGCGACGTGGATGATGTAGGTGTCCCGGAACTGCGGACCGGCACCGCGGCGGTTTTCCTCGTTGAATGTGGGAATATACAGCCGCACCATGGAGGGCAGCATGAGAACCGAAATGTTCTTGATGCCGCCTGGCACTTCCAGCGTGCGCGTCACCCCGAAATCGGTTTCCTGGTACACCGATGAGCGCAGCATCGAGAGATAGAAATTATGCCGCCCCGGGCCGGAGGTCGGCCCATGGATCTCGCCCATCTTATGCGTCCAGTCCGCGTGGTAGAGGTCCCAGTCGTTCTCAAAGCTCTGGAAATGATTGCACTCAAAATATTCTTCCTCGACGGCGACCACGCCCTCGCCCTCGAACGCCGGAAAGGGCGGGAAGGCCGGCTCCGGCCCGTCGCCGATATAGGCGAAAACCAGGCCTAAAAATTCCTTGACCGGGTAGGTTTTGATTTTGACATGAGAATGACTGCCGGGTTCGGCCGGCCGTTCGACGCAGCCGCCGTCCGGGCCGAATTTCCAGCCGTGATACAGGCAGCGGATCGCATCGCCCTCGACATAGCCGACGGAAAGCTGGGTGCGGCGGTGCGGGCAGTGGAATTCGGTGAGATGCACTTCGCCGGTTTCGCCGCGATAGAGCGTGAATTTTTCGCTGAGCAGTTTGACCGGCCTGGTCTTGCCGGGGAGGAGGGATTCCGAGGTCGCGATCGGATGCCAGAACAGCCGCTGGTATTTGCCGCCCAGTGTGTCGGGGCCGGTTTGATAGAAGGCGTCGTAGAATTCCTGCGGCGGGCGCGATCTGACCCGCGGTTCCTGAACGGCTGTATCCGGCATGTTGGTCTCCATTTGGTTATTTGTGCGTCAGAGGGCGGAGAGTTTCGCGAACGGCTGGTTATCGGCGCCTTGTTGTTGAGCCCCGCTCTCGGACGCCGCATATTATTATGAAACCGGCGTCATGTCCAGATATTTGTCGTGCCCAGCCAGGCCGGCCCTATTCAGCCTCAGAAAACCAATGTCCTGGCTTGCGGCGCCGTCGCCGGTGGCGAGGTCGGCGAGGATTTCGCCGATGACGCTGCAGAATTTGTAGCCGTGGCCGGAGCAGGGCGAGGCGAGGATCACCTGGGGGTGGCGCGGGTGGCGGTCCAGGATGAAATGCTCGTCCGGCGTGTTGGTGAACATGCAGGCGCGCAGGGCCATGGTGGCGCCGGCGCCGGCCGGAAAATAGCGTTCCGCGAACGCACGGAGCAAAAATTCGTCTTCGGCGTCTGGTTCGCGCGCCAGGCTGTCCGCAGCACCGGTTTCATTGCGGTGGTGGTAGCGGCCGAATTTGAAGCCGGGGACGTCATAAATGGGCAGGCCATAATACCGGCCTTCCGCGACCTGCAGGTTGAACACCGGAAACCGCCGCGGGCCAAACCATTCCGGCCGGTGCGGCTGCAGCCAGGCCAGCACCTGGCGCTCCGGCACCGCCAGACGCGCCAGTTCGGGCGCGAGTTCGGCCATCCAGGCGCCGGCGGTGAGCACCAGTTTTTTGCCGCGATAGCTGCCCTTGTGCGTCACCACCGTGACGCCTTCGCCGCCGGGATCGGTTTCCCATCGGATGACGGCTTCGCGGGCGTTGATGGCGGCGCCGAGCGACTGCGCCAGTTCCACATGGGCGACGATGGCGCGCTCGCTGGCGATGAGGCCGCCTTGCGGCTGCAACAGCGCGCGGTGCGCGGCCGGCAGGTTATAGCCTGGGAAACGCTCATTCACCTGCGCACCCGTCAGAATCTCATGCGTGAGATCGTGCAGCCGGGCTGAGGCGAGCGCGCCTTGGAACAGGGGGTCGTCTTCCGGGCCGGCGTCGATGGAGCCGGTGGTCACCATCAATTCGCGGCCGCTCGCGGCCTCGGCCTCGCGCCATAATTCCATGGCGCGGTGCAGCAGGGGGACGTAGGCGGGATCTTCATAGTAAGGCAGCCGGATGATGCGGCTGACGCCGTGCGAGGAGCCGTTTGCGTGCGGGATATCGTAGCGCTCCAGGCCCAAAACTTTTTGGCCGCGGCGGGCGAGTTGCCAGGCGGCCGCACTTCCCATGCCGCCGACGCCCACGATGATGACGTCGTACTCCATGGTTTTAGCCGAACAGCATGCGCAAATGGTCGTTCAGGAAGCGGCCTTCCGGGTCCAGCTTGCGGCGCAGGGCGCGAAAATCCTCCGCCCGCGGGTAGAGGGCGCTCACATCATCGGTATCCAGAAAATGCAGCTTGCCCCAATGCGGGCGCGAGCCGTAGCGGCGCAGAATAATGTCCACGTCCTTCAGATACTCCCAGTAGTCGATGCCAGGGCCGCCGGACACGGAAAGGGTGATGCTGTCCATATGGTGGAACGGGCTCATCCAGGCCGGGTCGCCGGCGGTGAAACGGTATTCGATCGGGTAGATGCAGTTGGTGTGCTTGGTCAGCATCAGTTCGCGCACGGCCCGCACCGCCTCCTTGCCGTGCTCGATGGGGACGGCGTATTCGAGTTCGTGAAAATTCGGGACGTATTCGATCGGATACACTTCCGAACTGTAGGCGATCTTTTCAAACTCCCGCACCATTGGTGGCGCGTCGGTGATGTCCAGGGTTTTCATTTCGCAATAATCGGCGGTTTTGTCCGTCAGGGACACGGGCGATAAGTCCGGCAGGCAGTAGAGATGGCGGCTTTCCGGCACGGGGCACCAGAAAAAGCCGAAATGGCGGTGGCTGGCCGCGAGTTCGTCGTGCCGCGCCATGCAACTCTCGAAATCCTCGCGCCACAATTTTTCGTGCAGATTATACGCCGGCATCGTCTGCAACGTAACGGCGGAAATCACGCCCAGCACGCCGATGGAAACCTGGGCGGCGTGCAGCATGTCGATATCGGACTCGCCGATGGTGAGAATGCCGCCATCCGGCTGCACCAGCCGCATGCCGACAACCTGAGAGGCCAGGCACGAAAGTTTGGCGCCGGTGCCGTGCGTGCCGGTAGCAAACGCGCCGGCCACGGCCTGCCCGTCAATATCGCCCTGGTTGGTCAGCGAGAGCCCAAGCGACTTCAGCGCCTGCCCCGCCTCGCCGATCCGCGTCCCGGCGGCAAACGTAACGCGCCTCGTGGCAAGGTCCGCATCCAGCACGCCCTTCATGCCGGCCAGGCTGAGCAGCACGCCGCCGGTGCCCACCACCGGCGTAAAAGAATGACCGGAGCCGGCGACGCGAATGTTGAGGTTGTGCGCATTCGCCTCGGCGACCATTTGGGCCAGTTGCGCCTCGCTCGCCGGCGCGCCTTTGTAGCGTGAAATGCAAGACTGGTTGCCGACCCAGTTGCGCCAGTGGCCGCCTTTTTCTAGGTTCATTCCGAGCGCCCTTCAGGAAAAAGAAAGTAAGAAAGAAGCGCTTTTTTGAAAAAAAGCGCGCAAAAAACTTTTATTAACCGCGGCTTTGGAGCGGCCAAACTGTGGCCACTCAAAAGCCGCGGTTAATAGGAGTTTTTTTGCTTCTTTTTTTGCAAAAAAAGAAGTGCTTTCTTTACGCCACTTCGTCCGTCCAAACCCGAAACACCTCCAGCGTGCTCGGCCCGAAATGCGTGGTTATGGCGATGTCCGCCGCATCCATCCCCCTGGCGATCAGCACCCGCCCGATGCGCGGGATATTGTGCCTGGCGTCGAAGGTCAGCCATTGGCCGCCGATATAGGCCTCGAACCAGGCCGAGAAATCCATCGGCGCGGGGTCTTTCGGCACCCCGATGTCGCCAAGATAGCCGGTGCAGTAGCGCGCCGGGATGTTCATGCAGCGGCAGAGCGTGACGGCCAGATGCGCGAAATCGCGGCACACGCCGACGCGCTCCTGGTACGCCTCAAAGGCCGTGCGGGTGTTGCGGGCGAAGCGGTAGCCGAAGGTGATCTGGTTATGCGTGAAATCGCAGATCGCCTGGACGCGCGCCCAGCCGCCAAGGATGTGGCCGAAATTGGCCCAGGCGATGTCCATCATCCTGTCGGTCTCGCAGTAGCGCGAGCCGAGCAGAAAACGCAGGGTTTCGGAAGGCAGGTCCGAGACTTCGTGCTGGATGGCGTTGGGGACATAGATATCGGGCGTGCCGGGGTCGGAAACCGCGGCGTCCGTGGTGAGGCGGAACCGGCCGGCGGGGGCAACGAAGCGGGAGACCCAGTTGCCAAAACTGTCGCGATACTGGTCAACCGGCACCGCGGGGTCGGTGATGAGATGATCCGGGATCAGGATGTGCGAGGCGCGCGAATAATGGATGCTCAAATGCGCGAGCATGGGGGTCGGTTGCGGATGCGAGACGATGATTTCGTAGCCGAGGCGGATGCGCATGAATGGGGTTCCGGTGATGCGGAGCGGGATATGAGGGCGCGCAAGGCGCAGGAGGCAGATCCGTCCTAGATTTAATTCAGCGGTAATGCTGGGAAGCAAGCAGTTACTTTTTTTGAAAAAAAAGTAACCAAAAAAACTTTTGCTGGTGGCCTGTCAACTCCGGTGTCTCTTTGATCGCCCCCGGCGGGGGCGATCAAAGAGACACCGGAGGGGAAAAGCCCACACCCAAAAGTTTTTTGCGCGCTTTTTTTCAAAAAAGCGCTTTCTTGCTTATATGTTGTTTGTGATGAAAGTCCTCGCCCCCCTCACCGCTCTGGCCCTGGCTGGCTGTTCCGTCGTCGGCATTCGCTCCGGCACACCGGAGCCGGCTTATGATGTGGTGGGTACGGTGGGGCCGGTGCAGATCCGGCATTATGCGCCGCGGCTGGCGGCGAGCGTGACGATACCGGGCGGGGAGATTGACGCGCGCTATCAGGGTTTCAGGCGGCTGGCGGCGTTTATTTTCGGCGCGAATACAGGGGGCAAGTCGATTGAGATGACGGCGCCGGTGGCGCAGTCTTCGGAGAAAATCGCGATGACGGCGCCGGTGGCGCAGAGCGGGGGGGCCGATGGGTGGACGATCACGTTCTATATGCCGGCGGGCTATACCGCGGCGACGCTGCCGCGGCCGAATGATGCGGGGATTGTGATTCATGTTGTGCCGGGGCTGACTTATGGCGTGTATCGCTTTTCCGGCATTCCCGGCACCGCGCCGGTGGAGCGCGCGGAGGCGATTGTGCTGACGAATTTGAAGAACTCGGCGTGGCGGCCGGATGGAGCGGCGGTGGCGTGGTTTTACGATCCGCCCTGGACGCTGCCGTTTTGCCGGCGCAATGAGGTGGCGGTGCCGGTGGTGCCGGCCGCGGGAGGCTGAGGGCGTGATCCGGATTTTTTCGGGCGATATTACGCAGCTGCGCGTGGATGCGATTGTGAACGCGGCGAATTCGTCGCTGCTGGGCGGCGGCGGGGTGGATGGGGCGATCCATCGGGCGGCGGGGCCGGAACTGGTGGCGGCGTGCCGGATGTTGAACGGGTGCAAAACCGGGGATGTGAAGGCGACGCCGGGGTTCCGGCTGCCGGCAAAATTTGTGTTTCATGCGGTGGGGCCGCGCTGGCAGGATGGGCGGCATGGCGAGGCGGAGAAACTGGCCTCGTGTTACGCCAAAGCGATGGAGCTGGCGCGGGAGCATGCGGTGAAGTCGATCGCGTTTCCCGCGATCAGCTGCGGGATTTATCGATATCCGGTGCAGGCGGCGGCGGAGATCGCGGTGCGGGCGGTGCGCGAGGCGCTGCCTTGTTCGGGGGTGGAGGAGGTGATTTTCGCGCTGATTGATCCGGCGGCGATGGCGGCGTTCGAGGCGGCGCTCGGCGCCGGGGATGCGGCGTAGGGCGTGGCGCATGAAGCAGCCGGCTGGTTGAATGACGGGACGGTTCCTGGGGCAATCCTGGCGCTGACGGTTTTGGAGGCGGCGGGGATCTGGGTCTTGCATCGGCTGCGGGTTTTGCCGGTGGGTTTGCCGCGGCTGGCGCCGACGATTCTGGCGGGGGATTTTTTGCTGTTGGCGTGGCTGGTGAGCGCGCGGCAGGCGCCTTGGTTTGTGACGGCGTTGTGCCTGGCGGGGGCGCTGGTGGCGCATGGGGTGGATATGGCGGGGCGGGTGGGAAAATCTTGACGGCGGTACGGCTTAGCCGTATCGACCGCCGGGGAAATTCGGAAAGATGCAGCGAGCCGGCAGGAGTTGCGTGAATGGCGTATGTGAAGGTGACACGCGAAATGGCGCAACAGGCCATTCGTGAGACCAACTGGGCGAAGATTGACGCACAGACGGATGAGGAGATCGCGCGCAATGTCGCGAGCGACCCGGATGCGCCGCCGTTGATGACCGGCGCCATGATGGCGGCCGGCGCGGTGCGTGTCATCAGGGAACGTCTCGGCATCACGCAAGCGGAATTTTCGCGGCGTTTTCTCATTCCGATCGGCACGTTGCGCGATTGGGAGCAGAACAGGAAGCAGCCGGATAAGACGGCGATCGCGTATCTGCGCGTGATTTCCAAGGAACCGGACGTGGTCGCGAAGGCTCTCACCGCCTAGCGGAAGCGCAATTTCTTACGCCTGTTTCAGCTCGATCAGGCTTTGCCGTATCTTCCGGCTCCGAATAATTTTGTCCTCGATATAGGCCGTATCGCCCCACCGCACCGCGCGCGCCATGGCCTGCGCGTCTTCGGAAAAGCGCGCCAGCATTTCCAGCAGCGCGTCCTTGTTCGCCACAAAAATATCGCGCCACATTTCGGGATCCGATGCCGCGATGCGCGTAAAATCCCGAAAACCGGTGGCGGCGAATTGCAGCACTTCCTGGCGGGTTTCGTCGGCCAGATCGTCCGCGGTGCCGCAGATGGTGAAGGCGATGAGGTGCGGCAAATGGCTGACGATGGCGAGCACGCGGTCATGATGTGCCGCGTCCATCCGCGCGGTTTTCGCGCCGGTGCGGGACCAAAACGATTCCAGCTTCTGCACGGCGTCTTCGTCCGTGCCCGGCGGCGGCGTCAGCAGGCACCAGCGGCCCTGAAACAATTCCGCGAAGCCGGAATCGGGGCCGGAGAATTCGGTCCCGGCCATCGGGTGCGCCGGCACGAAGTGCACGCCGGCGGGTACGAACGGGCCGATGTCGCGGATCACGGATTGCTTGGTGGAGCCGACATCGGTGATGATGGCGCCGGGTTTCAGATGCGGCGAGATGGCTGCCGCGATCGCCGCGTAGGTGCCGACGGGCGAGCACAGCATCACGGCGTCCGCGCCTTCCACGGCTTTCCGGGAATCGATCTCGCAGACATCCGCAAACCCCAATTCGGCCACCCGGTCCAGCGTTTTCTGGCTGCGCGAGCTCACGGTAATGCGCTCCGCCATGCCGCCAAAAGCCCGGGCGGCGCGGGCGATCGAGCCGCCGATCAGCCCGGCGCCGATCAAAGTCAATTTTTCAAACAGCACGTCAGACAAACGCAAACTCCCCCAGCGCGCCGGCGAGGGCGGCGCATTCCTCATCGGTGCCGATCGTCACGCGCAGGCAGGATGGCAGGCCGTAGGATTTCACATTCCGCACGATGATGCCGCGCTGGCGCAGAAAAACATCGGCCGCCACCGCGCGCTCGGGCGTGGCAAAATCCACCAGCAGAAAATTCGCCTCCGACGGATGCACCAAAAACCCGGCGGCGCGCAGCGCGGCGGCCAGGCGCGCCCGGGCGGCGGTGTTGTGGGCGCGGCAGGTCGGCACCCAGGAACCATCCGCCAGCGCGGCGATCGCGGCTTCGGCCACCAGCGCGCTGACGTTGAACGGGCCGCGCACGCGGTTCAGCACGTCCACCACCGGCGCCGGCGCGTAGGCCCAGCCCAGCCGCGCGCCGCCCAGGCCGTAAATTTTGGAAAACGTGCGCGTCATCACGGTGTTTTCCCCGGCATCCACCAGCGCAACGCCGGCGTCATAATCCGCACGCGTCACATATTCCGCATAGGCGGCGTCGATCACCAGCAACACCTGCCCCGGCAGACCCGCGCGCAGCCGCGCCAGTTCCGCGCGGGGCAGAAGCGTGCCGGTGGGGTTGTTGGGGTTCGCCAAAAACACCATTTTTGTCGCCGGATTCACCAGCGCCAGAATCGCGTCCACGTCCGCGGTCAAATCCCGCTCCGGCGCCTTGCGCACCGTGCAGCCGGCGATTTTGCCGGCGATCTCATAAATCGAAAACCCGTGCGCGCTCATGATCAGCTCCGTGCCCGGCCCGCCATAAGACTGGATCAGCAGCGCCAGCACGTCGTCGGAGCCGTTGCCGCACACGATGCGCTCCGGGTCCAGCCCAAACGCGGCGCCGATCGCCTGCCGCAGCCGCACCATATGCCCGTCCGGATAGCGGTGCATCTCCGCCGCCGCCGCGCGCATCGCCGCCACCGCGGCCGGCGGCGGTCCGAACGCGCCCTCGTTGGAGGAAAGTTTTATAACCCGATTCACCCCCGCCAGCTTCGATTCGCCGCCGACGTAAGATGCCACCGAAAAGATTTCCGCCCTCGCCTTCGGCGCTCCACTCATGGAGGCAAAACATCCAGCGGCACGGCGTAGCCGCCGATCACCCACGCCGCCCCTTCCAGGCCCGCGATCTGCCCCAGCCGCGCATCCTCCTCGTCCACCAGCCCGTCCACCTCCACCAGCACCACGTTGCGCGCTTCACCGTCGCGCCGCAGCCAGATCTGTCCGGCGGCAAACCCGGCCGCCGCCAGGTTCCCGAGAATTTTGGTCCGCGAAATTTCCGGGCTGGTCTCGAACGCGATGAAACCCCTGTCCGACGCGCTCGCATCCGGCCTGATCGTCGCCACCACAAACGCCTCGCCCGCCGGCAGACCCTCGCCGCGCCGGGCCCAAAACGGCAGTTTCGCGATCACGAATAGCTGCCGGTGCCCGGTGCCCAGCGAAGTCCACCAGCCGCCCTCCGCATCCTCCGAAGGCGGCGGCAGCACCGCCACCTGGGCGGTGCCGCGCTCGATATCCGCCAGCGCCTGCGCCGGGTTGCGGTGCTTGCGCACCGGCGTCAGCGCGCCGAAATGTTCGCGCGCCAAAGCCGGCAGGTCGCTCTCCTCCGGCCCGGCGCAAACCGCCACCGTCTGGCCGCCCTCTATCACCAATGCCGCGGCGAAAATTTCGCGCCAAAACCGCACCACCGCCTGCGCCGGCATGGCCCCGGTGTGGCGCGCCAGCAGGCGGCGCAAAATACTCGCCTCGCGCCCCGGACGGATCTTTATCCCGGCCTTGGACGCATCGAGCGCCACCTCTTCCACCACCGCGGCCCGCTGCATCAACAAATCATGCAGCTTGTCGTCAATCCCATCCAGCTTCTGGCGCAACAGCGCCAAGTTTCCGGCGCCCGGCGCGCCGGCGACAGGCGCCGGTGCAATCTCTGCTTGTTCCAACTGCGTGCTCATGCCGGGCGGAGACATACAGGCAACGCCGCCATGTGCAAAGCCGATTCGGCTTGGGTCGGAAGAGGAAGCAAGAAGTTCTTTTTTTAGAAAAAAAGAACCAAAAAAACTTTTGCTCCTGGGGGCGTTGGGTCCGGGAGTGCCGTTA
>Ga0302319_10019855_pt1 | contig 12186 bp, 10 predicted proteins | sample Bog_T0_2_FD_203319 | JGI IMG/M metagenome (GOLD analysis project Ga0302319, IMG submission 203319) | Peat permafrost microbial communities from Stordalen Mire near Abisko, Sweden - Bog_T0_2 | ecosystem: Environmental > Terrestrial > Soil > Wetlands > Peat | place: Sweden: Abisko, Stordalen Mire... | reverse complement strand
ATCGGCGATGGTGAGCTGCAGCTGATGCACCCAGAGCCGCCCGGCTTCCGTCTTCGGCGCCAGACCATGACGGGATCCGAGAAACAACAGGATGTTCGCGGTCTGGCCGATCAGGCGCCGCCCGGCCTGCAGAAAGGGTGGCGCGAAAGGCGGCGTACCGCGCGCTGCCATCATCTTCATCATGGCCGCGACGCCGTCGCCGCGCGCGACATCGATATAATCAGCGCCGGCCTCTTCGAGCGCGAGGCGGACAAATTCGCCGCGGCCCTGGATGCCCGGCCAGTAATAGAGTTGATAGCGCATGACGCCCCCGTCGTTGCGAGAGCCTTGACCGCTGCTGCTCGCGCTCAATCGTGCCAATCGCCCGGTCACGCGCTGGTGCCGGCATGGCGCGGCCATCATCTTCACCGCCATGATCGGCGCCATCCATGGCACGCTCTCGGCATCGCTGACGCTGGCGATCGACCCGGCGGAGACATTGGCCGCGGTGTCGCTTCCCCCAGCCATTTGGGCGCGGGCCTGGTCCGTGTCGTGGTGCTGGAGATCGGCAGCAGCTTCTCATCAAAAGGTAAAGGCGCCGCGGCACTGGGCGCGACGCCTTGCAACCGTTCGTCGGCGGATCAGCGGGTCTGCTGGATCGCCGAGAGCTCCCAGGCGCCTCCACGCCGCCGCACGAATGTCCACACCTCGGTGGCCTCGGTCGGCGCTTCGCTGCCCTCGAGCAGCCGTCCAGTGGCGCGCTCGAGGGTCTTGTCAATCAGCGCAAACCGCATCGCCACGCTGGCGTAGTCGGTATCGCCCTCACGCCACGCCTCCGAGAGGTCGCCCTGCAACAGCTTCACGGCGGAGACCTTATTTACCGCGTTGCGGGCCTTGTTCTGCTCCAGATCGCGGGCAAAATAGGACACCATCTCTGGCGTTGCCAGGGTGTGAAGCGTATCGAGATCCTCGTTCGACCAGGCGGCCTGGATGTCGCCCAGCAATCGCTCGAAGGCCTCATAATCCGCCGGCTGGATTTGCAGCGGCGGGCTGCCGCCTCCGCCCAGCCCGAAACCGGTGCCGCTGCGGAAGCTTGACTGCGGACCGGGGCCGATGGAAGGGCCGGCGAAAGCCGCGGCGGTTTCGTGGCGGCGTTGCCACCATGCCATTGCCAGCCGGACCACGATCACGATCAGGCCGATCTGCAGGATCAGACCGAAGATCGACGAAAATCCGCCCAGACCACCGAACATTCCGCCGCCGAACAGCATGCCGAACAGTCCGGCACCGAGAAAGCCCGCAGCGAGACCGCCGAGCAGACCTCCTCCCCCGAGCCGACCGAACAAACCGCCGCCGGCAGGTGCACCGATACCCGGGCTTCCCGGCTGGGTGATCGTTCGATTGAACGGGAGCGCCGTCCCCGGCGCGGTCGAGGTACTCGGTGGCGCTGAAAACGTGCGCGCGCCCCGGGACCCCGAGCTGATACCGCCGCCGATCCGGGCATCGGCCGACGAAATGGAAACCAATATTGGCAAAGCCAGCGACAAAACGACGGCGATCGTCTGGATGATGCCGCGGCCGCGTTGCATGAAACTCATGTTCATTCCTCAATCCCCAGCAGGGGGAACCGCCTTAACATGGGCAGGATTGCTCAAATGTGAAGCGGGCAAACGGCGCTGCCGCTGCGGCCCTCGGTCGCGGGCGGCTGCTCTACGACGGTACCATGGTCTCTTTCACTGCGGCCACCAGCTGGCTGAGCGTGAAAGGCTTGGGCAAAAAGGCAAATTGCTGGTTCTCCGGCAGGCTCTTCTCGAAGGCGTCTTCCGCGTAACCGGAAACGAAGATGATCTTGAGGTTGGGATTGCGGCCGCGCATGGCCTTCAGAAGCGTCGGGCCGTCCATTTCCGGCATCACCACGTCGGAAACCACCAGATCGACGGCGCCCTCCTCCTGCTCCAGCGCCTCCATGGCCTCGATGCCGTTGGAAGCTTCGATCACGCTATAGCCGCGCGAGCGCAGGCCGCGCGCGTTCAGCGAGCGCAGGCCCTCTTCGTCCTCGACCAGCAGGATGGTGCCCTGCCCGGTCAGATCGGTCCGCGGCTTAACCTCGGCCGCCGGCGCCTCCTTGGCCGCGCCATTGATGGCTGCAGGCTCGGGGACGAGTTCCTGACCGGGCTGATGCCGCGGCAGGAAGATATGGAACGAGGTTCCCTGGCCTGCTTCGGATTCGACGTAGATGAAGCCGCCGGTCTGTTTGACGATACCGTAGACCGTCGACAGGCCGAGGCCGGTACCCTTGCCGACCTCCTTGGTCGAGAAGAACGGCTCGAAGATCTTGTCAACGATATCGGCCGGAATGCCAGTGCCGGTATCGCTGATGTCGATACGCACATAGTCCGCTGGCGGCATGCCCTTATAGGCGAGATGCGCGGCTTCTTCCGTCGCGACATTGGCCGTTCGCACCGTCAGCCTGCCGCCCTCGGGCATCGCGTCGCGGGCGTTGACAGCGAGATTGACGATCACCTGTTCGAACTGCGACACATCGACCTTGACCGGCCACAGATCGCGGCCATGCACCAGATCGAGCTTGACCTTCTCGCCGATCAGTCGGCGCAGCAGCATGGTGAGATCGGACAGCGCGTCGCCGAGATCGAGCACCTGCGGCCGCAAGGTCTGGCGCCGCGAAAAGGCCAGCAGCTGCCGCACCAGCGTCGCCGCCCGCGTCGCGTTCTGCTTGATCTGCATGATATCCTGGAACGATGGATCAGTCGGCTTGTGCGCATTGAGCAGAAAGTCGTTCGCCATCATGATGGCGGACAGCACGTTGTTGAAATCATGCGCGATGCCGCCGGCAAGCTGGCCGACCATGTCCATCTTCTGCGACTGATTGATCTGGTTCTCGAGCGCGCGCCGCTCGGTCGTCTCCAGCAGATAGACGATCGCCGCTTCGGTCTCGCGTTCGTCCTCCTCGACAGCGGTGACGAAGAACTGTCCCCAGCGCTCCTTGGCGCCATCGAGCATCGCCTCGACCGGCGGAATATCGCCCTGGCCATCCGCGGCCTGGTTGATCGCGGCGACCAGGAGGTGCCGATCGCGCGCGCTGACCGACCGGAAGATCGATTGGCTGGCCGCCCCATCGGGGCTCAGGCTCTGGGCCAGCTTGGCGAACCTGGCATTGGCGCGGACCACCGCCCCGCCGCGCTCCACCGTCGCGATTGCCATCGGGGTATGATCGAAGAACCGCATGAAGCGGACTTCGGCGGCGCGCTGCGGATCGGAGCGCTCATCGCGGGCGCGGCTGATCACCAGCGTGCGCGACGCCCCGGGCACGCCGTCGCCTCCAAAAGCAAGCTTGTGGTAAAGACGCACCGGCAACGTCTTGCCGCCACGCATGCGCAGATCGATGTCGAAAATCTCGGTCTTCACCTCACCGGCAGCCGGTACGATCGAGGTCAGCAGCGCGGCGCCATCGCCGGACACGATATCCGTCAACTTGAGACCGCCCGATCCGATCTCGGCGAGATCGTAATCGAGCCAGTTCGCCAGCGTCGCGTTGACATAGACAAGGTCGCCGGTGGCATCGACCGAGAAGAAACCGCACGGCGCATGATCGAGATATTCGATCGCATGCTGCAGCTCTTGAAATACGTCCTCCTGCCGTTCGCGGTCGCGGGTAATATCGGCCACCGACCATACCGCGAATTTTGCCTCGCGCTTGTTCTGGCCAAGCGGCCGGACCCGTAATCGCAGCCAGCGGCCCTGGCTGCCGTCGGTGGTTGCGACACGGACCTCCTCCTGCTGCCGCCGGCCTTCGCGCGCCGCCTTGAGCAGGCGAAACACCGCTTCCGACACGTCGGGATTGCCGATGAAAACCCGCTCTACCGGGCGCGCCTCGAGCGCGGACGTTGCGCCGGTCAATGCGAGATAGGCCGCGTTCGAGTAGACAACGTGCCCACGCGAATCGGTGACCGCCAGTCCGTCGTGGGCATGATCAGCGATGCGGGAAAGCACCGGGTCGTCGGCGGCTCGATCGGCGAAACGGATAATCCCGGCGGCAAACGCGAACAGGTTGAACAGCCCGACCATGGCCAACAGCGCCAGCAGCCCCAGAATATAGGGCTGCGCCTGGGCCTTGCCGATTGTCATCAGGGCGACCGCCACCGCCACGATGGCGCCCGCCACCAACAGCACCAGGACGATGCTGCCGCCGCGCCGGACCGGCTCATGGGCTAGCATCGGGTCTCGCGACGGGTCGTTGTCAATGTCGGCGGTCATACCGGGGGACGCATCCTGTCGATGGGGATATCATAGGGATAAACTGCGCTTCCCGCACCTTGGCTCCTGAGTGCCTGAATCGGACCCGCGAGCGCAAGTCCGCAAGTACAGCTGCCTTAATTTCGGTCGTCGCAGGCACCTGCCTGGGCTTCCCTGCACATTACAAACCGTCAGGCCCGCCGGCCGGACAGCCCGCGCTTGAGACTCATGACGTAGCCGATGATTTCAGCGACTGCATGGTAATGCTCGACAGGGATCTCAGCGTCGATCTCGACCGTCGCATAGAGAGCCCGCGCCAACGGCACGTTCTCGACGATCGGAATATCGTGTTTGCCGGCGATTTCCCGGATCTTGAGCGCGAGCGTATCGACACCCTTGGCGACGCATACCGGGGCCGACATGCCGCGTTCATAAGATAGCGCCACCGCGTAGTGCGTCGGGTTGGTGATGACGACCGAGGCCTTTGGCACCGCGGCCATCATGCGCTTCTTCATCCGCGCCTGCCGCAACTGCCTGATTCGGCCCTTGACTTGGGGATCGCCTTCGGACTGCTTGAACTCCTCCTTCATCTCCTGCAGCGACATCTTCTGGCGCTCGTACCATTGTCGGTACTGAAACAGATAATCGGCGATCGCCACCACCGCGAGCATCGCCACCACGGCCCCCAACAGACGCAGCGTCAAGCTGGTCGTAATGCCTAGAAGCACCGATGGATCAAAGCGCACCATCGCTTCCAGACGATGACGCTCCGGCCACAGGATCGCCGTCATCACAGCGCCGAGCGCGATCACCTTGAACAGGCCCTTGCAGAAATTCGCCGCGGCCTGCTTGCCGAAGATCCGCTTGGCGCCGGACACCGGCGATATCTTGCTGAAGTGGGGCGTGAGCCCCTCGGTGGACCACACCAGCTGGTGCTGCACCATGTTGCCCGCGATCGCCGCGATCATCATCATCAGGAAGGGTACGCCGAGCGCGGCGATCAGAGCATATTCGAGCGACTGCGCCAGATCGAGCAGGCCGGGGCCATCGGCATGAATCATCCATGAATTTTCGATCAGGTTGCGCATCGGCATCATGATGCCGCCGCCGATCGAACCGGAAAAAGTCGATAGCACCAGCGTGCCCCCGGCGATCACGAACCAGGTGCTGACTTCCTGGCTCTTGACGACATCGCCGCGCTCAAGGGCCTCATCGAGATGTTTCTGCGACGGGTCTTCGGTTTTATCCGCACTGTCGTCATCATCGGCCATATCAAGGCTTTCAGTGGAGCGGGATCATGTCGTGCATCACGCCGATGAAATAATCGAGAAAACTCCCCATCATCGCCGTGAGCACCAGCGCGAAGATCAGGAAACCGGCGAGAATCGACAAGGGAACGCCGACGAAATAGACCTGCATCTGGGGCATCAGCCGGGCCAATACGCCAAGCCCGATATTGAAAACCAGACCAAACACGAGAAACGGCGCCGAAAGCTGCAGGCCTATTTTGAAAGCCGTCGAGAACGCTCGTGTGGCCAGTTCCGCGACATCCCCGGTCCCCATGGTCTCGCCCGGGGCAAAGATCGCATAGCTGTCATTGATCGCGCTGATCAGGAGATAGTGGCTGTCGGTGGCAAACAGCAGCGCGATACCCAGCAAGGCGAGGAAGTTTCCAACCAAGAGGCCCTGCTGGCCCTGGGTCGGATCGACCGAGGTCACGAAGCCAAGGCCCATCTGCTGGGCGATCACCGAGCCTGCGACCTGCAGCGCTGCCAGCGTCACCCGCGCGGTGGCGCCGAGCACGATGCCGATGATGATCTCCCGCAGCATCATCACCAGCAGCGGCGCCAGCGACTGCATGTCGACATGGTAGTCGGCGCGGTGCAGCGGCAGGATGATCAGTGTCAGCAGCAGCGCGATCGCCAGCTTGATGCGAACCGGAATATTGGACTCGCCGAGCCCCGGCAACAGCATCACCATCGCGCCGATGCGGGCGAACACCAGAACGAACGCCGCGGCGAGCGCGGGCAGCAGTGAAATATCAATGCGCATGACCCGCGCATTCTGCATCAACCTCCGATGATTCGCGACGATATCCGCATCATGTGGGCGTACAGCGCGTCCGCCATAAACGGCAGCGCCAAAAGCAGGGTGACGAAGATCGCCAGGATTTTCGGAACGAATATCAGCGTCTGCTCCTGGATCTGCGTCAGCGCCTGGAACAGCGACACCACGACGCCGACCACCAGGCCAACGACCATCAAAGGCGACGAGACGACAACGATGGTCCAGATCGCATCACGTGCGACGTCGAGAGTTTCCGCACCCGTCATTACGATACTCCATTCACAAGGTTGCACGCGCTTGAAAATTCGCCTGGTCCAGCGGACCAGACCTCGGTTATGGTGCGGCGGACCGAAAGTTCCGGTCTGGGTTCGTACGCGGCGCAGCCCGCGAATTTGACGTTCCTCAGATCGGCATCTTCATGATGTCTTCGTAGGACTGGATCACCCGGTCGCGGACCGACACCAGGGTCGAGACTGCGACATCGGTTTCCGCCACCGCGGTCACCACGTCCATCACGTTCGCCTTGCCCGACGCCATCGCAACGGACTGCGCATCGGATTTCCGCCCCGTCTCCATGACGCCACCGATGGCGTCCCGGAGCACCGCCCCGAACGACTGACCGCCGCCTTCGGAGCCGTTGCCGGCACCGCCGGTATCGAGGATGCGGGCGAGGTTGGCATAGGCATTATTGGCGTAGGCATTTGCTGCGATTGTTGGTGAAGCCATGATCTAGGTTTCCTTTTCAGGCCTTGAGTATGTCGAGCGTACGTTGGATCATCCGTCGCGTCGCGGCGATGATGTTCAGGTTAGCCTCGTAGGACCGCTGAGCGTCGCGCAGGTCGGTGATTTCGATCAGCGTGTTAACATTGGGATACTTGACGTTTCCGGCGGCATCCGCCGCCGGATTACCTGGATCGTACTTGACGCGGAACGCCGTTTGATCGGGCACCACCCTGCCGAGTGCCACGACCTTGGCATCCAGCGCACGATCAAGTTCGGAAGTAAAAGTCGGGACCTTGCGGCGATAGGGGTCGCCGCCCGCGCTCGAGGCGGTGGAATCCGCATTGGCAACGTTTTCCGAAAGCACCCGCATCCGTCCGGCCTGCGCCCGCAGGCCGGAGGTCGCGATGCCCATCGATCTGGTGAAATCATCAGTTGCCATGACGTCATTCCTTTAATTCTGGTCGGCCTTAGGCTTTGCCGATCGCTACTTTCAGAACGTGCAGGCTCTTGCTGTAGAGCGAGGTGACCGCCGCGTAGTCCATCTGGTTGGACGCAACCTTGAGCATCTCGTCCTCCAGGTCGACGGCGTTGCCCGTCGGCGTCGACTGGAACATGACATGGCGATCCGGTTCGAAGCTCTGGCCGCTGCCGGTCGAGGGGGCGAGATGGCCGCTGCTGGTGCGCACCATCGCCAGCGCCGTCGAAGGTCCGGTGCTGGCGCCGTTCGCGTCGAATTTCGGCTCGACCAGATCTCGCGCCTTGAAATTCGGCGTATCCGAATTGGAGACATTCTCGGAAAGCACGCTTTGCCGCGCCTGATGCCACTGCATCTTGGTTCTCAGGGCCGACAGGACCGGAAGGTCGTTAATGGCCATGGCGCCGCTCGCTCCACTTAACGCCCGGGGCGGGATGACCCCAGGGTGGGCAGAATTTGCCGTCCTTATGGTTAACCGGAGGTTAAGATCGGTCCCGGTAAAAACCCGGTGGATAGCGGCGCCGAACCGACCTTCCCGCGCCGATCGCGCGTATTTTCGCCATCAAAATCACGCTTATCGACCACATCGGTGGCATCGCGGCGGAGAAGTCGTTTTGGTCCGGGTGATTCATGGGTTATTAAGAGAGGCGGTAGTTTTTGCCGCGGGGAATTAACTTGGGCCGATCGGAAACAGGCGGATCGAGGGCATTTTCACGTCCGTCGCACCGCCGCCCGGCGGCCCCGGCGAGTCGATGGACGCAGATCGAGCGCTAGTTGCCAGGGATAACGCATGCAGTCACCAGTTACCTTCATTCTGATATTCCTCGCCGCGCTGGCGTTCCTGATCGCGGGGGGCTGGCTGATCCGCCGATTCGCCGGCAACCGAATCGGTGCCCAGACCAATCGAGGACGCATGCCGCGCCTGGCCGTGATCGACGCCGCGGCTGTTGATGGCCGCCGGCGGCTGGTCTTGGTCCGCCGCGACAACATCGAACATCTGCTGATGATCGGCGGGCCGACCGACATCGTGGTGGAGACCAATATCGTGCGCGCGACGGCCGGGCGGGATCAGTTGCCGCAACGGTCCGCCGCGGGCACCGAATCATCGCCCCGAGTCGCGCCGCTGCCTGACGCGGCCGGCTGGAGCGACGGCGAGGTGCCGCGCCCGGATGTCCTCGATCTCCCTGAACCGCAACCGACGGAACCAGCACCGCGCCCGTCTCGGCCGGCATTTGCCGAGGATGGCCGCCGCGCCGCGGCGCCGCCGGAACGGCGCGCCGCCGAACGCCTTGACCCGCTGGCGGGATTCACGCCGGAACCGCTTGGCGGCCGTCCGGAGGCGCGGCCCGAACTGCGCGGCGAGCCGATGCCCTCGCGGGTCACTTCGCGGAACGAACCGGTTTTGCGGCCGGCGCGCAGCAGCGAAGCACCGAAGCCGCCCCCGCTTCGTGTGCCCGAACGCGCCGTCCAGCCGCCATCTCCACCATTATCGTCCCAGGCGGCTTCCACAGCCGATCAGAATCTCGCCGAGATGGCCCTGCGACTGGAGGCGGCGCTGCGACGGCCGAGCGACGCCCCCGATCCCCGCATCGGAGCTCCGCCGGTCGCGCCCGAACCGCCGGCCCTGCGTCCGGCGCCGCGCGTCGAGCCGGCCGCTCCACCGGCTTCGGGCGTCAAGAGCGACTTTGAAAATCTCGAAGATGAAATGGCGTCCTTGCTGGGCCGCCCAAAGACCCCTTCGTGAGACGGATCCGAATTCCGCGTAGAGTTCTATTTCTTGTCACCCTGATTGGCTCCGAATGGCTGCTGGATCCCGCGCGGGCGCAGGATATCAGCATCAATCTTGGCCAGGGCAATGGCGGCGTCACCGAACGCGCGATCCAGCTGATCGCCCTGTTGACGGTGCTGTCGCTCGCGCCGTCGATCCTGATCATGATGACATCGTTCACCCGCATCGTCGTGGTGCTGTCGCTGTTGCGTACTGCGCTTGGCACCGCGACCGCGCCGCCGAATTCGGTGATCATCGCGCTGGCCATGTTTCTGACGGCGTTCGTGATGGGGCCGGTGCTGCAGAAATCCTACGACGACGGCATCAAGCCGCTGGTGGCCAACCAGATCAGCGTCGAGGAAGCCCTGCAGCGCGCCGCTGTGCCGCTGCGCGGCTTCATGCAGAAGAATGTCGGCGAGAAGGATCTCAAACTGTTCATGGACCTGTCGGGTGAGCCGCCGCCGGCAACCCCGGCGGACATGTCGCTCAGGATCCTGGTGCCGGCCTTCATGATCTCGGAATTGAAACGCGCCTTCGAGATCGGCTTTCTGCTGTTCCTGCCGTTCCTGATCATCGACCTGGTGGTGGCGTCAATCCTGATGTCGATGGGCATGATGATGCTGCCGCCGGTGGTGGTTTCGCTGCCGTTCAAACTGATCTTCTTCGTGCTGGTCGACGGCTGGTCGCTGGTCGCCGGCAGCCTGGTCAAGAGCTATGGCGGATAAGCGGCCGGCCCGGCTTGCAAAGCAGGCCCGCAGCGCTACCTGACCGCTTCCGCCTGCGGTACGCCGACGATCTCCGGCAGTGAGCCGGTTGGCTCCGGCAGTGAGCCGGTTGGCTCCGGATCGGCCTTGGCGGCAGCCGGCAGCGCTGACCTTGCGCTCATTTCCGGGAAGCGCGCCTTCATCTCGCGCAGGAAGCCGTCCAGGGTGTCGACCTTGGCCGCCATTTTGGCAATCTGGGCGAATTCGACGCTTGAGGCGCCCGCCGGCTTGCTCGCGGTGTCGAAGGCGATGCGGTCGGCTCCGCCACTCATCAGGGGCGCGTATTTTTCGCGGAACCGGGACAGGCCGATGTCATCCTCGGCCAGCGCATATCCGACCGCGGCGCGGATCACATCGCCCTTCTCCACCGGATCGAGCGGCTTGAAGTCGCGCCAGCGCTCGCCATAGTACAATTCGATCTGTTCGGCGGACTCGCGCCATTGCCGCGCCGCCCAGTAGATGTCGGAGCGCAGCCGGATTGCCTCACGGCCGGGGATGTTCGAGATGATATCGAGCGCCAAGCCATGGCGGCCGACATCGCTTTGCGCGCGCGCCTCCAGCAGCAGCCGCTGCTGGCGCAGCTCACCCGAGAGATCGGCGATCCGGGTGGAACGCAGCGCCGTGATCGCGCGGTCCGGTTTGCGATTGGTCAGGTAGACCATGGCGAGCCGCGTCGCCACCTGCGCGCGCGCCGCGCCGTCGAGCCGTTTGTCGACCTGATATTGCAGCAATTCGCTGGCCTGATCGAGCAAGTCGACCGCGACCAGCCGGTCGGCGAGACGGCGGATCATTTCGTCGCCACGCCGGCCGATCGGCGTCAGATCGCGATAATCGTAGAACATCGCCAGCGCCTCGATCGGCGCCATGTCGTCACCTTTCGGACCAAGAAACATCTCAGTGAACAGCGTTGCCGCCGCGTCCTGGGCCTGCCGCGAGGCTTCCGAATTCGGTTGCAGCCGGGTCGCGCTTCGCACCGCCTTGAGCGATTCGGCAAAGTGCCCGGTCTCGGCATAGAGCCGGGCCATGATCTGCAGCGTTTTAGCCTCGATATCGTCGCCGCGCCAGGTCACCGCGAGGATTTCCAGTTCGTGCAGCGCGTCAGGCTTGCTGATCTGTTCGCGCTTCAGCTTGAGTTCGATCTGGGCCAGCTTGGCTTCGGTTGCGGCCCCCCGGTCCGGCGAACCGATCGCCATCGTGTAATCGTCCAGCGCGTCCTTTTCCTGGCCGAGCCCTTCGGCGAGCCGGCCGCGCAGCACGGTGACCGCGGGCTTCACGTCGGGCGGCACGCCGATCGCTTCCAATTCGCTGCTCCGCTTGTCGGCGCCGGAGTAATCCTTCACCTCAAGCGCGGCGCGCATCGCGTCAATGACGATGGCGCGCTGCAACTCCAGCGGCAACGCGTTGACAGCGAAATCGACGTTCTTGAATTTTTCCCGCGCCTCTGCCCATTTGCCCTGCCGCGCAAGACCCAGCGCCTTCCACAATTGCGCATCGAAATTATTTCCGATCGCCGGATTGGCGAGGTCTTTCAGCCCCTCTTCGGGACGCCCCATCAAGATGCTGGCGATCGCATGCAGCATCAGGGCCGCCTTATCCTCCTCGCCCGGCTTGTCACCGGCGAGGACGAGATTGGCAACGCCCTTGGCTTCCGGATAGAGGCCGCGCGCGAAAAAGAACCGGGCCAGATCCAACCGGGCCGGGGTGCGCTGCTCACCCTCAGCGGCCGCCATGGCGCCGACCAGTGCATCGTCGCGCGCCAGGAAATTCGCCTCCTGATTTTTATGCCATTCATCGATATCGAACAGCGGCCGTATCGCCGCCTGCGCCCGCTCCGAGGAGAAGCTGACGGTGGACAGCGTCAGGCCGCCGGGCCTGCCGAAGATGATCTTGTCGGCTGCAATCTCGGCGCTGACGTCATCGGAATTCGGACGAACCGCCACGCCATGGACCGATTCGAGCAGCGAAAACTCGACAAAATCCTGCCGCTTAATGAAGCCGCGGATCGGCGGCGGCGCCGTGATTACCAGCAGCAGGTCGCCGGCATCCGGATCGACCAGACGGTGCAGAAGGCTGGCATTGGCGATCGGGACGGTGACATTGGCGAGCGTCGGATCGGCGATGTTTCGCAGCGCCGTCAGCGGCTGGGTGGGGGTTTG
>Ga0302319_10019849_pt1 | contig 12189 bp, 11 predicted proteins | sample Bog_T0_2_FD_203319 | JGI IMG/M metagenome (GOLD analysis project Ga0302319, IMG submission 203319) | Peat permafrost microbial communities from Stordalen Mire near Abisko, Sweden - Bog_T0_2 | ecosystem: Environmental > Terrestrial > Soil > Wetlands > Peat | place: Sweden: Abisko, Stordalen Mire... | reverse complement strand
CCTCCGCATACATGCCGGAAATCAGCGTTCCATCATGGTTCGGTACGTCAACCTCTGTATCCATCGTGCGTGTTGCCATCTGGACAGAGTCTGCATAACGCGTGACCTTGCCCTCAAGCGTGCGTCCGAGACTGACGACGTTGACGTCCACCACTTGCCCATCGCGGATTCCGGCGACGTCACTGACAGGGACGGGAAGAATGAGCCGCAGCAGATCGTCCTGCGCCAGCGTAACTACCGGCATGGCCTGCGTCTGCGAGGCGATCCCAGCCTGAATCATCGACCCCGTACTCGCATAACGTTTCGTGATGACCCCATTGAACGGTGCGCGAATCGTTGCATACTGCATCATCGCGGTAGCGCGGGAATACTCCGACTCGGCCTCAACTTTACCTTCCTCCGCTGCTTTTAGCGCTGATTTTGCACTCGCGAGCTGAGCCGTTGCCTCCATCTCGTGCGACTGTGCCACATCCACTTCCTGTCGCGGCACAAGACCCGGATCTCGTGTAGCGACATCCTGAATTCTCTTGAACGAAAGCGAGGCAATGTTCGCCGCTGCCTGCGCACTCTCTACGGCGGCCTGGGCGGTCACGATGTTCGCTTCCGCTCCGGCAACTCCAGCCTTTGCCTTGGCAACATCATCCTGTATCTCGGGAACTTCGAGGGTCGCGAGAACAGAGTTTTGATGAACATGGTCGCCGATATCCACGCTGATCGATTTCACATAACCGGCGACCTTCGCCATGACGTCAACTTCCTGATAGGGTCGAAACTCCGCCGTGAGCACAAGATCGTTTTCAAGACTGACCGCACCGGCAGTTGCCACGGGAACCGTAGGAACGGGCGCTGCGGCTGCAACACTCGACCTGCATGAAGTGAGCAAGCCTGCCCCTGCCATTGCCGCCAGCCCAAGAATCGCAGCTTGTCCTAGATTCGTCATTAGTAGGTACCTCAATTCAGGAGTCCTGCCGCAAAGTCCAATTCGGCCCTGCGAGACAAATAGGTATACGTTGAGTCCGCCGCTTCAATCTCGGCGGAAGTCTCGTTAAGTTGCGCTTCGTTGAGCTCGACGATGCTGCCGAGGCCAGCGTTATAGCGGTCCTGTGCCAGGCGCAATGCTTCCTTACTCTGCGCGACGAGACGGTTATTTACGTCCAGGGCCTGGTACGCTTCATTTGCCTGGTACCAGGCGTCGCGCACCTGTTCGCTCACCTCAAGCTTAAGCTGCTGTACGTCGCGATTCCGCGCATTTGCCTCCAGATCAGCTTCGTCACGCCGCGCAGCAAAGAGCCCACCGTTAAACACCGGGATATTAAGATTGAATCCAGCCGCTGCATAGTCGTCGTGCAGCGTGTGATCGTGGTAGGGAATCTGGCCCGCAGCGGCGAGGACATTCAGCGTCGGATAGCTCAGCTTTTTCTCCGACAAAGCGAACTGCTGTGCCGCGTGCTGCTGAGCTTGGGCCGCATTTAGGTCCGCTCGCTGGCTTTGCGCTTGTTGGAGCAAATCATCCGGTGAAATGGGCAAAGCGTCATTCGACGGACTCACGTCGCTCAAGGGAGCGGCAACCGGCTGCTGCAAGCCCATTGCCGTGGCGAGATGCACTCTCTGCTGGGCGACAGTGCTCTTCGCCCGCACAACGGCAAGTTCCGCCTCGCTCTCCAATACGTTGGCGAAGTTGACATCAAGCGTCGACCTGAGTTGACTCTGCGCGAGTGCAGAGAGTTGCCGGGAGATCAGTTGACGATTGTCTTGAGCGGCTTGAGCAGCCCGAAGCACAGCCTCTGCGCCCAACACCTGATAGAAAGCCTCGCGCACGTTCAGGCGAACCTGAGCGCGGGTCAGCGTAGCAAGATCGCTCTGTGCTTCGGCATTGGAACGGGCGCTTCGAATAAGTGCGCTCGTTCGGCCAAAGTCGGTCACAAGTTGAGCTAAATTAGCGCCATAGGCAAATCGGTCGGAGATTGACGAGGTTGTGATATTTCCCGCTGCCGTAGCCGTTCCGGTGTCGGCCACACGAACTCCAGTCGCATTGAATCCTACAGTCGGCAGAAAACCTGATTTTGCCTCGCGGATTCTTTCGCCAGATGCTCGTGCGCGAAGCTGCGCGGCGAGTATGCGTGGCTGGTTTGCCATTGCCGTGGTCTCAGCCTGAGCAAGGGTAAGGTCTTGCGCCGGGGTAGCTTCGGAAGGAGCCTGAGCGTGAGACGCTGGGGAATCGAAAACAACAAGGAACAGGACGGACACACAGAAGAGAGCGTGTGACCTCATCATGAGATCACCTTCTCTGACGAAGTGACGTTCTTGAGGATGGTCGTGGGGTGAGCCTCAATCAGACCATCCGTTACCATGGACAGCAGTTCATCCAGAATCCCATCGACTTTCTGTTGTTCCTCAATGAAGTAGAGAACCACGGGAAGATGTAACCCGGCGACATCGCCCGCTCCTTCCGTATGCAGCCGCCCATGCGCTCCGAACCCCGCATGAGCCTGAAGCATCGTCGCCCCCTCAATGCCGCTTCGACGCAGGAACGCGATGATTTCGTCAACGAGAAAGCCGTGTCTCGCGCCGGTATCCCGATTTAGATGGATCGATACCTTGATGGCCGGTCCACGTTCCAGCATTGACGACGCCTCCGTGGTTGCATTCTGGGGAGTAACTACCGAGCAGCAACTGTTTGCTGATTGGGAAGAACTTCAAGCAGGGCGGTGCTGTGCTTCCAGACTTTCGGGGACGTGCGCGTTGAGACCAGCGTCAGAATTGAGGGCTCAGTAGGTGAGCCCACTTCCTGCGCCGAAACATCTGTGAAGCCATAGAGCCCGCAGGCAGAGGCCGAATAGATTCCAACGGACACTTCGACTGAACTACCGTCGCAGCCGCCGTGGGCGATCAAGTGAGCGTAGACTCCATCCCGCTTGTTGTATCCGACGACGTCTCCATCTCTCGACACTACCTCGGCCTCTGATCGGTTGAGTTGATCGCCCCCAATCTGTGTCACTGACGGCGACGACCTGTCGTCGTTTACATTGGGCATTTGCGCATCCCAACTGGCAAGCGGGTCGGCCATAGCCCGGACGGTGATATTGAGCGGCAGAGTCGCCCCGGCAACCTGCAACGAGTCAAATCGGATGGAAAGAGTCGATGGCTGTTGCCGAGCGTAAGGAGTCTTGTCGTAGATGAAAGGACTCGCCGCAACGACGTGCCCTAAAATCACCGCTCCCGAGGGGATAACTGATCCGCTCGCGAGACGGACCACTTGCTCAGTCCTTGCCTGCACCGAGTCTCCAATGTGCGAATGATCGGCACTGACGGTCTTTGTGAAGACGACTGGCAATATGGTCGGAGTTGGCAACGACGATAAACCTTTTGCCGTCGGCCCGGCTTGTGCGAGAACAATGGTGGAGCTGAGGAACAGGGTGCTCAGGAATGTTCGATTCATCATATGGCCCTCCAAGCCAGGCAGCTTGCCTAACCGCAGTGGACCATTTTCTTTTCTGACATTACCTGACAAATTCCTGACATTTTCAGGCCCCTACTTGTCAGTGGGTCATTCGTGCGAAATCATGTTTGCTGGAGCGATACGCCGCATGGTGCCAGTCCGTTCAAAGATCCTGATCATTGAAGACGATAGGAAGATGTCGGCGGCCCTGGTTTCGGGTGTCGAGGGCGCGGGATATGACGTGACTGCAGCTGGTTCGGCAGAAGAAGGCTTCTTCCTCGTTCATAGCCTCCAGCCGGACCTCCTGCTCCTCGACCTGACACTGCCACAAAGAAACGGATTGGACATCCTCAAACAGATTCGCAAAGAAGGTCTCGATTTACGTGTGCTAATCCTGACCTCTCACAACTCCGTCGAAGATCGGATTGAGGGACTGCAGACAGGGGCTGACGACTACCTCGGCAAGCCGTTTTCGTTTCCGGAGTTGATGGCCCGAATTAATGCACTGCTGCGGCGTTTCCTTCCGGCGACCCAAGGAACTCCTTTGATCATTGGCGATCTTTCTCTTGATACCAGGACGAGGACGGCATCGAGAAGCGGCGAGCAAATCGACCTAACCTCGCGCGAGTTCGATCTTCTCCTCTATCTCGCCGAGAACCACGGCAGGACAGTTTCCCGCGAGATGCTCGCAAAGGATGTCTGGCGGGAGACCTCTCGCTTCACCCCCATCGACAACGTCATCGACGTGCAGGTGGCGCGACTGCGGAGAAAAGTCGACGACCGCTTCTCCATCAAATTACTGCAGACAGTCCGAGGCCTCGGCTATAGCTTGAAGGAGCCTCAGTCTTGAGGATTTTCCTGCCGACCAACCTGCGCACCAGGCTTACTCTCTGGTATCTCGCAGTCCTGGCTGCGCTGCTGATCGTCTACGCGATACTCGTCCTTGCCTTCCAGTACGTCGTTCTTACCAGACAGATTGTCCACGACGAGATTCAGGACGTTGTAACCGTCGAAGGCCTGCTCTACTTCGATTCACACGGCGATCTGCAACTGCGACAGGACTATTATTCGCGACCTCAGTCTCACTTGCTCGTCGATCGCATGATGGAGGTGAGGGATCGTTATGGCGACGTCCTGTATCGCAGCCCCACTCTCGATGGAATGCCCCTCGGCGGACCGAACCGGCAGGGAGAAGGCGACGCTGGTTTCGATGAGCGCATAGTTAGGCTGCGCGATGGATCCCACGTCTTCATGGTCAGTCATATTCACACGATGCAGGGCCAGACGTTGATCATTCGGCTCGGCTATAGCCTTGCGTCTCTGCGGGCGCGCATGATCCAGTTCGTCCTGCTGCTTCTCATTGCGGTCCCGATCGCGCTACTGCTCGCTGGGATTGCAGGTCATGTCATCGCGAAGAAAGCACTGCGCCCGCTGGAGAAAATGGCTGCTCGAGCGGAAGGGATCACGGCGAGCAGTCTAAGCAGCCGTCTCGATGTAGCAAACCCCAACGACGAACTGGGCCACATGGCGCGCGTCTTCAACAGCCTGCTTGACCGGCTGGAGCAGGCATTTGCTCAGTTGCACCGATTCACGGCAGATGCGGCACATGAACTTCGAACACCACTTGCTGCTCTGCGGACGATCGGCGAAGTCGCTCTCGAAAAGGGTCAGGGCTCCGAAGAATATCGAGAAGCTCTGGGAAACATCCTGGAAGAAACGGCGCGTCTGAACGAAACCATCAGTAGCCTTCTTCTGCTCGCCAAGGCGGAGGCGATGCAACCGGGAGAGCAGCAAACTGTTTTTGTCGCGTCGGAACTGGTTGATGAAATTCTGAATCTACTGCAGGTCGTCACCGACGAACGGAACATAACGGTGGTTCAGGAAGGTAAGTCAGCAGGACAGGTAAGCCTCCGTGCTGACAGAGCACTACTGCGCGTGGCCATTATCAACGTTCTTCACAATGCGCTCAAATTCTCTCCAAACGGCTCCGCTCTGCGTATCTCTTACCTGCACTCTGATGGGCCTTCGCCGGCGCTCTCTATAACGTTCCATGATCAGGGTCCCGGAATAGCGCAGGGAGAGCATCAGCGAGTCTTCGAGCGCTTCTTCACGAGCAGTTCTCGCGGAACCGCACCTGAGAGTGGTACGGGACTTGGTCTCTCCGTCGCCAAACTCGTGATCGATCGAATTGGTGGCGAGATTTGGTTCGACGAGGACACGACAGATGGGGCCAAGTGCATCATCGCGCTGCCAATCTTCGTTTGACTCCGGTTTGCTTTCCGGATCCGATGCCCCACATCATTAGCGCGAGCCCATGGCGCGTGAGGCGTTAGGCACGCGCCGAAGAACAAGACAATCACTCTGGTCGATAAGTGGAGATAGACTCCGCAAGCCCAGACGACTGTTGGTGTGACTGCGGAGGAGGAGTAATCGAATGTGCCGCCGAGCCGTGCCCCAGACACCCTGTTCCCAATACAGATGCATTACCCCATAACAAGATCATCGCTTTACGAGAATTGTCCGTTGTTGGGACCAGTCCATTGAAATGCTTCGCAGATTTGCGTCGAGCGACAAACAAGGCAGCTGCTTGCCTTCAAGGATCGCTTCGATCAGGTCGGGGGAGAGGAACGCGAGGGGGAGAATGCGGCTGACGTAACGCTCGTCGTGGCCCGTCTCAGCGGCAATTGATCTTTGGTTCGCCGTATCGCCGCGGAGCATCCGATCAACCCAGTCATGCGCCCGCGCGATAGCCCGCAACAGCGATGGATCGGAACGAGACTGTGAACCTGGAGCATCAGGGGAGAGCTGAAGCCGCATTTCGCCACCATGCCGAGCAAGCTGAGCGCCGGCCTCAAGCGTGATGGAATCATCGCCGTCCTGCTCGACTGGAGAATCGATATCTTGTGCCCCTATCAGCGCGTCCTGAAGTGCGTGCTTGCTGAGCAATATCTGAACACTGTGCTCGCGCACGACGACCCGTGTCACCGCTGATTTGAGGAACGCGTGGACCTTCTCCGTTGAGGCCTTCACCAATTCGCGGGATGCTCTGACGATCTGCTCGGTCTGTGCCGTACCCAACAGGTCCAATAGCCTCTGAGGCGATTGAAGGAGGGAAGTAAGCTGAGATGCGACTAGGTTTTCGATCTCCTGCGCCGGCACGCGGATCGGGCCAACAGTTCCCTTCCCCGGGTTCTTGATGATTTCCTGGGAGACATAATAGCGATACCGTTGCCCCTTCTTGTTTGTGTGTGATGGGGTGAAGCGGTTGCCTTTTTCGTCATAGAGCAGCCCCATGAGAAGGCTTTGCTCGGTGGCACGCGGCCGTCTCATGGGTGCCTGAAGGTTGGCCTTGAGCTGATCCTGAACTCGATCCCATAGCTCCTGGTCGATGATCGCGGGCTGCTTGCCCGGGTAAGAGATACCCTTATGGGTGATCTCGCCCAGGTAGATACGGTTCTGGAGCAACTCGTAAAGGGCTCCGCGAGAGATCGGCAGGCCACCGGAGGCCCTTCCCGTTCGACTGACCCGCTTTTTGCTTCGGATTCCCTTCTGCTCGAGAGTCTGCTGCAGCTTATAGACAGATCCCGCCTCTATATATAGACGGTAGATATTTCGTACCTGCTCAGCATCCTCAGGATGGAGGAGCAGATGCCGGTCCTGGAGATCGTAGCCTATGGGCACGACTCCGCCCATCCACATCCCCTTTTTCTTCGAGGCGGCGATCTTGTCACGAATACGCTCGCCGGTCACTTCACGCTCAAACTGAGCGAAGGAGAGCAATACATTGAGGGTCAACCGCCCCATGGAGGTCGTTGTGTTGAACTGCTGGGTCACAGAAACAAAGCTGATTCCCTGCTTGTCGAATTGTTCGACGATCCTGGCGAAATCCATCAGCGACCGGGTCAGCCGATCTACTTTGTAGACCACGACAGTATCGATCCGCTTGGCGGCAATGTCCGCCATGAGCTTCTTCAGAGCCGGGCGCTCCATCGTCCCGCCGGAGAATCCGCCGTCATCATACCCGGTCGGGATCAGCTGCCAACCTTCATGCCGTTGACTGAGAATGTAGGATTCGCAGGCCTCTCGCTGGGCGTGCAGGGAGTTAAAAGATTGTTCGAGGCCCTCTTCGGAGGATTTGCGCGTATAGACAGCGCAGCGGATTCTGGAAGGAGTCGTCACAATACCTTCCCTTTGGTACCGAAGAAGGCTGGTCCTGACCATCGGGTCCCGGTGATCTCGCGAGCTATCTTCGATAGGCTTCCATAGTTCGTGCCGCGGTATTCATAACCGCGGTCGGTAGAGAGGACCTCATGGACTTGCCCGTGCCAAGACCGGATCAGGCGAGTGCCGGTCACAAGATTCGGTGTAGCGATATCGTTGGGCGGCTTTTCCTTGCGGAGAGATTGAGCGATCTCTTTCAGCCGCTTTCGGGCGCCGTGTGACAGTCCCCCGAACTCCCGTTCCTGCATGCGATAGGCCAGGACGGGAACCATGATCTCCTTGCGCAGCTTCGGAGGCGGTCCTTGGGCGAAATTTTCGGCCCATATCTTGAGTAATTGGGTCTTGTTGAGGTCCGGCAAAGTGGCAATTTTGCGGCTTAAATCGGCGTTCAATATGTGCCTCCGAGGGCTTCTCCTCTCGCGGAGAGAAGCCCGGCACACACAGTGACGCTCTTGCCTGGCAGAGAGTCAAGTCGATTCGGCGTCTCTGGAGAGGGCGCAATTTCCGAAGAAACCTGGCACTTCAGGCGTCAACAACGCATCCCTTCGACGCCGATGTCGGGGCCGAAGATTAGAAAGCAAACGTAGACTCAATCTTCATGCGGTTCCGACTTCGCGAGGCGCGGAGGCTTCGCCTTACCTTTCGATTCGGCGATTCTTTGACTTTCAAGTCTTCGCCTTCGACCCCTGTTAATTATCTGCGCCAACATCTCGTCGCTTAGGTCTTTAACGCTCTTGCCCGCCTCGTTTTTTGCCTGTTGTGCGGCCAAGAGGACCTTGTCGAATGCTTGTGGGTATTGAGCAAAGTACAATCGCAGGTCAGAAGGCTTACCCTTCATAACGTTATTCATGAACATCTTGACCGCAACCTCATGTTTCGAGAGCCGGACCTTTTGTCCGTTCTCGACGATCGTAATAGGGGAGTTGGCTTCCCGAAGCAATACAGCACCGAGGTCGCGAGCCTTCTTGGGCCGCCCTGTTGGATTACCGGAGACGCCCTTCTGAAACTGAGAGTTCTTTGGAGGCTTTCCATAGCCAACTTCGTAATCGTCTGTGAATTCTTCTTTGCTCATAGTTCACCGGCCCTTTCGTTGTCCCTGCTGTTGAATGTTTCGCCTGTGCCTACATTGATGGCATCGACTTTGGTCAGCCTCTGCCAACGGCGAATGATGGTATCGACGTAAAGCGGATCGAGCTCAAACCCGTAGCATCGCCTCCCCGACCGTTCAGCGGCGATCACGGCAGTCCCCGAGCCCAGAAACGGATCAAGAACTAGGTCGCCCCTGGCCGTACAGTCCTTGATCGCGTCGGTCACCAACGCAACGGGTTTCGGAGTGGGGTGGAGAGCAAGAAGGTTACCTTCTGGATCTGAACGAGAGAAGCTATTTGCCCCTGGGTAGTTCCAAACATTGGTTCGGTACCGTCCGAACTTGCCCAATTGCACATTGTTTCGGTGCGAGCCGGTTCCGTTCTTGAAGAGGAAGATCAGTTCGTGAGCGCTTCGATAGAAACTGCCCATGCCGCCGTTGCTCTTCGCCCAGACGCACAGGTTGAGAAGTCCCGTATAGACTTGCTGCCCTGCGGCCAGGATCTCCGTCATATGCCTCCAATCCATAAAGTAATAGGCAAGAGATCCATCGGCACTATGATCTCTGGCTGCAACCATCGCTTTACGGAGGAAGTCGGTGAACTCGGTTGAACTCATCTCCCCCGATGCCATCCCAAACTCGCGGTGATGGACCGAGCCGTTGCCAGAAGCATGGCCGTCGATGACGACATTGTAGGGAGGATCGGTGATCACAAGGTCTGCCTTCGATCCCTCCATCAGAAGCTCGTAATTTGCATCGACTAGCGAGTTTCCGCAGAGCACGCGATGCTTGCCTAGCTGCCATAGATCGCCGGCAACAGTGACCGCTGCTCCCGAGATCTCTGGCAAGCGATCATCAGGATCACTTTCAGGCACGGCGCTGAGGCCGTCGATGAAGAGATCTATTTCAGGAACCTCGAAACCGATTGTCTCGAGGTCGAAGTCGAGTTCCAATTCGGACAAGATCTTGAGCTGCTCGCCGAGCATCCGCTCATCCCAGGTGGAATTCAAAGTTAGCTGGTTGTCTGCGATCAGGAAGGCCATGCGTTGTGATTCGGTGAGATGACTCAGTCGAATGGCCGGCACGGTCTCCCACCCTAACCTGCGCGCCGCCAGGAGTCGCCCGTGCCCTGCAATGACTTTCTGCTCATCGTCGATCAGCAGCGGGACGTTGAACCCAAACGACTCGATGCTCTGAGCGATCTGACGGACCTGCTTGTCACTATGAACTCTGGGATTCCGAGGATCAGGTTTCAGAGATGTTGTTTGAAGGTAAGTAATCTCTAAACGCGATGTCGACAATTGCATTGTGTACCTCTGCTCTCAGTGGGCCAATCAGGCTGAGCAACAGTAGCATAACGTCAAAAACGGACCCTACTTTCCGGCGCCGACTCACATTCTTGATAGCGTAACGACGTCGAATGCAGTCCAAAGAGGTCTCATTCGCCCGCGCGCTCGGAAAAGTAGCGACCACTCGGGCGCCCAAGAGTTTCCGCCTTCTGAAGTGCCTCTCTTGTCGCTTCGCGTAGGCGAAAAGTCATTACGAGAGTTCAGTGGGATATCGTTGTCGGGCTCGTGGATAAGTGACTCCGCGATTTGGCAACAAGCGAGAGGCTTAGCGCTCGGAGCTGGCGAGTGCCGATATGATTCCCCAATTAGTTCGAGGCGACTGGCTCCAACACGTCCTAATGCGCATCGCGGCAGTTTCTCGGTCTCTCTTATAGCCCCTCTACGCCCGATGACGGAAGCCAGAGCTCCAGTTCGCATTGCTTCTGGGTTACGTCAATAGACATTCATTCCGATGCGATACCACAGCCATTTTGCCTAGGTCTCTGCAACCTATTCGTACCGATCAGGAGATATCCGACGGCAAGGAGGAGCGAGCCTGCCAGCGCCTCGCCGGGAAACGTGCACCGCGACATCCATCGCAGTTCCTGCAAGCCGAGATTGGCTTGTGGCGCGACCAAGAACCAGCCGCCGACGAAAAGCAGAACGATTCCTACTAGTCTTCTCATGCTCCATCTCTCCGCTCCTGCGCTAATACTGGATCACTAGCGACGTTGGTCGCCAGCCTGTCTTGATGAAATCGGTCCTCGAGAATCGCGCCGATGACACCGTCATTTGTGGCATTTCCGGCAGTGCTGAACATGGGGACGAGACCACTGTAGAAGGCAATGAAGGTAGCCACCCACTGCGATGAGTTTGGCACATGAAGAAGCACGGCGATGATGGGCGACATAAAGTATCCAGCTCCACCCGGTATGCCAGGCGACTCCAAGCTGAGAATGACGACAGGAGGAATCAGACATGCGATCTCCAACAACGAGATGGGAACGTTGAGCAGCTTTGCGGTAATCACAGTTACGATCAACGCAGACATCGCAGCGCAATTCTTGTTGAGGACCGTGCCGAACACGATGGAGATTTCTGCAATTTCAGGACTTAATCCAAGATCTCTTTCCGCGGAGATCAAGTTCACGGCCAACGTGTCGTAGGAACCGCCGGTGCCAAATCCAGCTGGCCATACCGTCCCGTAATACGAGAGGATTTGTTTCCATGTGCGTTTGGTAAAAGCCTTGCAGAAGACAACGATAGCTCCACACCAGACAACGATGACGATCATGTCCCATAATGCACATTGACCATACAGCGCGAGCCCGCGATGGCCGAACTTGGATGGAATTCCGATCGCGAGGCAGCCGATCATGATGGGGTAATACCAAAGAAGTTTGCGAAATACCAAAAGGATACGGTCCCCGGCAACGATAAAGACATAGGCTGCAGGCCTGAGTGGAACGAAGCTGGCCGTCAGCCAGCCGGTGATGGCCCCCGCTGCAAGCACTTGAAGCAGGGGCTGCTGCGACAGAACATGGGAGAAGGTCCCGAGAAGCTGGTGCGTGCCTCCCGTGCCCGGGAGCAGGCTTGCACCGTGGGTGGCCAATGGAAGGTGCGAGAGATAAGCAAGCCACAGAAGCGCGTAAACAAGAGAGAAAACACCCATCACGATATAGAGGGCCACTATCTGGGCGAAGAAGGTGCCGGCGCGTTCGCGATGCTGCAGAATCAGCTTTGCTGTAGCCGCAGCAAGCAAGTGAAATACGAGGAAGGCGGCGACGGTGACGATGAAGCGCGGGAAATAAGTGCCGCTCAGATAGAGTGCATTCACAAAAGAACTCTTCGGGAACACGGCGCCGAGGGAGAGCCCTATACCCAGCGATCCCAGAACGTACAGGGGCATCGGAACCTTCCGCAAGAGCTGGAAACGCCTGGTCAGGGTGGGCCTGAAAGAGTCCTGACTGAGAGTGCTGGCGCTATCCATCATGCGGTGACATCCATCTTCCAAGAGTGCTTTAGAACGAAACTCGCTCTAATGCTTCCATCTGAATTATTGCCGCTGCTTCAGAAGTAGAAGTTGACTGCTCCTCGTCGCGGGAAGCAGCGTG
>Ga0302319_10019842_pt1 | contig 12192 bp, 9 predicted proteins | sample Bog_T0_2_FD_203319 | JGI IMG/M metagenome (GOLD analysis project Ga0302319, IMG submission 203319) | Peat permafrost microbial communities from Stordalen Mire near Abisko, Sweden - Bog_T0_2 | ecosystem: Environmental > Terrestrial > Soil > Wetlands > Peat | place: Sweden: Abisko, Stordalen Mire... | reverse complement strand
TGTAGTCATCCCGCAGGATACCATCCGTGGCGCCAAACACGAACTTTCCCGCACAATTCGCTCCGTGCGGCTTTGGGGATAGCCGGGAGGAAGAAAGCCGAGCGCTCGGAGGCGGGCGGGAAATAATTATTAGAAATAATTATAATTTCCGTAAATCGGCGCGGCAAATGCTTATTTGATGCCTGAAAGCGTGGGAAATCCTCCTTCGTTCAGTTAATCAATAAATTATCACCATCCTATGCTTCGGAAACTAAACAAAAACCGCGGGGGCTTTACCCTCGTGGAAATCATGATCGTCGTCGGCATCATCGCCCTGCTGGCGGCGATTGCCGTTCCCAACTTCCTGCGCGCTCGCAAGCGCTCGCAGGGCACCCGCTGTCTCGAAGATCTCCGCATTATCGACTCGGCATGCGATCAGTATGCGATCGAAAATAACAAGGTCACCGGCAATACGGTCGCCTGGACCGACGCCCAGGTTTACATGAAGACCGGATCGGTCCTCTACAATTCCCAAGGCTTCGATATGTTTGGCAATGCCTATGGCGCCGCCGGGTCGTTCTCCGTGGACTCGATCCCGAAGCTGAGTTCCAACACCTTCAGCAAGCTCTCCGACGTGTGTCCGACCACTTTCTGGTCGCCCTACTACCCCTGATCGAGTTTTAGCTTTCGCATCTCAGCTTTAAGATCTCAGCCGCTCTTCCCATGGGGGGAGCGGCTGATTCTTTTCCGAGAGGGACTTCCAAGGACTGCTCCGCCCAGGGAAACACGGCCGCAAAAGTCAGGGCGCCAGTTCTCCCCAAAGCGGCTCTTCCTTTTGCAGATCGGCGTCATCGATTTCGCTGCGGTTGAACTTTTCATAGTTCGCCGAGACGTCATCCCAGGCGCTCAGCCGGATCGTAATTCGATCGCCGGGACGCAGCCGCGCCGCCGGAGTCCAGACATTGTCACGCATGCTCCAGAGATAGACGACAGCGTGCGTTCCGGCGGCTTGGGGATGGGCGGGAGAGGCGATGTCCACGAGGTGAAGAGTAAAGATATGATCCTTGTAAGGCACGGCGCCCGGCCTGGGGATCGGCGAAGCGGCCTCGACCGTGGCCTCGACGGTGGTTTGTTCGCCGGGTTTGAGGCTGAATGATTCCGCGGGGCCCGGCTGGCCGATTTTCATGGGGAGGAGCTTCCAATCGCCGAAGGCAAGTTCGCGAGCGGCAAATTCCCAGACGACGAGCTTTTTGCCCGCAAGCCGGTCGCGCCCGCGGGCGAGTTCCTGGCTGAGGATTTCCCGCGTGGCGAAGGCGCCGTTGCTGTTGCGAACGATGCAATCGATGGCGCGGCGGCCGAGCGCGTGACTCAGGTGTTCGGCGAACCCGGCGGATTCGCCCCATCCCATGGCTTCGAGCGAAAAGATATTGGAAAAGCTGTCGCCGAGCAGGAGGACGGGGGTGTCTTTTTCCGCGTGCCAGAGTCCGGTATCGAGGTTTACCTGGTGAGTCGTGACGGTCTGAAGGGGAAAAATGCGCTGCGCCTTTGGAAGTCTCAGCATTGTGGCGATATCGCCGAGGCCGGAGACTTCCTTGTCGAGAACCCGAAGCGTTGGAGACCCCGAGCTGGCCTCGGAGAGGCCGGCGACAGCGCCGGAGGGAGATTTGGCGAGCGCCTGGGCGACAGCCTCCATGGTTTCGGGCCGCCAATGGGTATCCGTCTGCAAATAGAGCGGCTGGCCGCCGAGCGCGCGCTTCCGCTCCACCATGAGCGGCGCGGGATCGAAGACGCGGACGCCCTCTTTTTCGAGCCGGGCAATGAAGCTCGCGTAGGAAGCATTTTGCAATGCGCCGCCGCTCCGCGCTTTCTCGGCCAGCATTTCGGGGTCGATGGCGGGTTTCACCGGCACGGGCATGATCAGCAGATCGATGCCTCGAGCCCGGAGCTGATTGCGAAAATCGGCGATCGCGATGACGGGATCCGGCTGGATGCCCGATTTCTCCGCGCGCCTTTTCATTTCCTCGGGGTCGAAAAACGCGGGGCCGGTGATGTATTCCACGTCGGGGCGATAGAAGAGCCAGCCTTCGCGCCCCACGCAGGCCTGTTCGTTGCCCACTCCCAGCGCGCCGGTAAGCACTGTTTGGACGCGGGGCAGAAGCCATTGTGAAACGACCGACTGGTCTTCGAGCCCTTTCTCGGCGGCCTTCAAGTCCTTTCGGCGCGGAAGAAGATTCCAAAGATCCACGGGAGTGCGCACAGCGCGGATGTTCTTCCAACCGGGGAGCGCCTTGAAGATATCGAACATCGGCAAACCGCCGCCGGTCCGCGTCTGGCGAAGCTCGGAGCAGAATTGGAAAAGAGGCACTGCGCAGATCGTGGCCAGGAAGCCCGCGATCAGCAGCAACGCGGCGCCGCGTGAAAAGCTGGTCTTTTTCAGCGCGAGTTCGGCCTCTTCCTCGCGCGAGATCCTCCGGTGTGTTTCGGGGGTAGGCTCGTTGTAACTGGGGAGCGAATGATCCGGTTTCGTTGGTTCGCCTCCTTCCATTTCCGGCTTCATGGGTGAATCTTCCATCGTCTCTTAGAAGATGAAATAAATGAATGGATTATACTCCTGCACCGCGAGGAGGATCAGGGCCAGCCAGGCGAGGGCGAGGCACGCCGCCGACTTCCCGATGGTCATGCGCTGTGTCCAGTCCCACGTTTGCCGGCCCGTCCAGACCACGACGGCGGCGATGACAATCGTGAGCAGATAGTAGGGCTTGTAGAGCAAGCCATGGACGAGGATAGAGCCCGGCGCCGCATGGCCGAAGCCGAACATACTGAGGAGATAGTCAAACGCGCGGCGAAGATTGGACGCTCGGAAGAAGACCCACGCGCAGAGAACGATGACAAAGGTCAATCCAATGCGCACCGGCTTTGGAAGCGTCTTGTAAAAGCTTTCGCGCCCCTGCGCGCGCTCGAACGCGAGCATTCCGCCGTGGATGCCGCCCCACAGGATGAAATTCCATGAAGCGCCGTGCCATAAGCCCCCGAGAAGCATCGTGACCACCAGGTTGATATGGGTGCGCAGATTTCCGAGGCGGTTGCCTCCGAGTGGAATATAGAGATACTCGCGCAGCCACGTGGAGAGCGAAATGTGCCAGCGCCGCCAAAAATCGGTGATCGATTCCGAGCGATAAGGGGAATCAAAGTTCTTGGCAAAGACGAAGCCAAACATGAGCCCGAGGCCGATGGCCATGTCCGAGTAACCGCTAAAATCAAAGTAAATCTGGAAGGAGTAGGCGACAGAGCCGAACCACGCGTCCAGTCCGCCGATGGATGCCGCATCGAATGCCGTATCGGCGATCTTTCCGCATGGATTGGCCAGCAGGATTTTCTTCGAAAGCCCCATGAGAAGAAACGCGGCGCCGCGGGCGAACTTATCCGCCGTGAGCGCGCGGGATTTAAGCTGATCCGCAAGAAAGGAAAACTTCAGGATTGGCCCCGCGACCAGGTGGGGGAACATGGACACGAAACACGAGAAATCCACGAAATTGGCCATCGCTTCCGCGTCGCCCCGATAAACATCGATGATATAACTTAGCGCCTGGAAGGTATAGAAGCTAATGCCTAGCGGAAGCGTGACGTGAAACAGGTTATCCGCTTGCAAGCTGGACAGGCCAAAGCTCCGCATCACCGCATGGAATGTTTCGGCGCCGAAATTAAAGTATTTGAAAAATCCCAGCGCCATCAGGTTGGAGCAGACCGAGACGGTGAGCGCCGTGCTTTGCAGGGCGGTGCGGGGGGCGCCGCGAGGGAGCTGCCTGACGGGATCGCCCCAAACGCGCCAAATGCGCGCGGTATCGTGGGCGATCATCAAGCTGAGCAGCCAATCCACGGAGGTGGTCACGAACATCAGCGCCATGAAGCGGGGCTCCGCCCAGCCGTAGAAAGTATAACCCGTGAGAATCAGCCACAGATTGCGCCACCGCTGGGAAGCCCGGCTGAGCGCGTAATATCCCAAAAGCGCCAGCGGCAAAAAATAGTAAATGAAAATATGGGAACTGAATACCACGCGGCAGGATGGGTGAGAATTTGGGGCAGGGGTATAAAATAAGAGTTGAAAAAAGCACGACCCATTTTTTAATGGCGCGCCGCCATTTGCTGACCACTGATGATGAGATTTTTCCGCGTTTTTTTTCTATTGTGTTTGCTGCAAACCGTTCCCAAAGCTTCGCGGGCGGAGGAGATTTCGCTCTCGGCGCCGCAGGCAAGATTTCGCGCGGACCTGGCGGACAAATTTGCGGATTTGGAGAAGAAGAATATCGGCGCGGTTTCACCAGGGGACGGCTGGCTTTTTCTGGCGTCGGAGCTTCGTTTTCTTTCGCTCGGGCAGTTTTGGGGTGAACCGGCGGTGAAAGTGAGCCGCGCGCCGAAGGCGGATTGGGCAGATCCGCTGGCCTGCATCGTGGATTTCCAGAAGCAGCTTAAGGCCCGTGGGATCGACCTGCTGCTGGCGCCGGTGCCGCCCAAAGGGGCGATTTATCCGGAAAAACTCGACCCCGCGTGCGGCTGGACTGAAGGCGACCCTGCGCCTTACCTTCACCGTTTCTACGAAGAACTGCGCTCAGCCGGCGTGGACGTGCTCGATATCACCGAGACATTCCGCAAGAATCGGGAGAACGAGCGGGGCGCGATGTTTTGCAAGACGGATACCCATTGGTCCGGCGCGGGCTGCGTGCTTGCGGCGCAAGCAATTGCGGAATATGCCGGACCGAAATTCGCGGCGCAGCCGAAGGCGAAGGAATACGCAGGGGAATGGAAGGAGGCCACGATCAAAGGAGATCTGGTGGAGCTTCTCCCTTCGAAGGGGACAAAACCAGCGGGCGAACGGCTGGCCATTCGCAGTGTGAGCGAGAAGGGGACCGGAGCGCCAGTGGCAGCGGACTCGAACAGCCCAATCCTCCTCATGGGGGACAGCCATACCCTGGTTTTTCATGAGTTTCTGGCCGAACGGTCCGGATTGTTGGATCAACTCGCGCTCGAATTCGGGTTCGCGCCTGATTTGATCGGGACGCGGGGATCCGGCGCGACGCCAGTCCGGCTCAGTCTTTTCCGGCGCAGCATCAAGGAGTCCGGCTATCTGGCGAAGAAGAAGCTGGTCATCTGGTGCTTTACCGCCCGCGAATTCACGGAGGCGAGCCAGGGATGGCAGAAGCTGCCGGTGGCAAAGTAGGAAATGACGAAATCAGAATGACGAATGACGAGATGGGAGCTTGATTGCCGCACGGCTGAGTTTTCGAGGCAGAGTGACGAGGGTTCCGTGGCGGCGCCCAACCTGAAGGAGCGGCTGGTCAAGGCTTTCGGCTGTCCAGGGATGCATGGCGGAGGCGCAGGGAATTGGTGATGACGGAGACGGAACTGAGGCTCATGGCCGCGCCGGCGAGCATCGGGCTAAGGAGTATGCCGAAGAAGGGATAGAGAACTCCGGCTGCTACGGGGACGCCCACGAAATTATAGACGAGGGCGAAGAAGAGGTTTTGGCGGATGTTGCCGAGCGTTGCGCGGCTGAGGCGGATGGCCCTGGCGATGCCCCGGAGATCGCCTTTTACGAGCGTGATGCCGGCGCTTTGGATGGCGACATCCGTGCCTGTGCCCATGGCGATGCCCACATCGGCTTCACCAAGCGCGAGCGCGTCATTGATGCCATCGCCAGCCATGGCGACGCGATCGCCCGACGCTCTCAGCTTTCGAATGTGCGCGGCTTTTCCCTCGGGGGTCACCCCGGCTTCCACGGAATCGATGCCGGCTTCTTTGGCCACGGCATCGGCGGTCCGGCGGTTGTCGCCTGTGACCATGACAACGCGGAGGCTCAGCGCGTGGAGTTCCCGGATGGCTTCGGCGGCGCCTGGTTTTATTGGGTCGGCGACGGCGAGGATGCCTGCGAGGTGGCCGTCGATCGCCACGTGGATCACTGTTTTGCCGTCTTCCTGGAGGCGCGCGGTGACGGCTTCCAGGGATTTGAAATTGGAGACGCCGCGATCCCGGAGAAAGTCGGCCTTTCCGATGCATACAGAACGGCCATCGACTTTCCCAAGGACGCCGCCACCGGTGACCGATTCAAAATCCTGGACGGCGGCCAGCGATTGGCGCCCTTCGCGTGCGGCGCGGACGATCGAGGAGGCGAGGGGATGTTCACTATGCTGTTCGAGTGATGCGGCGAGGCGCAGCAATTCCGAGGGGTCGAAACCTTCCGCCGGCAGCGTATCGGTCAAGCGTGGTTTGCCTTCGGTGAGCGTCCCCGTTTTGTCCAGGGCGAGAACCGCGACTTTCTCCAGCCGCTCGAGCGCCTCCGCATTTTTTACGAGGACGCCGGTTTGCGCGCCGCGTCCGATTCCGACCATAATGGCCATCGGGGTCGCCAAGCCAAGCGCGCACGGGCAGGCGATGATCAGCACGGCCACCGCGTTCACAATGGCATGGGCGAGCCGCGGTTCGGGCCCGAGAAAGAGCCAGGCGAAAAAAGTGATGGCCGACGCGGCGACGACGAGCGGCACAAAGAAGCTGGATACCCTGTCCGCGATGCCCTGGATGGGCGCGCGGCTGCGCTGGGCCTCGGCCACCATGGCGACTATTCGGCCGAGCATCGTGTCGCTTCCGACGCGCTCCGCCCGCATGACGAAGCTACCCGCGCCGTTCACCGTGCCTGCCGTGACCGTGTCGCCCGAATTTTTTTCCACGGGCAGCGGCTCTCCGGTGAGCATGCTTTCCTCCACACTGCTCCGCCCTTCGAGAATGACGCCGTCCACCGGCACTTTATCGCCGGGCGCCACGCGCAGACGGTCTCCGGCGCGCACGCGATCGAGGGAAACGATTGCATCGCCTGTCTCGCCGAGGAGGCGCGCGGTGGGCGGCGCCAGATTGAGCAGCGCCTTGATGGCGGCGCCGGTGCGGCCGCGGGCGCGGAGTTCCAAGACCTGGCCGAGCAAAACGAGAACGATGATGACGGCCGCGGCTTCGAAGTAGATGGGGACTTTTCCCATGTGCTGCATCGCAGCGGGAAAGACGCCCGGGGCGAGCATCGCTGCGGCGCTCGAGAGATAGGCGGCCCCGACGCCCAGCATGATCAGCGTCCACATATTAAAGTTGCGCGTCGCGATCGAGCGCCAGCCCCTGCGGAAGAAAGGGGCGCCCGCCCAGAACACGACCGGCGTGGACAGCGCAAACTGCATCCAGCGTGAGGCGTCGCCATCTACCAGCGGCGAGTGCGCGAGCGAAGGAATCAGATGCGCCATCGCTGCAATGAAGACCGGCGCCGTGAGCGCTCCGCCGATGCGAAACCGGCGCCGCATATTCCGCAGTTCGGGGTCGTCTTCCTCCGATTCGGCGGCGACCGTTTTTGGTTCCAGCGCCATGCCGCACTTCGGGCATTCTCCCGGGTGGTCTTGTCCCACCTCGGGATGCATCGGGCAGGTGTAGAGCGTCTTTACGGACGGGCGCCACGCGGGGTTGCGCTCCAGCGCCATCCCGCATTTTGGGCAATCACCGGGGTTTTCGGACTCCACGCCGGGGCACATCGGGCAGAAGTATTTTGCCGCTGTGGGCGGATTCACATCCGGGTGGGCGGATGCGTGGTGTTCGCCGCCGCAACACGGCGCTTGCGACTCCTTCGCGGCTGCTGGCGCGGGTTCCGGTTTCGTTGCGGCGTGGCAGCAAGCCCCTTCTTCCGGAGTCGTCGGAGGCTGAGTTTGGTCGTTCATGGGATGCAAAAGGCGCGGCTTGTGAAGGAGAATCTACGCTCGTTACCGCAATTGCGCGCCTTTCCTTTGGAGGCTCGGATGAAAGACGAAATTTTCTTCGAGGTGAACTTTTCGGCTCTCCTGCGACACTTCACCGGCAATACGAATGCGATTTCCCGCAAATGTCCGAAATTCGCGAACTTTATCAAAAGCATGGCGGTGAGGTGCTCGGGTACCTGGCGCGGCGTTGCCCCGATGGCGCGGCGGACGATCTTTTGCAGGAGACGTTCCTGCAGGTCGCCCGGCAGCCGGCACGGTTGGCCGATATCTCTACGCCACGGGCGTGGCTTTTCGGAATCGCCCGCAATCTGCTGGCGCGGCATTTTCGGGCGCGATCCGAATCGGAACTTCTAAACGCCGAACTCTCCCGAGACACCATGGCTGCCGATGCCGATCCCCGATTGCCCGCGATGCGGGAAGCGATCCGCCAACTGCCGGTGGAGCTTCGTGAAACTCTCGAGTTGAGGTTGGAGCAGGAGCTCTCCTACGAAGAGATCGCCGCCGCCCTGGAAATTCCCGTTGGCACAGTGCGCTCGCGAATCCATAACGCCATCAAGCGTCTCCGCATAGTTCTTACGCAAACTGAGGAAATACAATGAATGACGAAATACTCGAACGCTTACTCATCGATGACGCGATGGGCCAGCTCCCGGCGGATGTGAAAGCGCTCCTCGCCGCCCATCTTGCCTCATCTCCGGAAGCGCGAAAGATCGCGGAAGAGATCGACGCGACGGTGAATCTCGCTGCAAAGGCGCTGCCCCGTCCGCGAATCGCCACGCCGGTTCCATCTCCGATTCCGCGCCTTATTGGCAGAGACCGGATTCATCGCTTGCTGGCTCTCGCCGCGTCATTCGTTGCCGGCGCCGGCTTCGCTTTTCTGGGGCTCAAGGGGGCGACACTGCGTTCCGGTCCTGCCGCGCCGATGCCGGCTGTGGCGCAGGTCAGCCATCCGATTCCCGCTGCCCGTCCTCCCTCGGACGTCGAGCGCGCAGCGCAGTCCCTCCCGTTTTGGTCCAACCGGCGGGCAATTCTGTTATCCATCGCCACTCGTCACCAACGGGAAAGTCGGGAAAACCCATGAAGCCGCCTCCTGTCGAACGCGCCCTATCTTATTTCAAGCGGATATTGTTCGCAGCCGGGCTTGGTTTTGCAGTGTTGCTAGCGGGATGCGATCCGGTGAACGTCATTTGTTGGTCGCCCGATGGCGCGCATGCGATCGTCTCCGGGAGCGACGGGACCTATGTGGTGGATGGGGAAGGAAAAATCGTGGGTCCGGCGCCCGACGCCTGGGCCTGGATGCCGGATTCGCGCCACGTGATTGCAGTCCGCCAGGCGGAGCCAAAGAATTGGGCCGAAGTGGCTTCGCTGCTTGGCGAGGAGCGGACGCAGGCGGTGGTTCGCGCCGCGAATGAACTGGCGATCCAGATTCGTGGGTATCATGGCGATTGGGATAAGTTTTTCGAAACCCCTGCCGTCAAAGATTGGCTCGATTCCCTCTCAAAAATCGGCGCGGTTTACACAGGTGACTCGGGAGCATCGATCTCCGCCGGGCTGCTGCCGTTTTACTACCTTCGGGAGAACGACGCGGAATCCGTGGCGCCGCTGATCGCAATGGCTCCGAAAGAGGAACAGCAAAAGGTTGCCATGCTGAAGCCGCCAGTGTTCGAACTGCTGGTGAAAAGCGCGTTTCCCGAAAAAGCGGACGCTGAACGGATTCTTCTCCGAAGTATTGATTCGATCGGGGCGGTGTGTCCTTCGCCAAATGGAAAGGGGATTGCGGTTGTCGTCAATGAACCGATTCGCCCGGGACTCTATGTGACTCCCACGGATGGGGGAGATCGAGTTTCCGTCGATTCCGGGGCTTCCGCGGCGGATTGGACGCCGGATGGCCAGTGGCTGACTTACGCGAAAACGACGCTCTCCTACGACGCGCTGTTGAATCAAAATCTGCTCGGGACGATTACCCGATGCAAGGTGTGCGACAGCGAGGGGCGCTTCCTTCCGAAAGTAGAAAATCCCCAGGATCTTGCCGGGGTGCTTTTCGCCAAGGGAAACAATCCGGTGGCCTGTCTGACCGATGGACGCATTTTATTTTCGGCATTTGACGTCAGGCTTCCGATGGTCGCGCCGAACTTCGCCGGCAAGTTGAAGCTCTTCACCTTGCGGCCGGGCGAGGCGCCGAAGATTGAGCCGGTGGTCACCGACGAAGCGGCGAAACGACTTCCGGACCAGATCGATTTCTTTTCCGTCAGTCCGGACGGCAAGCATGTGGCTATTCCCGGCACTCAAGGCGAGGTAGCCATCGTTTCAATCGAAACCGGAAAAGTGCGGGACATTCAGGGAAAGATCGAAATCCCCGAGAAAGATCATCGAGCCAACCAAAAGGAAAACCTGGATTCGGTGGTTCCCTCGTGGCGAAGCGCGACGGAGTTTTCGTATGTCTGCCCGGCAGGGAAGTCCGGCGCCGGTCCGAAGCGGGCTGAAATGGTGCTTCAAAGCCTGGATGGAGCGAGTCGCGTGATCAGCGCGACATGGACGGATGGGATGACGGACTCATTTCTCGTGCGCCTGAAGGAAATGACGAAATCAGAATGATCCCGCAGCCGCGGGAACGATGGGATGCCCGACGTTGGGTGAAAATGCGCGCCTTGTTTTTTTCTCTCAGTCCAAGTAGAACTTGGGAAGGGAATGGCCGCAAAGAGGCGCAAAAGGCGCAAAAAAAGAGAGAAGTCGAGATTCGCCATCCTTTTTTGAGCCTTTTGAGCCTTTTTGCGGCCAAATGCCTTTCTGCCTGACCGAGTAGTGCGCGTGATGGAAGTTTGTGATAGAGCTTAACGGATGAACCCCATTCTCAAGACGCGGTTGAAGCTTCGCGGCGAATTGGAGGCGCCACCCGCGCTTCGGCGATTTGGCAGTGGATGGATCAGCGGCGTGCTGGGGCTGGTCTTTGGTGTGGCGGGCCTGATGCTCGTGATTTCACTTCGCGTTCCGGGAGTTTTGTCCGTGCCTGAATTGCGGGCGGCGCACGGCAGCGGATGGTTCCGGTTCGGCATGCATTTACTTTTGCTCTCGGCGTTTGCCTTCTCGGCCTTGAGCCTGGCTTTGCGGTCGGGAAAGATTCTGGGGACGTGCGGCGTGGTGGCCACGCTGCTGGCCGCATTGCTCGGGGGATCGAAGGCCAATGCGCTTATTCCGGATCCGGCGCCGGTGTTTTTTGGGCTCGATTGGTTCGTGCTCAATGTCCTTTTCACCGGTTTTCTCTTCGTCCCGGTGGAGCGCATTTTTCCCCGCAACAAGGAGCAGCCAATCTTCCGGGAGGAGTGGCGGGAGGATCTTTTCTACTACCTCGTCAGCAGCTTCATGGTGCAGGCCCTAACGTTTCTGACCTTCATTCCGGCGAAGACGGTGCTGGCGGTGGCGCCGCTGACCGCGGTGCGCGCCTGGGTCGGCGGGCTGCCGTTTCTCGTGCAGTTTGTCTCCATCATGTTCCTGACGGATTTCGTGCAATACTGGGTGCATCGCCTGTTCCACCGGATTCCCTGGCTCTGGAATTTTCACGCGGTGCATCACTCGGCGCGGAGCATGGACTGGATGGCTGGGGCGCGGATGCATTTCATCGAGATCGTATGCCTGCGCGGCACGACGGTGATGCCGATGGTCATCCTCGGATTCAGCGTGACGGCCATGAACAGCTACATCCTGCTCGTGTATCTCTACTCCACGTTCGTGCATGCGAATGTGAACTGGCGTTTCCCCTTCATCGAGAAACTGCTCGTCACTCCGCGCTTCCATCATTGGCATCATGGCCTGGAGCGCGAAGCCATCGACGTGAACTTCGCGATTCATTTTCCGCTTTTCGACCGGCTCTTTGGCACGCACTACCTGCCGCGCGACCAGTGGCCCGCCGGCTACGGCATCAAGGGACATCCCGTGCCGCGCGGCTACCTGGCGCAATTCGCGCATCCCTTCCGGAGGAAGAAAGCGGCGCCGGCGAACGAAAATCCGACTCCGGTTGCCTGATCCGCCTACTTCCCGTCTTCGTCCAGCTTCGCTTTTACGACGGTTTCGAGTTCCGCGTAGAGCACGGGGTCGTTCTTGAGCACTTCCTTGGCGGCATCGCGCCCCTGGGCGAGTTGGGCGCCTTTGTAGCTCAGCCAGCTCCCGCGTTTTTCGATGACGCCTTTTTCGAGGGCCACATCCAGCAGCGCGCCGGTGGAACTGATGCCTTCGTTATACATGATGTCGAACTCCGCTTCGGTAAAAGGGGGCGCCACTTTGTTCTTCACGATTTTCACCTTCGTGCGGTTTCCGGTGACGACGCCATCGGTCTGCTTGATCGCGCCGATGCGGCGGATATCGACGCGCACCGAAGAATAGAATTTCAGCGCCTTGCCGCCGGGCGTGGTTTCCGGGTTGCCGAACATAACGCCAATCT
>Ga0302319_10019840_pt1 | contig 12193 bp, 12 predicted proteins | sample Bog_T0_2_FD_203319 | JGI IMG/M metagenome (GOLD analysis project Ga0302319, IMG submission 203319) | Peat permafrost microbial communities from Stordalen Mire near Abisko, Sweden - Bog_T0_2 | ecosystem: Environmental > Terrestrial > Soil > Wetlands > Peat | place: Sweden: Abisko, Stordalen Mire... | reverse complement strand
CAATGGATCACCTGAAAGAAGGCATCGGGCTGCGCGGCTATGCGCAGCAGGATCCGCTGGTGGCCTACAAGCGCGAGTCCTACGACATGTTCGAAGCCATGATGCTGAAGTTCCAGGAAGACACGGTGCGTTATCTCTTCCGGATGCAGATTCTTGGGCCGGATGGGCAGCCGGTGAATGCAGCGCCCGAGATTCGGCGCGCGGTTCCGCCCGCGCCGCCGGTGGCCAGCGCAGCACGGCCGCTCAGCACGGACGCAGAGCCGCGGGAGATTTCGATCCACACGCGCCAGCCCTCCACCACCATCGATGCATTGGAGAAGGAGTTCCAGCGCAAGAAGGCGCGCGAGTTGGAGGCGGCCAGCTTTGCCGGCGCCGGCGACACCAGCCAGCCCTCGCAACGGCGGACCGGCGAAAAAGTGGGCCGCAACGACCCCTGCCCCTGCGGCAGCGGCAAGAAGTACAAGAAATGCCACGGGGCGGAAAAGTAGCCTGAAGCGCGGGCAACACACGAGCGGGGCGGGAGGATTCCCGCCCCGCTCTTTTTTGCCGCATCCGACAGCTACTGGGCGAGAACGAAGTTGACCTCAACCTGAACGATCGACACACCCGCGCCCGGAGCAAACTTCCACTTGCGCACTGCATCCTCGGCCGCCGGGCCAAGTGCGTGGTTGCCAGTGAGAGTCTTTACGTCGCTCACCTTGCCGTCGGCATCCACCGTGACTTCCAGAACCACCGCGCCGGTAATCCTCATGCGCCTGGCAATCTCCGGATACACCGGAGCCACACGCGATCTAATGGCCCGGTCGTCGGCCCTTGCCGGCATGGGCAGAACAAACGCCAACGCCAACGCCATCGCCGTGACCTTCCCCAGTCGTTTGACGAAGTGAGACAATCGGTGCTGCCTCTTCCCAGATTCCCCCGTGCTCATTGGCCCTCCTGGAGCTCTTCCCTGCTCAGTTGGGTTATCGGCATCTAAGAATCCGTCAAGAGTGCATTTTCAGAATCTGGTTACGAAGGTATTGCCCCGCAGGCGGAAAACGTAAGGTCCTCGGCGCCGGAGTTGTGCTCTTCGCGCCACAAGTCGAAGAGGCGGCCGTAGCTGAGGGTAATGTACTGCGACGGGTCGACGCCCAGGAGGGGAGCGGTGCGGTCGATCCAGTCGGCTGGGCCTTCGAGCTCGGCATAGTTGCCGATGGGGGTCTCGTCGACGACGCAATGGCCCTTGCCGTCGGTCCACTCGGTGCGCCACTTCTCGTAGCGAAAGGCTGCGACCAGGCCGATGGAGAGGAAAACAGTGGCCAGCGCGTCGCCGTCGGAAACCTCGGTCTCTGTCTCAATGCGGTGCTTGTGGGTGTCTTCGCCGGGTCCTATGTCGGGAAGGCGCTTGTGGGTGAGGAGGGTGCGGCCGGCATAGGAGCGGATGCGGAGTATTTCGGTGCGGGCGCGCATCTGGCGGTCGGGGGTGTCGTAGAGGACGTTGGACTCGAAGGAGCGCGGGGTTTGCAGCGTGAAGCCCGCAGACTGGAGGCGCTGCGTGAGGGTGGCCAGGTGGCCGGCCCGGAATTTGATCTCGGTTTCGATGGGCATGGTAAAGAGCGAGTATACGGCAGGTGGCGGGGAGGGCGCGGAACGGCGAGAATGAAAAGGTGAAGACGCTGCGATTGGTTGTAGACCCGGCGCATTTGGAGACCGCTGACGCCCAGGCAGGCCTGGAGCGCGGAGCGCAGATCCTGCGCGCGGGCGGGTTGGTGGCGCTGCCGACGGAGACGGTGTATGGGCTGGGGGCGAACGCGCTGGACGCGGCGGCGGTGGGGCGGATTTTCACGGCCAAGCAGCGGCCGGCGTGGGACCCGGTGATTGTGCACATTGCGGATGAGGCGATGCTGGAGGGGCTGGTGGCGGAGGTTCCCGAAGCAGCGCGGAAGCTGATGGCGGCCTTCTGGCCGGGGCCGCTGACGCTGCTGTTGCCGCGGACGGCTGCGGTTCCGGATGCGGTGACGGCGGGACGGCCTCTGGTGGGCGTGCGGATGCCGGCGCACCCGGTGGCGTTCGAGTTGATCCGGCGGGCGGGGGTACCGGTGGCGGCGCCGAGCGCGAATACCTTTGGGCATACGAGCCCGACGACTGCGGCGCATGTGCTGGAGGACCTGGACGGGCGGATTGATGCGGTTGTAGACGCGGGACCGGCAGAGCACGGTGTTGAGTCGACCGTGCTGGACCCCTGCCAGAGTCCCATGGTGATCTACCGGCCGGGAGCAGTGACGGCGGAGCAGATTGAAGCGGTGGCCGGAGCGGTGGTTGTTTACCGAGGTGGAGCGTTGACCGCGACGCCGCGGGAGGCGCTTCCCTCGCCGGGTGTGGGGCTGCGGCACTATGCGCCGAAGGCACGGCTGGTGCTGGTGGGAGCGCCGTTTGCCGACCTTCGCCAGCGGCTCAGCGAGGCCGCAACTGGTCTGCGCAAAGAGCGCATCGGCCTGATGCTCCCTGCGGAAATGACCACTCCCATCCGGCGGGCGGTCGTTTATCCCTGGGGTCGATGGTCGGCGCCGGAGGAGTTGGCGCGGAATCTGTATGCTGGGCTGCGAGCGCTGGACGCGGCAGGGTGCAGCGTGATTCTTTGCCCTATGCCGCCCGCCGGGGGAATTAGCGCGGCGATCCGCGACCGGCTGATCAAGGCCGCACAAGGGAATGAGGGACAAGAAAGGCGGCCTGGGCGGGGCTGAGGTTCCCCTACTCCCTGTTCCCTATTCCCTATTCCCTATTCCCTATTCCCTAAAAACGCTACTGGCCTGCGTCGCTCAGCTTGTACATGTACTTGATGGCGGATTTGTAGATGAGCGTTTTTGAGGTTCCGCGGACCTTGAGGGTCAGCCGGTCGTACCACTCGATGCAGCCTTCGATTTTTTCGCCATCGTCGAGCACAATCACCATCGGGGTCTGGGACTGAATCTGCTTTTGCAGATAGAACAGCTCCGCGTGGCGCGCGGCGGAATCCTCTTCGAGGGTGTGCGCGGTGAGGCGCATGGGCTGTGGCGACAACCAGTGCTTTTTGGCGCTGGGAAATGGCTTGGCCTGCGCGGCATCGCCGCCGTTTCCTGCCGGGGACACAATCGCTCGACTGCTCATCTGATACACCCCTCCCTGAAGGAACTCGGCTCGAAAGTGAAGCAGGCGCAAGGCTTAATGAGGATTGGCGTCCGATCCTGCGAGACCGCTTGTGTATGCTCCGCGGCTTGCTGCGGGTCCGAACCGTGTCATCACCAGCCAGCGCAGGAGAGACCGCAGGTACCAAGCTGAAGTGCCGGGGAAGGCTCTCGCGTACCTGTTTCCTTTGGGTGGCTGAAGTTGATTCTATCCGAAAAGATGCGCGGCGCAGGAGCGGAGTTGCTCAATTCTTTCAGGGGCGGTCGAGGCTGACCGCCATGGCGTCGAGCGAGAGGGAACGGAGGAGGTTGCGGCGCATGCCCTGCTCCACCTGGGCCAGCGCGCGGGCCGCGCCATCAATCCAGTCCACGGTCAGGCCCTGGGCCAGCCGGTCGAGCTCGGCGGCAAGGTCGAGGTTGCGGATCAGCCGCGGCGTGCCCGCCACGATCATCAACAGGTCCTCCACCAGGCTGCCCAGCGCGCGCAGCAGGTGGATGGTCTTCTCCTGGCCATCCGCGCCGGCGCGGTAGCTCTCCGTCGCGTGGAACAGCTGCGAGTAGTCCGGCTCCCTGAGCGCGGTGCGCAGCAGAATCAGCGCGTCCTGCCTGCTGGCCAGATAAACGCCCAGGTCAATCGTCAGCGCCCGCCCCACCGCTCCCTCGGCCAGCCGTGCGGCCAGCGCGCGGTCTGCCGGCTTCAGCTCAGGACGCCGCTCGGCCAGCAGCGCCTCCAGCTCGGCAGACGGAATCGCCCCCAGCCGGTGCACCACGGCGCGCGACCGGATCGTCGGCAGAAGCTCCTGCGGATTCTCCGTCAGCAGAATCAGAGACGCGTTCTCCGGCGGCTCCTCCAGCACTTTCAGCAGGCTGTTGGCCGCCTCTTTCATAAATGCCGACGAGGTAAAAATGCTGAACGAGCGCCTCGCATCCACCGGCGGCCGGTACCACGCCGCGTGAATCACCTGCCGCACCTGCCCCAGCTTGATCAGCAACTGCGGCGGGTCCGGCGGCACAATCAGCACGTCCGGATGCGTCTGGATCAGGATGCGCGTCTCGCGCTTGTCCACGTCGCGCATCTCTTCGCGGGCGGCCACGGCCTCGGCCACGCGCTCTTCCAGGTTGGCGGCCTCTCCAATGCGGACGCAGTTCGGGCACACCCCGCAAAAGTCCGGCAGCCCGTCCCGCTCGGTCGGGCTGGTGCAGTTCACAGCCTGCGCCAGCATCAATGCAAGCGTGTACTTGCCCGCGCCCTTCGGCCCGGCCAGAATCAACGACTGAGGGAACCGCCCCGCCCGGATACTCTCCCGCAGATGCCTCACCGTCGCCGAATTGCCAAGAAACGCTTCAAAGCCCACGAAATGAGGTTACCACCCGCGCTGCCCCCAACTCCGCCACGCGCCCTGCAGAAGCTGTGTCCAGGCGTCGGTCGGTTGGGCAGGCGACAGTCTGATGGGCGCTCTCAAGATGGGGGAACGTCCCTCCCCGGTTTTTGTCCCCGGTTTTCCCAGTTTTCGGTACTAGAATCGAATGGACGGAGGCGGGATCGGCATGAACGAACTCATCTTTGAGGTTACGCAGGAGGCCGACGGCGGGTTTGTGGCCGAGGCCATCGGCGAGGGCATCTTTACGCAGGCGGACAACTGGGACCAGTTGAAAGCCAACGCGCAGGAGGCCGTTCACGCCTACTTCTTCGATTCGACGGCGCCAGCGTCGATCCGCCTGCGGCTGGTGCGCGACGAAGTGCTCGCTGTGGCATGAAACTGCCGCGCGATTTGAGCGGTGCGGAACTGGTGAAGCATCTTTGCCGGCGCTGGCAGTCCCGGCGGGTCCATCAGGTCGGCAGTCACGTCATTCTTGAGACCAGTCAGCCCAGTCCTCACCGCATCGCCGTTCCGGAACACTATCCCCTGCGGGTGGGTACGCTGAACGCGATCCTGTCTGCAGTTGCCGGGCACAAGGGCGTGACGAAAGAGGATGTTCTGACGGGCATCTGATCTTTTGCTTTCTAAGGTTCCACAGACCGGACCTGGTGCATCCGCCATAGAGGAAGCGGAGAACATCCCGTCCCTGGTTTCGTCCGAAGGCGAGACGGGCTGGGGTTGCAGAGTTGTATCCCTGGCGCGATTGGATCGCGCCAGGGATGTGATCACCGGTTATTGGTGGTTGATCTCAAGGATGGGTTGCCAGGCTGACCCATCGATGTTGACAGCATAGCCTTTGTTGGGCGTGACAAGGTAGAGCGCCGCAGTGGGATTGGAGCCATTGGAGAGGACAAAGCGTCCTGTCGTCGCAGCGGTGCTATTGAGCGTTTGGGTCTGGCCGACCTGGACGTTGCCAGCCTGGTTCTGATCTACGGTTGCGTTCAGCGTCCCTGCGCCGCTGGCCGAGAGAACCCCGCTGAGAGCCGCATCCTGCAGAGCGCCGAACCAGACCGTGCCCAGCGAATAGCCGCCGCTGAAGCTGGCCAGTTTGAATCCGCCCTGCGGGACGGCCTGATTCTCCAGGTCATAGAACCCGGCGCTGGCGCCTGATTCAATGCCTACGCCCTGATTGGGGCCGGTAAGGTAGAAGACCGGCGCGCTTCCTCCGTTGGTCTGGAGGGTGGCGCGGCCGCTGGCATCCACGGAATAAGTTGCGCTGAGGGTATTGGTGGGGGCCAATGTGACGGCTCCGGCGTTGTTTTCGTCGGCCGAGCCGCTGACATTGCCGGTACCATTCCAGTTGAGGATTCCAGCCATGACCTTGCGGCCAGGCGTGCTGTTTCCTGAGCTGGCGAGGCCGCGGGAGATGAGGACGCTGGTGCCGGACAGCGTGGCCTTGTTAAAGGTCCCGGTGGTCCGCGCGTAGAGCTTGCCAACCATGACCGAACTCAGCGTCTGGCCGGTGAGCGACATGGCCGCATCGGTTTCAAGCACCGGCGCGGGGTTGGACGCGGTGAGGTAGAAGGCGAAGTTGAGGGTGCCCGCGCCGGGGATGCTCAGCGCAAAGGTGCCCCGGCCGGAAGAGGCAACGGTGTATGTGCCGGTCACCGCGACCTGCGACTGGTACTGGGTCGTGACGTTGCCCTGGGCGTCGTAGTCGTCGCTGTTGATGTCCAGCCCGCCGGCGGAGATCTTTCCAGCGCCGTCGAGGGTGACGTAACCTGCCACCGTTCTGCGGCCTTCAATGCCGTTGCCGACCCTTGCGCCCTGCAGGCCGAAGACATAGCTGCCCTTGAGCGAGGCCAGTGTGGGAGTGGTGGAACTCTGCGCGTAGAAAGCGCCGGCGGCAACCTGGCCGCTGGCATCATCCTCGACCATGCGCCCGCTTCCGGCTGCGCCGTTTTGCGCAATGGAGTCGAGGGCCATGCAGAAGCTGACCGGGTGCGTGGCGCCCTGTCCCGCGGGAACCAGCAGTTTCATCAGTCCGCGGTTGTCCGAGCCGACCGTGTAGGTTCCGGTGAGGGTGCCCGAGTTAGCCGCCGAGCTATAGGGGCCGTTGGAGTCGAACTGAGCGGCGGTGATATTGCCGTTCCCATCGGCGGCCAGCGAGCCCACGATCCAGTTGTTGGAGCCGCTGGCCAGATCGACCTGGGAGAGCTGGAAGGCGTAACTGCCTTTGAGCTTTGCGTTGCCGGTGGCGTTGGCCGGCGTGCAGGAGGCCACTGCCGCATACACGGGAAGGGTGATGGTGGCAGTGCCGGTATTGGGCGTCGGGCTGCTTCCGTCGGTTACCTGAACGCCGAAGGTGAAGGCTGGGTCCGCAACGGTGGGAGTGCCCGAGATGGCTCCCGAAGTGGAGAGCTTGAGCCAGGCCGGTACCGAGCCCGGATTGGAGAAGACCCATTTGTATGGCAGGGAACCTCCAGATGCCTGAAGCTGCGCGGTGTAGGGAGTTCCGACGTAGGCGGGCGGCAAGGTGGCGTTCCCAACCTGGAGCGTTGAACGCTGCGGCTGGTTGACGGTGAGGTTGAACCAGGCGACCACAGTGCGTGGCGTTGCCGCGGAGTCCTTGGCCTGTACGGCGAAGGTGTAGGTGATGGAGTTTTGAGGGATGCCGCTGAGGACGCCGCCCGCCGAAAGGCCGAGCCCGTTGGGGAAGTTGCTGCCAATGAGCGTGGGCACGGACCAGGTGACATTGCCGGTTCCACCGCTGGAGGTGAAGGTGGCGCTGTACTGCTGGCCGGTGGTTCCGTTGGGCAGGCTGGTGGTGGTGATCTTAAAGCCGCTGACGGATGGATTGATGATGTAGCTGATGATGGCCGTGGTGCTGTGGGCAGGATTGCCCTGATCGGTGGCGGTGACGGCAAAGCTGCCGGGGCCGTTGGTTGAGGCCGCGGGCGTGCCGGTGACAGCGCCTGTGGACCCGACCGTGAGGGGCGCTACCAGAGTGCCCGCTCCGGGGGCGGTGCCTGTCTTCCAGGTCACCTTGCCCGTTCCGCCGCTGGTGGCGAGCTGGGCGGTGTACGCCGTGCCTACCACGCCGGTGGGAAGGCTCGTGGTTGTGATTACAAGAGGATTGGAGTTGATTTGCAGGCTGACGGACGAAGTGGCAACAGTATGCGCGCTGGACGAATCCATGACCTGGACCATGAAGCTGGTGGGGCCGTTGCCGCTGCCTTGCACGGGGATTCCGGTGACTGCGCCGGAGGGGCTGATGTTGAGGCCGAGCGGGTAGTTGCTGCCCTGGCCAAACGACCACAAATAAGGTGTGGCCCCGCCGGTGGCCGCCAACTGCGCGTTATAGGGAACGCCGACGGTAGCCGGGGGCAGCGAGGTGGTGGTGATCTGCAACGGCGATACGCCCACGGTGATGGAGATCATGGCTTGCGTGGAGTTAGCTGGATTGGAGTTGTCGGTTACCTGGACTCCGAAGGTGCTCGGTGTGCCGGAGGAGCTGGGGGCTGTGGGTGTTCCACTCAAGGTCCCGGTGGCACTGAGGGTGAGCCCTGGAGGCGGAAGGTTGCCCGGAATCGTGGCCCACTTGTAGGGCGATTTGCCGCCGTTGGCATTCAGGGTCGCCGTGTAGGCCTTGCCAACCGTTGCGGCCGGCAGAGTGAGCGTGGTGACCTGGATGGGAGAAGGACTCACCATGAGGCTGATGCTGGCAATCGGCGTGTTCTTCGGGTTGGAACTGTCTGTTGCCATCAACCTGAAGTAGGTTGGGTTGCCCGGGGTGTTAGACCACAAGGGCGTGCCCGAGAGCTTGCCGGTGGCAGTGTTCAGTGTGAGGCCCTGGAACTGGTTGTTGTCTGGAAGGCTCCAGGTGTAGGGCCCTTTTCCGCCGGCCGCTGTGAAAGTAGCCGAGAAAGCTGAGCCCATGGTGGCATTCAGCGTCAGGGGCGAGATGCTGACCGGATTCGCGTTGACCACCACGCCAAGATAGGCGGTCACCGTGCGGGGATTAGGGGCAGAGGAGTCCGTGGCCCCCACCCAGACCCAGTCTGTGCCTCCGAGGGTGCTGTTAAATGGCGATCCGGAGATGGCCCCGCCAGGCGTGAGCGTAAGCCCCTGCGGGAGCGCGGTGCCGTTGGTGACGCTATAGGTGACTTTGCCGATGCCGCCGGATGAGGTAACGGTGGCGTTGTAAGCGTTCCATTGCGTACCGGCGGGCAGGCTTGTCGTGTTGATCTGGAAGCCGCCGAGGCTCAAGTTGATGGTGTAGGTAATCAGAGCGGTGGCGGTATGTGCCGGCTTGGCGGAGTCCGTGGCGGTGACGTTGAAGACGCTGGTTCCTGTTGTGGAGGATGCAGTCGGCGTTCCTTTGACGACTCCCCCTGGCGTCAATTGCAGCCCCGCCAGGAGGGGGTCGGTCGAGGTCCAGGTCACTGCGCCCGTGCCCCCGGAGGTCTGGAGCGCGAAGTTATAGGGTGTCCCCATCCATCCGGTAGGTAGCGTGGTCGTTGTGATGGTGAAACCGGCAGCTGCGGCGTTGGGAGCGATTGTGACCGCCAGGCTAACCGGCAACACGAGAACCAGCCAGCTTAAGAGAAGGCGCAGAGAACGCATTGTGAGAAACCTCCGGGTTTGGTGCTTTCAGGGACCACCCACTCTGGCAGATTGCCCGGGAATCCAACGGAATCAGCGGGCAGGCAACGGGGAAGTGGCTAGCCAATCTTCTCGAAGCATTTGAGGATCAGTCAAGTATTTCCTGGGAATTTTGCAGGATTTTGAGGCATGTGGCGCAGGGTTTGGATTGGCCGGCGGAGCGAAGGCAAATTGCCATTTGCAGCGGATTGTCCGATACTGTGACAGACGTCCGCGTTATGCTCGGCGGGAGTAGTTCAGTGGTAGAACGTCAGCTTCCCAAGCTGAATGTCGCCGGTTCGATCCCGGTCTCCCGCTCCAAAAGAATCAGCAGTTTACATATACCGGTTTTCAATCTGTGCTCCATTTGTGCTCCGGTTACATGACCAACAGGCTTTTCTCTAGCTGGTTGACAGCCGCCGCATAGCCCACCGTGCCCGAGTTCGTCTGAGTTCGGATGGGACAACATCCCGTCCCCGGTTTCACTACAGCGTGAGGCCATCCTTCGCAAAGTCGTCGGCCACCTTGACATCAAGCGCCTTGGCTTTGGCAATGTCCTCGTCGCCACCGGCCAGGTCGCCCTTTGCGCGCTTCACAAGGCCCTGACCGAAGAGGCAGGCAGCGCATTTCGCATCCACGTTGATTCCGTGCTGAAAATCCTCCATGGCCGCATCCAGGCTGTTCTTCTTCATCTCGGCGATACCACGGTCCACAAATCCAATGGCGTAATGCGGACTAATCTCAATCACCACATTAAAATCCTCGATGGCGCGGTCCATCTGATTCATGCGCAGGTAGGCCTCGCCCCGATTGTCATAAGGCCACATCCAGCGTCCGCCCAGTTTGATGGTGTGGTTGTAGTCCTCAATGGCAAGAGCATATTCCTTGTTGCGGAGGTGAATGTCGCCGCTGAAGGTCCATGCCTCGGGTGAATGAGGATCAAGTTCGAGCGCCTTCGCGCAGGACCGCGCCGCATCCTGCGTGTCCGGGTCAATTGAGTTCTGCACTGAGCAGAGCTGTGCCCAATTCATCGCATTGGCCGGATCGAGCTTGACTGCCTGGCTCAGATCTTCCCGTGTCATCTCCGCGTGTTCGCGGCCATGCGCCCATGCTCGGTTCATGTAGGCATGGGCCCTGTTGCCTGGGCTCTCTGTGCCCGATTCAATCAGCCATGTGCAGGCCGCGATCTTCTTCTCCGGAATAGCCGGCTTCTCGCCTTTCAGCTCGCCGGTGCAAGTCCACCAGTACCCAGTCCGCTCGACGTTCTTGTTCCAGAATTCGAATTCGGCGTTCACTTCCTTCTGCGCGGTTTCTGTGGGAATGAGTTTGGAACCCACCCCTCCGGGGTCAAGGACCATCGCCTTCACAACTTTGCCGTCTTGGCCCACGCGCATCAGGTGACTTGCGCCGTCGGCCCAATGAGACACGAGCAAATCCTCGTTGTCTCCTCGATGGACCCAAAGATCATGCAGGGGCGTCGACGAATCCGATTCTTCCGCCCTTGCGCCAATCTCGCGAGCGGGCCATGATTTGCCGTCTCTCGTAAACCCGAGCGCGCCCGCGATCACCGAGTTCAGTTCCACAGACACTCCGTGCTGCTCAATCAAGGCAAGGATCCTGTTTATCAAATCGGGCGAGAGAGGCGACGCATCGGTCGAAGCCAATGGAGCCGGCTTTGGCGCAGGTGTGCTTTGCGCCAGACCGAAAGGCGAAACCAAAACAAGGATGAGTGCTGTACACGTTCGCATGCGATAGCCCCGCTCCTCGAAACTTCGGCATAAGTGCCGGATACTGATGAAAGGCAACCCGTTGCGATGGTAGCCGGGGCGGGTTGGAATGGCAATTTATCAGAAAACCGGGGACACTCTCGAAAATAACCAAATATATTTTCATCCCGATCGGTGCGCGCAGCGCGCCCATCCCCAACAGACGGGATGTTCGCCAGCACCCGCACCGTCGCCGGGCGCCCCATCCTCCGCCGCAGGTACCCCATGCTTCGCGCTTTGTGCGAAGGGTGGAACTCACAAAGGCCCTCTTCAGCATTTTGTTCCGCACCCAACTCCGCGCCTCACCGGGTTACGGTTAACGGCAGCGGATTCATGCGTTCAAAAAGTGACGATTCCCAGCCCCGGCACCATTTGGAAGTGGCGCACATTGGCGGTCGCAACCCGGTAGCCAAGCTCCAGAGCCGTCACGCCGATCAGCAGGTCCGAGAGCGCCGCGCGGATGCCCTGAGCGGTATTCTCCCCGTCGATCTGCCCCGCCCTGAGAGCTACCGCAGCCGACACGGGATGCACCGGCAAAGCGCTCATCAGTTCGCTCAGGAACTGCCGCCGCGCGGCCTTTCGCTCCGGCGTGTTGGCGCGGGCCACTCCATGCGCCAACTCGATCAGCGTCACAACGGAGACGGCCACATCCTCACCGGCGGCGCGAACGGCGATCTCAGTCAGAGCTTGCCGCGCGTTCTGGCCCTGGCGCTCTGCCGCGATCAATACGCTGGAGTCGAGGATCAGTCCCATGCGATCAAGCCCTCTGGCTCAGTCCCATGCAGGAGGATTCAGCGGCTCGCGATGGGCGGCAACCGCCGCCGCAACATCGCTGGCAAAATCCTGGTCAATCGTCGCCGTCGAGTCGGCGGGCAACAGCGCGATGCACTCCTCGATCGAGCGCCGCGCTGGAGCTGCCGTGCGCAGTACCGTGGGCGGATGCGTCCCGCTCTCGATCACGACCTCCGCGCCCAGGCGAACATGGGCCAGCAGCCCGGCGAAGTCGCGGACGGCATCTGCTTCCGAGATGTGGATCGTTGCCATATTCATGGATGATACCTCGTTTTCAAACCCGGGGACAGAATGGATGTTCCCAAGCACCACACGGTTGCCGTGCGCCCGCCCGTTCAAACCCCATCCCGCCGGAACCCGCCCCCCAGTTCGCCGCCCGGCCCCAGGCCCGCCTGTCCTCCGGCCAGAAAGCCAGCCGCGCCATCCCTGTTCCCTATTCCCTATTCCCTGTTCCCTGTTCCCTGCTTCATCCCCACCTACAGCCACG
>Ga0302319_10019839_pt1 | contig 12193 bp, 12 predicted proteins | sample Bog_T0_2_FD_203319 | JGI IMG/M metagenome (GOLD analysis project Ga0302319, IMG submission 203319) | Peat permafrost microbial communities from Stordalen Mire near Abisko, Sweden - Bog_T0_2 | ecosystem: Environmental > Terrestrial > Soil > Wetlands > Peat | place: Sweden: Abisko, Stordalen Mire... | reverse complement strand
CGAGCTGCCGCTCCCCAGGATCCGAAAACGCATGGACATGGTCAAATTGCAAGGTCCGCGCCCCGGGTTCGCAATGAAGAAAGCTCCCCTTGGGTAGTGGGCCAGTTTGGTCGGATGGCCTCTCTCTGGGCCGGAGCTTCGCAACAGCCCTGGGGGAAGCCATCCGGCCAAACTGCCCCACCACCTCCCCCTTGCAAGGATTTGACCCAAGGCGATTTTCAGGTATGTCAGACCCTCCATGCGCAAGAAAGCCGTAGCGGACAGACGGGCCGCCATCCACGATCCGCTGCCGGATGCAGGGGAGATCCCGGGGTCGATCCTCGGGGCGAATGTACCCATCCAGCAGGTGGGCTGCTCCAACTTCCGCCTTCCCCTGAGGTTTCGGACGGAGGGTGGAAAGGTGGTTGTGCTGGAAACGTCGGTCTCGGGCACGGTGTCCCTGGCCCGGGGCCGGAAGGCGATCAACATGGGGAGGATCGTCCGGCTCTTCTACGAGAGCCAGGAGGAGATCGTGACGTTCGCGGTCTTGCGCACGATCCTGGCGGGCTTCCGCCGCGGGATCGGGGCTGCAAGCGCCAGGCTCCGGTTGACTTTCTCCTATCCGATCGGGCAGCGGAGCCTGCGGAGCGGGAAGATGGGCTGGCAGTATTACCGGGCGGTGCTCGAGGCTGGCTTGGACGGACGCGGACATTTCTCGCGGGTGATCGAGTTCGACTTCGTCTATTCCTCCACATGCCCGTCGAGCGCCGCGCTCGCCGAGCATGCCAGGCGGACGCGCAACCTCGCCGCAGTCCCGCACTCCCAGCGATCCAAGGCGCGACTGAGGTTGGCCCTCGCCCCGGGGAAGACGCTCGGAATCGAGGACCTGCAGCGGATCTGCGCCAAGGCCCTCGCCACCGAGACCCAGGTGATCGTGAAGCGCAACGACGAGCAGGCCTTTGCGGAACTCAGCGGCGCCAACCTCAAGTTTGTGGAGGACGCCGCGCGCCTTTTGCACGGGGCCCTGGATGCAGACCGGCGGATCGCGGACTTTGAGGTGGCGTGCGTCCACCTCGAGTCCCTCCACTCGCACGACGCGGTCAGCGCCATCTGCAAGGGGGTTCGCGGGGGATTCGTCGGGGACTTCCGGGATTTCTCGAGCCTGCTGTGCTAGCGATTGTCAGAGCAGGCTGCCTTGGTCGCCCGAGGCAGGCTTGAGGCCCACGGCCAGATAGCCCTTTGCGGTCAGGGTCCGGCCCTGGGGGGTCCGCTGCAGGTAGCCCTCCTGGATCAGAAAGGGCTCATGCACCTCTTCAAGGGTTTCCGCTTCCTCGCCCACGGCGATGGCCACGGTGCTCAACCCGACGGGGCCGCCCCGGTAGTTCTCCGCCATGACGCGCAGCATCCTCTTGTCCATCTCGTCCAGCCCGGCTGCGTCGATCTCAAGCAGCTCCAGGGCCGCGGCGGCGATCGCCTGGGTGATTTTTCCTGTCGAGCGCTCCTGGGCGTAATCCCGGGTGAAGTGGATCAGATTGTTCGCCACGCGGGGCGTTCCGCGCGCACGCGCCGCGATTTCCCGGCAGCCGCCGTCGTCGATCGCCACCTTGAGCAGGCCGCAGCTGCGCCGGACGATTCCCTCGAGGGTGGAGGCGTCGTAGTAGTCCAGGCGGGTCTGGAGGGTGAACCGCGAACGAAGGGGGGAGGTGAGGAGCCCGCTCCGGGTGGTTGCCCCGATCAGGGTGAACCGGGGAATGGTCAGCCGCACGCTCCGGGCGTTGGGCCCCTGGTCAATCATGATGTCCAGGCGGAAGTCCTCCATGGCCGAATAGAGGTACTCCTCGACCGTCTGTGGGATCCGGTGAATTTCGTCGATAAACAGGATGTCGCCCTCCTCGAGGTTGGTGAGGAGGCCCGCGAGGTCGCCCGCCTTCTCCACGACCGGGCCCGAGGTCACCCGGACGTTCTTCCCCAGTTCATGCCCGAGGATGAATGCGAGCGTGGTCTTCCCGAGACCGGGAGGGCCCGAGAGCAGGATGTGGTTAAGGGCATCGCCGCGGCGCTTGGCCGCCCCGACCATCACCTGGAGCCGCTCCACGGTCTTCGCCTGGCCGCTGAAGTCGGAAAATGATAGTGGCCGCAAAGCGGCTTCTGCCGGAGGGAGCGGCCCCGAAAGGGCGGAGGAAAGGTAGCCGACGCCCTTGGGGTCGGTCTTTGTCTTGGGGACTTGGGGCTTCGGGTTCTCCACGCGCCCGTTATGCACCGGAAGACTGGGTCCACTCAAGCTCCGCCCCAAGGGATCGCAGATTTTCCACGAAGCGTGGGTGGGCCCGCTTGATGATCTCGGCGTTGCGAACGACGCTTCGCCCGGGAATGGACGCCGCGACCATCGTCAGCGCCACGGCGGCCCGGATCACATAGGGGGAATCGACGACGGCCGGCCTCAGGGGTCGCCGGCCGAAAACGAGGATCCTGTGCGGGTCGCTCACGACGACATGAGCGCCGAACTTCGCGAGCTCGGGCATCCACGCGAACCCGTTCTCATAGACTTTGTTCCAGAAGTGGATCGTCCCCTCGGCGCGGGTGCTCAGGGCGATCATGACGGGCAGCAGATCCACCGAGAAGTAGGGCCACGGGGCGGCCTCGATCTTCGGGAGAAGGTTGCTGGTGAACGGAGTCTCGATGACCAGGCGCTGGCCCTTTCGAACGAGTGCCGTGGTTCCCTCGTGCTCCACGACAACCCCCAGCTTCCGGAACGCACGCGTGATGAGGTCGAAGTGCTGCGGCAGGCTCCTTTCGACCCGGACCTCGCCGCCCGTGATGGCGCCGAGTGCCAGGAAGGTCACCACCTCGTGGTAGTCGGTGCTCACTGCAACCGTGGCGCCGTGGAGCCGCCTGACCCCGGTCACCTCGAGTCGGCTGGTGCCGGCCCCGGTGATGGTCGCGCCCATCGCCTGGAGGGCGGCGCAGAGATCCTGAACATGCGGCTCGCTCGCCGCATTGATCAGCGTGGAGGTTCCGCTTGCCAGGGCGGCAGCCATGAGAAAGTTCTCGGTCACGGTCACCGAGGTGTAGTCAAGCCAGTGCCTGGCGCCGCGGAAGCCGCCCTTCAGGGCGATCGAGAGCGGATCGCCGTCGCTGACCTCCGCGCCAAGCGCGCGGAGCACTTCCAGGTGGGGATCGATTTCGCGAACACCAAGGGAACATCCCTTTGCGTTGGAGGCCAGGGTGATCCGCCCCAGGCGGCGCAGCAGCCCGGGGTAGAGCAGCACGGTCGAGCGCATGTCGTGGGGAAGCTCCCCGCCCGCGGGCACGTTCTTGAACCCGGAGTGGTCCACGCGCATCGTCCCTGCCGGCCGGTCCCAGTCGATCCGGGAGCCTTGGATCCGGAGGAACGACACCAGCTTGTCGAGATCCGTGATGTCCGGGACGTTGGTGATCGTCACCGGCTCATCCGCGAGCAGCGTCGAGCAAAGAATCGGCAGCACCGAATTCTTGTTGCCCGACGGCACCACGATGCCGGACAGGGGCTTTCCCCCGTTGACGATGAGGTCGGCCATCGCCGTCCCGGGTCAGATGGCGCCGCCGCCCTGCCAACCCTCGGGGCCGGAGCCGCCACGGTCCCGGCCGCGACCGCCGCCGCCGCGATGGCGCCGGCGGCGTTGTCCGCCACCGTCGCGCTCGCCGCCGCGAAAATCAGGCCTGCCCTCCCGGGATTCCGAGGGGCCGCCCCGGAAGTCGGACTGGCCTCCCTCGCGCGGCGGACCGGATTGGCCCTGCTGCCCATCCCCACGGTGCCGACCGCGGCCGCCGCGGCGCCTGCGCCGATGAAACTGCCCATCGCCGTCCTGCCTCGGATCAGCCCGCGGGGTCTCGCCGGCTGGTTTTGGGAAAAAGAGGCTCTTCAACCAGGCAAGGAAACCGCCCTTTGCACGATGGGTCGGCTCCGGGGAGGAGCGGTAGGATTCGCGATGCTCACCGGTCCCGTGGTCTTCGCGGCGGGACTCATGGCGGTGCTGCCCGCGGCGGGGGTCGCCGCCCTCAGATCCGTACTCCCTTCGGGGCTCCCTTTGGGGCTCCCGCGCGGGGGGCTCCTGCCTTTGGGTAAAACCTTCGCTGCGGCCTTCCTCGCGCCGGGCGCGGGTCTGAAACACGCCGGGTGTTGCGGCGCCGGGAGCCGGGGCGGTGCCCCAGTGGACCGGCGGGCGCTTCACTTCCGCGGGCGGTAGGATGTTGAGTTCGGCCTTCTCGGGCTCTTCGTCGGGAACTTCAGCCTCGGCCTGCGGCGCCGGGGCGGGCGCTTCAACCTTTGCGGCGGGCGCAACCGGAGCGGAGCTTTCGACCGGAGCCGGGGCGGCCGGTGGCGGCGTCGGCGCTGCCGCAGGCGGTTCGACGACGGCAGGGGGATCCCCGAAGGGATTCCGATACTCGCGCTGGGGGACTACGACTTCAATGGCCGTGGGCTTGTATTCGCCAGTGGTGGCGGGCGCGGCGGAAGCCGCGGTGGTGCTGGTGCGCTTGCCGCGGGCGAGGCCGGAGCCCCGCGTGGAGCCAAAGGCTCCGAACTGCGGCGTGCTTGGGGCGGCCGTGGGCGCGCCCTGGGTCTCGGCGGGCGCCGGATTGGCGGCCGCACCGGACGTTTCTGGATCTGTCATGGTATCTGTTTCTCTGAATGGCGCTCATCCCGAAGAACGGGGAGCTGCCGTGGTTGTAGGGAACACGCGGAGCGCAGGGATTCCGCGCTCGACGCATCGGGTAAAGGATAGACTGTGGACCTGCCCCGCATGGGGGGCAAGCATGAATGGGCGACGGGTTGCCGGGGAATCGGGGCAAAGATTCCACTTTGCAAAGTCCCGCGGTGCCGGCAGCGTTTGCGGATGGACAAATTTGAAGAGATTTTCCGCATGCAGGACGCCCTGAACCGCCGGATCGGAGTGGCGCTTCCCCCAGGCACCGACGACGAGAAGGTGAAGTGGATCTTGAATTACACCAGGGCCATGCAGCAGGAGCTGGGAGAGCTTGTCGATTCCGTGCCGTGGAAATGGTGGGCCAAGTACCAGAAATTCGACGAGCAGAACGCCAAGGTCGAGATCGTGGACCTGTTCCACTTCCTGGTCTCCCTTGCCCAGACTCTCGGTCTGAGCGCCGACGACGTCTATCAGGCCTACGTCAAGAAAAACCAGGTGAACTTCCAGAGGCAGGAGTCAGGCTACGTCAGGAAAGACGAGGCCGACTCCAAACATATCTAGCGGACCACCGCGAATCAGCGGGTCACCACGAACGCAGCCGTGACATCCACGGCGACGTTGCCGTCCTCGATGATGGCCGTGCGCAGCTTCAGCTTCGCCTTGCCGTACCTCGAGAGCGCCTCCCGGAATTCCGCAATCGCGGCTTGCGCCGGGCGCTCGCAGATCGCCCGAAGGTCGCCGATCACCGGGCGGCGATAGGCGGCCCGGCTCTCCTTTACGACGATGTGCCAGGTGGGCTTCCCGCCGTCCTTTGCGTCCTTCATCAGGTCCCAGACCACGCCGTAGCCGGCAAGGGTTGCCAGGGAGACGAGGCTTCCGCCAAAGGCCGTATTCAGGGAGTTGCGGTTCGGCTCCTTGGGGGCGATCAGGACGAGCTTGGACTCGTCGCTGACCTCAACGCCCACGCCCATCGCCTTTGCGAGAGGGATCATCTCATGCAGGAAGAGCTCGAAGGCGGGGACTTTCACGGATTTCACCAAATCGAGGTTGATAGAAAAACAAGGTCAGGTCACGCTGGAAGTTTCATCAGCAGCCCCGATGCCAGAACCGTCGCACCATGTCCCCGCTTGAGGTTGTTGGCGTTGTCCTCGGAGTGCTCATGGTCTGGCTTTTTGTCCGCGAAAACATCTGGGCATGGCCCGTGGGCCTGCTGGACTCCGGGATCTATGCGTGGATCTATTTCTCGACGAAACTGTACTCAGATTCAATTTTGCAGGTTGTTTACTGTGTGATCTTTACCTATGGATGGTGGCATTGGGGGCTGGGCAGGGGAGGCAAGGCCGAGCTGCCGGTCACCCGCCTCAGGCACAGGACTCTCCTGGGTTGGGTGGTTCTCGGGGCTGTGGCCACGGCGGGTTGGGGTGAACTCATGCATCGGAAGACCGATGCCGCATTTCCGCACTGGGACGCCTTTATCCTCGTTTTTGGACTGATCGCCCAAGGGTGGCAGGCCCGCAAGAGGCTGGAAAACTGGACAGCCTGGATCATCATCGATGGAGTCGCCATCGGCGTCTATTGGGCCAAGGATCTGAAGGCCACCGCGGCCTTGTACGCGCTCTACATGGCCATGGCCGTAGCCGGCCACCTCGCATGGAGGAAATCCATGGCGGCGGCCGCTGCGCCGGCTTGATGGGAACGTCCGCCATGCCCGTTCTCCGGATCGCCGTCTTTGGGCCCGAGTCCACCGGGAAGACAACGCTTGCGCGCCAGCTCGCGGAGCACTTCTCCGAACCTTGGTCCCCGGAGTTTGTCCGGGGCTTTTGGGATGCACGCGGAGGGAAGATCACCGCCGGGGACCTCGGCGCCATCGGGAGGGGCCAGGTCGAGGCCGAGGAGGCCGCCGCGGCCAGGGCCGGAAGCCTTGTCTTTTGCGACACGGAGCTTCTCACCTGCGTCCTTTGGGACGACCTGCTGTTCCCCGGGGCCTGCCCGGCCTGGGTCCGCTCGGAGGCCGACCGGCGGGCCCGGGCCTTCGCGCTGTATCTCTTCTGCGACACGGACCTCCCGTTCGAGCCCGACCCGCAGCGATGCTTTCCCGACGAGGCGGGCCGGGCGAAGGGTCGGCGGATCTGGCGCGAGGCCCTTGCCCGGCGCGGCCTCCCCGTGGCCGAGATCCGGGGCGCGGGAAACGCCCGGATCCAGGCCGCGATCGCTGCGGTGTCGGCGCTCTAATAGCGCGCGATCAGCTGGTCTGCCAAGGCCTGTGCCTGGACGCGGATTTCGGCGATGGCCGTGGATTCCCAGAGCATGCCCTTGAGCGGCGCGCCAATCGTGAAGAGCCATCCGGCCGGGCCGCCGCGGTAGCGGAGGACATCGAAGCTGGGCAGGGCCTTGATGCCGAGCGCCAGCGGGTCGTGGTCGATCAGTCCCCGCGCCAGGAGGTTGATGAGAAGCGGATGCTGGTACTTCGAGTAGTCCGTGCGCGGACCGGTGCAATTGATCACCTTGGCAACGCGGAGCGTCACCCGGCTGCCCGTCCCCCGCTGGCGGTACACAGCCTCGGCCTGGGTAGGCATGTCGCGCAGGCTCTCCAGGCGACCGGCGACAAAGCGGACCCGGCCCTCGGCCTCGAGGCGGCGCACCGTTGACAATGTCTGGGGGGAAATCCTGTGGCGGTGCACCTCCCAGAACGGGCGCGCATGCCGCATGAACCGGGCTCGTTCCTCGTTGGAAAAACCCGCCCAGATCGCCTGGGTGAACGGCCTGACCGCATCGATCACGGACCTCCAGTCACCGCCGTTCTCCGCTGCCTTGCGGGCCTCCGAGCGCAGGAGTCGGAGGCAGCCCGTGACTTTGGTCGGCAACCTTCCTTCCGCCAGGAAGGAGGGATGGGGCGCCAGTCCCGTCACCTGGGCGAGAGGCCGCAGTCCGCGCCGTGAAAGCGCGTGGATGGTCCCGTGGTGTCCCAGGGAATCAAGCTGGAGGATGATGTCCACCGCCGTCGGCCCGGAGCCCACGACCAGCACGTCGTCGGCCTTCGTGATGTTCCCCATCAGGCTGGCCAGCCACGGAACGTGGACGTACCGAGGGCCCTTGTAAAACGGCATGGATCTCTTGATCGGATATTCCCCGGGGAGGTTGCCGATGGCGAGCACGACGGCCGTGGCCGACCGCGTGCGACCGTCGGCCAGCAGCAGCCGGGCCCCGCCGGGGATCTCCTCCAGGTCGATCACCTCCCCAACGAGGGTTTCCAAGGCGACCCCCGCCGGAGCGGAGGCCCTCGCCGACTCAAGGGAATCGGCGACATAGGCGCCATACAGGCTTCTTGGCAGGAAATCCGTTGCCTGGACCGAGTCCGGGAATCCGACGAACCCGCGGCGGTCCCGAACCCAGCGCAGGAAGCCCTCCGGCTCCCCGGGAAGAAGGCCCATGTTTCCCGCCTGGACGTTCAGGACGTGCGCCGGGCAGTCGGTGCTGTAGGCGACGCCCGGGCCGACCGTGGGGCGGCGCTCGATCAGCAGGATGCTCGTTCCCGACGCCGACCGGCGCAGAAGATGGATCGCGAGCAGCGCGCCGCTCACGCCTCCGCCGACGATGGCCAGCGTTCTCCCAGGCATTCGTAGTCCGTCGGTTGCCGGACCCGGAGTTCAGGCCTTGGCCGTCGGGGATGCGCCGATCAGGTCGTCCACGGATTCGCTCTCGACGTTGATGTCGGCAAAAAGCCAGGACGACAGGTATCGCTCCGCGCTCGAGGGAACGATGGCGACGATCTGCTTGCCCTTGTTCTCCGGACGCTTCGAGAGCTGGAGGGCGGCCCAGATGGCCGCACCCGAGGAAATGCCGACCGGAATCCCGTCCAGCTTGTTCACCTGCTTGCTGATTGGAGCCGAGTCCTCCTCCTTCACGGTGATGACTTCGTCGTAGATCTTGGTGTTGAGTACGGCGGGGACGAAGCCTGCGCCGATCCCCTGGAGCTTGTGGGGCCCGGGCTGGCCGCCGGAGAGGACCGGGGAACCCGCGGGCTCGATGGCTATGATCTTGAGCGAAGGTTTTCTGGGCTTCAGGACCTCGCCGATCCCCGTGATGGTTCCGCCGGTCCCGATCCCGGACACGATGATGTCCACCTTGCCGTCGGTGTCGCGCCAGATTTCCTCGGCCGTCGTCCGGCGGTGGACCTCGGGGTTGGAAGGATTCGAGAACTGCTGGAGGATGACGCTGTTCGGGATCTTGGAGGCGAGCTCCTCGGCCTTGGCGATCGCGCCCTTCATTCCCTTGGCACCCTCGGTCAGGACAAGGCGCGCGCCCAGCACCTTGAGGAGCTTTCGGCGCTCCAGGGTCATGGTCTCGGGCATGGTCAGAACGAGCTTGAGCCCCTTCGCCGCCGCGACGAACGCCAGGGCGATCCCGGTATTGCCGCTGGTCGGCTCGATGAGGACGGTATCCTTGTTGATCCGTCCGCTTTTCAGTGCGTCGCTGATCATGGCAAAGCCGATGCGGTCCTTGACGCTGGAAAGAGGGTTGAAAAATTCCAGTTTCAGAAGGATGTCCGCCTGGGCCCCATTGGCCGCTGCCGTGCGGTTCAGGCGCACCAAGGGGGTGTTTCCAATGGTCTCGGTGATGTCGTTGTAGATTTTGGACATGATGTTTGTGGGTGGATTACTATGTTCTGGATGGGAATCAACGCAAGGAAAGGAGCCGGAAAGGCGGGGGTCAGATGGCATAATCGTCGTCGAAGGAGTGCATGTGCCGCAGGCGCAGGAGCACCAGGTCGTTGACCTTCAGGCCCAGGTCGTTCACCTCCGCCCGCGAAATCTCGACCTCCACGGTCTCATGGGTCTGGACCTGCTCGAGCACAAGGCGGGCCTGGGAGCCGGCCGAGTGCACGTAGCGCAGGACGGCCGGAAGCCCCCGTCCGGACGGGACATACGGTGCGACCTCGATGTCGTGGGGGCGCACGTACACCACGGACTCGGGCGCGACCTCGGCCCCGGGCCCCAGGTGCCCTCCGGCTGCGAGCAGTGCCGGAGCCCGCAGCACATTCACATTGCCGATAAACTGGTAGACAAAGGGCGAGGCCGGCCTGTCGTAGACCTGCTGGGGGGTTCCCACCTGCTCGACGCGGGCCTGGTTCATGATCACCACCTCATCGGCGATCTCGAGCGCCTCCTCCTGGTCGTGCGTCACAAAGATCGTCGTCAGGTGGATCTCCTCATGGAACCGCCGGAGCCAGCGCCGCAGCTCCTTGCGCACTTTCGCGTCGAGCGCACCGAAGGGCTCGTCGAGCAGAAGCACCTTCGGCTCCACGGCAAGCGCGCGCGCAAGCGCGACCCGCTGCCGCTGGCCCCCGGAAAGCTGGTGCGGAAAGCGGCTGTCGAGGCCGTCGAGCTGCACAAGGCTGAGAAGCTGGCGCACCCGGTCGGCGATCGCCGCCGGCTTGAGGCGGTCGCGCCGTCTTTGGACGCGAAGCCCGAAGGCGATGTTCTCGAAGACCGACATGTGCCGGAAAAGGGCATAGTGCTGGAAGACAAAGCCGACCCTGCGCCGGCCCGCGGGCACGTCGGTGACGTCCTCCCCGTGGAAATGGATCCGGCCGCTGTCGGGGTCGGGGTTTTCCAGGCCGGCGATGATCCGGAGCAGCGTGGTCTTGCCGGAGCCGGAAGGGCCGAGGAGGGCGACGAGCTTTCCCCGCGGAACATTGAGGTCAACCCCGGCAAGGGCCGTGAAGCCGCCGAACGATTTCCGGATGTTGTGCGCCTCGACGCTCATGGGGGGTCAGGCGGTCTCCTCGCGCGGGTGCCGCCACTCGACGATCGACTTGAGGACAAGCGTCGCGAGGGCGAGCAGGGTGAGGAGGGAGGCCACGGCGAACGCGGCGACGAAGTTGTAGTCGTTGTACAGGATCTCCACATGCAGCGGCATGGTGTTGGTCTCGCCCCGGATATGGCCGCTGACCACGGAAACGGCGCCGAATTCCCCCATGGCGCGGGCATTGCACAGGATGACACCGTAGAGAAGCGCCCATTTGACATTGGGCAGTGTGACCCGCCAGAACGTGCGCCATCCGCTGGCGCCGAGGATGATCGCCGCGTATTCCTCATCGTTGCCCTGCGCCTGCATCAGCGGAATCAGCTCCCGCGCCACGAAGGGAAAGGTCACGAAGATCGTGGCAAGCACGATCCCTGGCACGGCGTAGATGATCTGGAAGTTGTGGTCCAGGAACCACGGGCCGAACCAGCCCCTTCCCCCGAAGACCAGCACGAAGATGAGGCCGGCGATCACCGGGGAGACGGCGAAGGGAAGGTCGATCAGCGTCGTGAGCAGGCTCTTCCCCCGAAACGTGAACTTCGTGATCGCCCATGCCGCCGCGAGGCCAAAGACCAGGTTTGCCGGGACGGCGATTGCGGCTGTGAACAGCGTGAGGCGGATGGCAGCCAACGCATCGGGGTCCCTGAAGGAGGCAAAGTAGGCCGCGACGCCTCCGCGGAAGGCTTCCGCAAAAACAGCCAGCAGGGGAAGGAGCAGAAAGAATCCGAGGAAAAGGAGCGCAACCGCGATCAGGAGCCAGCGGGCCCAGCGGGGGTCGTGGGTGACCCTTCGCCTGAGGAGGGGTCCCGCACGGAGGGGCAGGGTGCTTGTGGCGGACGAAGCCATGGGTGCGAAAACGTGTCAGGGGCCGGGCGGGAAGTCGACGATCCGCTTCGTCATACGCGGCGGTGGCGGCTGCTCCACTTCTGGAGGAGGTTGATGAGCAGAAGAAGCAGGAAGGAGGCCACCAGCATCACGACGGCAATGGCCGTCGCGCCCCGGTAGTCGTACTGCTCGAGCTTCGTCATGATCAGGAGAGGCACGATCTCGGTTCTCATCGGCATATTGCCCGAGATGAAGACCACGGAGCCGTATTCCCCGAGGGCGCGCGCAAATGCCAGGGCGAAGCCGGTCAAGAGCGCCGGAATCAACTCCGGCAGGACCACGCGTGTGATCGTCTGCCTCCGGCTTGCACCGAGGCTGGCCGCGGCCTCCTCGATCCCGGGCTCCAGCTCCATCAGGACCGGTTGGAGTGTCCGCACCACAAAGGGCAGGCCGATGAAGGTGAGAGCGACAAACACCCCGAGACGGGTGAAAGCCACCTGGACTCCCAGCGGCGCGAGCCACTGGCCGATCCACCCGTTCCGCGCATAGATCGCGGTGAGTGCGACGCCTGCGACGGCGGTCGGCAGGGCAAACGGCAGGTCCACAAGCGCGTCCACGATCCTCTTTCCGGGAAAGGCGTACCGAACGAGCACCCAGGCCACGACCAAGCCGAAAGCCATGTTCACGAGGCCTGCGGCCAGCGACATTCCGAAGCTGAGGCGGTACGCTGCCAGGACCCGCGGCGATGCCACGGCAACCACAAACGAGTGCAACGTCATGCCCGAAGCCTCGAGAAAAGCCGCCGAAAGCGGCACGATCACGATGAGCCCAAGATAGGCCACGGTGAAACCGAGGGAGAGCCCGAATCCGGGCAGGAGGGACCGCGGACGGGTGCTTCT
>Ga0302319_10019838_pt1 | contig 12193 bp, 13 predicted proteins | sample Bog_T0_2_FD_203319 | JGI IMG/M metagenome (GOLD analysis project Ga0302319, IMG submission 203319) | Peat permafrost microbial communities from Stordalen Mire near Abisko, Sweden - Bog_T0_2 | ecosystem: Environmental > Terrestrial > Soil > Wetlands > Peat | place: Sweden: Abisko, Stordalen Mire... | reverse complement strand
CCAGGATGAATCAGGAAGCACTTGAAGCCTGGAACTCCGGCGTCCGCCAGTGCCTCCACAGCAGCCGCATCGCCGTTCACAACGCCGCCCCAGAATGCATAATCGATCATGCAGCGGCCTCGCGCCGAGTGCCGTTTCAGTTTCAGGGCTTCTACAGAAGTGGTGCTGGGAATCGAATTGAGCGGCATCTCAACGATGGTGGTAAAACCGCCCGCCGCTGCCGCCCTCGCCCCGGTTTCAAAGCCTTCCCATTCTGTGCGCCCCGGCTCGTTAAAATGCACGTGGCAGTCCAACAGACCAGGCAGCACGGCGTCCGATCCCACATCGCGAACATGCAGTCCGGCGGTGGTCGAATCATAGGGATAGACCCCGGAAATGCGTCCATCCGTTATCCGAACCAACCCGGGCCTCACGCCTTCCGGGCTGACGATGCGAGTGGAGCGAACGGCGTCAAATGCCAAACTAAATTCTGTCATGAGCTCACCTTCCGAATGGATGCAGCGTGCGATCGATCTGGCGGTAGAGAATGTGCGTCAAGGGCTCGGCGGTCCCTTCGGCGCACTGGTGGTTCGTGACGGCGCCATCGTGGGAAGCGGAGCGAACGCTGTGACCTCTGCAAACGACCCTACCGCGCACGCTGAAATCATGGCCATCCGCGCCGCCTGCCGCACGCTCAGTTCGTTCCAGCTTTCCGGCTGCGAAATCTACACCAGTTGTGAACCCTGTCCGATGTGCCTGGGCGCGATTTATTGGGCTCGGCCGGCCAGAGTCTACTTCGCTTCCACACGCGCCGATGCCGCAGCCGCGGGCTTCGACGATGCTCACATTTACGAGGAACTGAACCTGAACCCGGAAAACCGGGCAATCCCGTGCGCTCAACTCCTAGGCGATCAGGGGCGAAAAGCGTTCCGCGCCTGGCGCGAAACCCTTGATCGGGTGCCCTACTAATCTCCTGTCTTAGATAATTCTTTACAACGTCTGACTTTGTCAAGAATGACATCGGCCGTGGCCTTCCAGACGAACGGGCTGGGTTGGCCGTTCCAGGTAGAGAGCCATTTGTAGATGGCTGTTTCCAAATCGTCGGTGCTGAGGAAGGTGCCGCGGCGGATCATCCGACCGGTGATAAGAGCAAAGAATCGTTCGACCTGGTTCAGCCATGAGCTGCTTGTGGGCGTGAAGTGAAAGTGGAACCGCCGGCGTTTCTTCGGCTTCAGCCACTTCTGCACCTGAGCGCTTTTGTGGGTGCAGTAGTTATCCATGATCAGATGCACATCCTGATCGACAGGCAGTTGGGCTTCGAGATGGTTGAGGAAGTTGATAAATTCCCGGCTGCGATGACGATCCTGACAGGTCCCAATGACCTTGCCGTTGAGGATATTGAAGGCGGCGAAAAGCGTTGTAGTGCCGTGCCGCTTATCGTCGCGCCGGACTCTGCTGAATTCGCTCAGCCTTAATTCAGCGCACGCGGCTTTGAGCAACGCGTCAGCTAATTCGCAGAGCCCGTTCAACGGGCCGGTCGGCTTGTGAGCTTTGACCGTCGCCTTGTCGAGCTCAATGACTAACTCGTAGGCGGAGCCGAGCCTGAACGCGGTTATCCCAGGTTGGGCCTGGACGTTTCTCAGATCCGGGAAAGAGAGCAGCATTCTGTCCCAAATTGAGCCCGCCCTGTCCCAATGCAGGAACGCTGAATCGTATCGTGCTTCAAACGCCGCGCTATGAAGCCGAAACATGTCAAGGTTCAGGCTAGGGTTGATCTTGGCGTAGACTGGAGCCTTGCGGCTCGGCGAACTGGGGGGCGATCGAGTGCGGCATATTAGCGCGGTCGTAATTATACGCTCTGTCCGGTTTTTAAGCTCCCTTGAGGACCGCGGAATGGGCTTGCTGTCGGTTGCCTTGTCATCGCTGAACCGCATGTTAACCTAAACCTATCCGTGGAACCTCTTCTCGGCAAGGAACTTAGCGAGTTGGAACAGGTTCTGGGCCCCACCGAACCGCGCTTCCGCGCCCGCCAGGTTTACTCCGCCCTCTACCAGCAACGCGTGTCGGATCTGGTCAATATCTCCACCCTTCCCGAACCTCTGCGCGCGGGACTTGCCCGCGATCATGAAGTCGGGATGCCCACCGTCGACCGCTGCTTTCATTCCACCGACGGCACCAAACGATATCTCCTGCGGCTCGACGACGGGCGCACCGTCGAAACCGTGTTCATGCCGGAAGAAACGCGCGACACCGTCTGCATCTCAAGCCAGGTCGGTTGTCCCGTGGATTGCAAATTCTGCATGACCGCGCTCATGGGCCTCGAACGCAACCTCACCGCCGGCGAGATTGTGGGTCAGGTGCTCTATGTCGCGAAAGACAACGGCATCCAGGTGGAATCGCAGCAGCTCAATATCGTCATGATGGGGATGGGCGAACCTCTGCTCAATCTGCCGAATGTGCTGAAGGCGACACGCATTCTGTGCGATCCCAAGGGCGTGGGTCTTTCCGAACGGCGCATCACCCTCTCGACGTCGGGAATCATTCCCAAGATGGCCGAACTTGGCGCAGCGCCGGTCCGCCCCAAGCTGGCGATCTCCTTGAACGCCTCCACCGAGGAGCAGCGCCAGGAACTGATGCCCATCACGCGCAAGTGGCATTTGAAGGATTTGATCGCGGCCTGCCGGGCTTATCCCCTGCGGAACTGGGAAAAGCTGACCTTTGAATACGTGCTGCTGCGGGGCGCGAATGATTCGGATGCGGATGCGCGTCGCGTCGTAAAGCTGCTTGCCAATCTGAATGCCAAGGTGAATCTGATTGCGCTGAACCCGGGACCGGGCATTCCGTTTGAAACTCCCGACCCGGCGCGCGTCGCCAGCTTCCAGGAGATCGTCAAGCGCGCCATGCCCTGTTTCATTCGCAAGCCGCGCGGACTTGATATATTTGCTGCGTGCGGTCAGTTGAAGCGGAACAGTTAGAGGGCTTCATCGCCAAATTCAGTCCGGAAGTGGCGGCTGTGGCCAGGAAAACTCTCGCCAGGATGCGTAAGCGCCTGCCGGGAGCGTTGCAGTTGGTTTATGACAATTACAACGCGCTGGCGATCGGCTTCGGCCCTTCGGAGCGCCCCTCGGAAGCGATCTTTTCTATTGCCCTTTTCCCGCGCTGGGTGAGCTTGTTTTTCCTGCAAGCTCGAGGGCTTTGGGACCCGCACGGACTGTTGAAGGGCAGCGGAAAAGTCTGCCGTCACATCGTTCTGAAGAGCGCGGATGATCTGGACGATCCGGCCATTCAGGATCTGATGAAACAGGCGCTGCTTCACGCGAAAGCGCCGCTGGATCATTCCGTGAAAGGGCGCTTGCTGATTCGACGGGTTTCGGAGAAGCAGCGTCCGCGCCGGACTATCCCTAAAGGGCAATAGACGCGAATCAGCCCGCGGGGCTACACTCGCGGGTAGAAGCGCAATGTCCAAGACCATCGGTCTGCTGCTGGCGCTCTTGCCTCTGCTTCAGGCGAGCGCACCAGGCGCGCGGGTCCACTATGTGGGCGGAACCGGCGCCGGACTGGTTGACAAATCCGAAGTCACAATCGAACTTTCGAATGATGACGATCTGGTGCTCACCTCGAAGGGCGCGAGCCTGCACATCCCTTATTCCAGCGTGAACAGCGTGGAGTATGGCCAGAAAGTGGAACGCCGGGTGGCCGAGGCGATTTTGATTTCGCCGATCCTGCTGCTGGCCAAGCGCCGGGTGCACTTCCTGACCATCATGTTCACCGACATTCAGGGGCACCAGCAGGCCATGGTGTTCCGTGTCGAATCCGGTGACGTTCGCAGCCTGCTGGTGGGCCTTGAAGCGAAGACCGGCCGCAAGGTGGAGTATCAGGACGACGAAGCGCGCCGGGCAGGCAAGGGATGAAACACGTCTTTCTTTTGGTATTGGTGTCGCTTCCCGTGCTGGCCATAGAGCGGTCGGGCATGACGCTCGAAACCGTCAAACGCGTTTACGTCGAAGGTCTGGGCGATGCGCCGCCATCGGTGATGCTGCGCGACATGATCGTCGCCAGCCTGTCTTCCTCCGGCGCGTTCATCATCACCGAAGACAAGGATCATGCGGACGCCATCCTGCGTGGGTCCGCCATGGATGAACTCTTCTCCGAGCAGCATCATTCCAGCGATAACATCAACATCGGAACTCATACGGGCAGCAGCGAGAATTATTCCGACCGTTACGACCATACGAGTTCTGAGAAGCAGGGCGGGCTGAATATCGGGCAAAACGAATCCAGCCAGAGCAATGAACGCAAGCATGAGGCGTCGGCGTCGGTGCGGCTGGTGAACCGGCAGGGCGATGTGATCTGGTCTACCACCCAGGAGAGCGGCGGCGGAAAATTCAAGAGCGCCAGCGCGGATGTGGCGGAGAAGATTTACCGGAAGCTGCTGGATGATGTGCAGAAAGCCCGAACCGGGGCTCATGCGGGAACTTCCGAACGCTAGGCGCCGGATCCCTTGTGATAATCTGACGGTACCGGCCACCACACAACCTTGATCGCCGAGTTCATCATCCTGGCCTTGGCCGGAATCCCCTTCATTTATTACCTGCTCGCCATTTATAGTACGATCCTGTTTTCGCGCGCCAATCGGAAAACGATCCCCAACTTGTCTTTTACTCCTCCCGTAAGCTGCCTCAAACCTGTTAAGGGTCTCGACGAAGATGACTACGAAAACTATGCCAGCTTCTGCCGCCAGGACTATCCGGAGTATGAGATTGTCTTTTGCGTCGACGAAGAGGATGCTGCTCTGCCGATCCTCAGACAGCTTGCTCATGACTTTCCCGATCGCCAAATTAGAATTCTTCTGGGTTCCGGACGCCAGGCAATCAACGACAAAGTGGCCAGGCTCGTCCGCCTGACTCAAGAAGCCAAATACGATCTGTTGGTCATCACCGATAATGACGTCCGTGTCCGGCCAGACTATCTGCGGACGGTTATCGCGCCCTTCCGCGACCCAAAGGTGGGCGGGGGGACCTGCCTCTACCGGTCCACGCGAGAAGTCTCGCCGATACAAGTCCTGCAATCCGTAGGGATGATCTCGGACTTCTTCGCCGGCGTGATGGTCGCCTGGAAACTTGACGGCGTCAAGTTTACTTTCGGGCAGACCATTCTCGCGCGACGCGAAGCGATTGAGGCGTTCGGGGGCTATCCCGTCATTGAAAATCGTCCGGGAGACGATCTGCTTGTGGGCCGCATGATTGCGGAGCAGGGTTATCGCGTCGTGTTACTCCCCTATGTCGTGGAGGCCGTAGCGGATTTTCAGTCCCTGAAGGCTTTGCTGGTAAAGCGCGTCAGGTGGATGACGGTGATGCGACTGATGCGGCCCTGGGGGCACTTTGGGCTGATCTTCACATGGGGCCTGCCCTGGGCCCTTCTGGCGATTGCCGTCCATCCCACCCGGACTGTCGTTCTCGCCTATCTCGGCGGCTACGCCATCTGTCGCGTGCTCATGACCTGGCTGCTGGGAAATCTCCTGCACGCCCAATCGCTCGCGCGGAAAATGGCCTGGATTCCCCTTTGGGATCTGACCGCTTTCTCGATTTGGCTCGTCAGTTTTACGCGAAGAAGCATCCGGTGGCGCGGTCTCGATTACCTCATTCACGGCGGGATGTTGGAATTAGTCGAGCCGGCCGCACCCAAAGGGCCGCAGTGAAAGCGCGGGTCGCCGTCGCGGGAGCCGGCATCTACGGCTCTACCATTGCAATCCGGCTCGCCACCCAGGGACATCGGGTCGACCTGTTCGATCCGTTGGGTGTTCTGCGGGCGTCCTCGGCCATCAACCAATACCGGGTCCATTCCGGATATCACTATCCGAGAAGTCCGGAAACCATCGAAGAAACCCTGTGCGCCCGGGTGGAGTTTCAGAGCGAATACGATGCCGCGATCGTGCGTTCCGCCCTGCACTATTACGCTATTCCACACAACGGGTCGGCAACGCCGCCCGACTTGTTTGAATCCGTGATGGACGGGTTCCACTTGCCGTTGAGGCGGGCCCATCCGGACTGGATGGACTTTCAGTTCATCGATCGCTGCTATGAGGTGGATGAGCAGATCTACGATCCCGACATCCTGCGCGCCCTCGTTGAAAAGAGAATTCAAGATCTGTCGATTCGCTTTATGCAAAGGGAGTTTCATACCCGTCAGCGGGACGACTACGATTTTGTCGTCTGGGCGACTTATGGCCTGGGGCACAGCCGGGGGCTCTTCCAACCGGCAAGCTACCAGATTGCGGAGAAGGTTCTGATCGCCCTGCCAAGCCATCTTCGCGGCATCTCTCTGGTGGTGATTGACGGACCGTTTACCGCCTTTGATCCCTATGGAAACTCGGCGCACTCCTTGTTTGGTTCGGCGAAACACACCAACCACTGGAAAACCACCGATGCCGGGGAACCCATACCCGACCGGTATGCAACTCTTCTCAACCGGCCCGACTTTGAACCAGTGGAATTCACCCGGTTCGAAGCGATGCGCGCGGATTCGGCCTTGGCTGTCCCGGCATCGAGCGAAGCGCAGTACCTGGGATCGCGCTTCACGATTCGGGTGGTCGAGAACAATCCGCTGCAAGACCGGCGCACGCTGTACCTATCCGAACCGCTTCCAGGAGAAATACATATCTTCTCCGGCAAGGTTGTGGGCGCCGTGAAGGCTGCCTACCTGGTTTCCGAAAGAGTGGAGCGCGGTGCCTGAAAAGCCCTTGGTGGACAAGCCCTCCTATCTGATTTTGGGGCGCGGGCGCTGGGCTGGTTTGATTCACAACGTTCTCATTCAGGGTGAGCGCCGCGTGACCAGGCTGGAAGAATCGCGGATGAGACCAGACGAGCTTGAATCCGGCTATCGAGCGCGCCTCACCGGAGAGATGGCGGCGAGCGGGGCAAACATCGTTTGGATGTGTATTCCGTTTGGACGCTGGGTGCCCGCAATCGCAGCGGCAGCGCTCGATTGCGGGTTGGACGTGATTGCGGAGTGTCCCTGGCTCTGCCCCCCCGAAGTGAGCGATTCCCTCCTCGCGGTTGCGCTGAAAAACCGGCGGCTCTTGGGAGTTCACTATGAATATTGCCTGCTGGACGAAGTCCATGCGTGGCGCAATAGCTTTGCCGGCGGGAAAGACTGTACATTCAACGGCGTCTTTGAAATTAGCCGGGCCGGGCGTCACGGGGCAGTGGCGGAGTTGCAGCTTGGCTCTCACCTGATGGCGATCCGGCAATACGCCGTTCCGGAGGCCGGAATCGGCGAGGTTCGCTGCCGCTTTGGCGGCCGGGACAGACGAGTCGTCTGGCTGGAGCGAGAAGGAGAGCGAGTCTCCACCATTGATTTTCAGACGAACCGGCAGCCCATTATTCAGCGATTCATTCAGGCATTCGAATCGGGGCGCGAGGGAGCCGGTTTTCATTTTGGACTCGAGTTTGCGATACAAGTGGCGGCGGAGGCAGGACTTCTGACTGTTTAGTGCCCAGCTTCGTTGTCTATGCAGGCGGGGATTCCGAATCGGTAGGACGGGTATTTGAGCGTCACCCCCAACCGGCGGCGAACAGCCGAGCCGTCGACGCGCCGGTCGGTCTGGCGTGTTTCGCTCAGTTCTTCGATTGCGACTGATGCAGGCATCGGCACGCCGAGAAGATTGGCGCAGAATTCGGCGATTTCACGAGACTTGCAGGGCACTTCATCCGCCACAGGCCACGCCCCTTCGGCATCGGAAAATAAAGCGGCCGCGGTGTGGGCCGCAAGGTCGTCGACGTGAATGCGGCTTACGAAGTTCGAGCCATCCCCGGCCAGGCGGTATTTGCCGGCGCGCATAGCCGAGTGGATTCCACGATGTGGCCCGTAAATGGCGGCCGGCCTTAAGATCATTCCGGTTCCCAAAACTTGTTCAGAACACAGTCGATCTCGCTCCCGCTCGGTTCGCGGCGCGGGCCGGCTGGTCTCATTCACTTCGCGCTGCGGGCCATAAACGCCCGTCGTGGAAAGAAACACCACCCGTTTCGCCCCGCTGACCGCCTCTGCCAGCCGCGCATCCACAATCGGGATGGAAAGCAGAACGCGGGTTTCGGCATCGATGTAGACTCTCAGCTTCTCGATGTCAGGTTTGCTCCCAAGAACGAAGCGAAGCGCGGTGACAGGTAGTCCCTCCGGATTTTCGTCGGTCAGGTTTTCAATCTTGCGGCTCGTGGCCACCACCTCGTGGCCTTGGCTGGCGAGCAGGTGCGCAACGCGGCGTCCCGTGTAACCGCAACCGGCGATGATGACGCGTCCCACTGCTTTGACGATAGCGCTTTGAGATGTCCAGTAAACTGAGGATTCAGGAGGAGAGACGATCCATGGCCGAAGAGACCACCAAGCCCACGGAGGCAACCCCGCCGGGGCGCAGCAGGGACGAAGTAGCGCTCGAGATGATGAAGTTTATTGCGGTCCAGACGGGCTACGGGAAGGGCGTTGCTGCGGGAGCGGGATTCCATGGGAACCCCACCGCGCGGACGGCGGAGGAGTACGCGGACGCATTAATACAACTCTTCGAGCGCTGCCGCGGGGTGGTGGGCGTCTAACGGCGCTCGACGGCAAAACAAACCAAGAGGCTCCGGTGAAAGACAAACAGCGGAGCCTTTTGACGGCGGGTTAGCGCTTCTTCTTGGGCGCCGCCTTTTTCACGGCTTTTTTGGGAGCGGCTTTTTTGGGCGCCGCTTTCTTCACTGCGGCCTTCTTCGGAGCGGCCTTCTTGGGCGCCGCTTTCTTGGGCGCCGCCTTCTTCACCGCCGCTTTTTTCGGGGCGGCTTTCTTGGGCGCCGCTTTCTTGGGTGCGGCTTTTTTCACCGCCGCCTTCTTCGGAGCGGCTTTCTTGGGAGCCGCCTTCTTCACGGCCGCCCTCTTCACTGCTGCTTTCTTCACCGCCGCCTTCTTGACCGCTGCTTTCTTCACTGCCGCTTTCGGCGCGGCTTTCTTCACCACGGGCGCTGGGGCCATTGCTGGTGTCGCAGCCGGAGCGCTTGATTCCGCGCTCGCTGCTGGCTTCTTCTCCGGTGTTTCATCCATCATCGTGTGTTCGTCATCCTTTGCGGGAGTTCCCGTGTGGTGTACCGGTTCGGGCGGTCGAGCGGACGGGTGATGCGTGGAGGGCGCAACGTGCTTCGCGGGTATTTCGTCCTCCTCGTCCTCTTCATCGTCTAGTTCGTCGTCTTCTTCGTCGTCGAAGTCGTCGAACTTGGCTTCATCGTCTTCCGTGGCTTCGTCATCGTAGCCTTGGAAGTCTTCCATCTCGTCTTCTTCTTTTGGAGCGAGTTTCCACGCATCAAACATTTTCAAGCCCTCCTGTTCCGGAACAGTTATCCCTAGAATAACTGGTTTTTCCCATTTGGCAAGCGTTTAGCGCTTCCGCAAATCGGACTTTATCATAAGAGCCCGAACAAAATGCTCTTTGTTCGGGGCGAAATGTCAGGGAAGGAATGTTCCGGACGAAGGCTTGGATCGCTTACGCGTGGGGCCGGGTCGTGTGATGTGCCGCAACAGTGGCGCCCTTGGAATGCAGGCCCGCCTTGGACACGACGGCGCTCCGCGTTCTGAGGCTCATGCCCGCATGGGCCCGCGACAGAGAAGATCGAAGCGAAGCATGCTGGATGAGTCCGCGATGGGTCACCGGATGCTTCGAAGCACGTGCCTGAGAGGGCTCGTGATAGCTGGCCGGGATGATCAGGCGATCTCCCGCCTGAGGTCCCTCGCTGCCGATGCGATTGGCGTTTTGGATGGTCGCCGGGGAAAGCTGATATTGGTGGGCGATGCCGGCCAGCGTCTCGCCCGTCTCAACCCGGTGCATCCGCCATGCCGCTCGGCGGTCTTCTGGAAACAGCTTCAGGTCGGCCCGCAGTTGGTCACTGGTTCCGCTGGGCACGCGCAGGTCGTAATCCGCCGGGGCGATGTTCTTGATCAAAGCCGGATTCATTGCAATCAACTGCGAAACCGGCGTGTCCGTCAAATCTCCCACCAGCGCCAGATGCGTTGGCGAGGTGACGCGCACCGTGTCATACTCCAGCACCGGATCGGGGTTTAGGTCCGTCAATCCGTATTCGGCGGCATTCTTGGTCATAATCGTCATGGCCAGAATGATGGGCACGTAGTTGGAGGTCTCAACAGGCAGCGCATGTCGCGCGCGCAGTTCCCAATAGTCGGCGTAGCCTGTGCGTTCCACGGCTTTATCCACGTTGTTCGGGCCGCAGTTATAGGCGGCAATCGCCAGATACCAGTCGCCAAAATGCCGGTACAGATCGTGCAGATGGCGCGCGGCGGCGCGGGTCGCTTTCTCCGGGTCCAGACGATCGTCCGTGTAGGGAGTCTGGTGCAATCCGTACTCGTTGCCGCGGAATTGCACAAACTGCCACATGCCAACCGCGGCTCGATAGGAAACAGCGCGCGGCAGGAATCCAGACTCAGCTTGCGCCAGATGGATCAGTTCCTGCGGAACGCCTTCCTCGGCCAGAACGCGCGAAATCATGGGACGGTACCGGGCAGCCCGCTCCAGTCCCGCCACAATGGTTCTGCGCCCCTTGCCTGAGAAATAATTGATATACCCCAGCACGGTTTCGTTCACCGTCAGAGGAAGCTCAGACGCCGTAGCTTTCACCTCTTCGGAAACCTTGCCTTTGATCTTCGGGTCCGACGGGAACGTCATCTCAATGATGTCGTCGAGGGGGGCTTTTTCAAACTGTGCCTGCTGGGGTGCGGCGCCCGCGCCGAGCCCCGCCAGATCGAAACGGTGGATGGCGTCAACCATCTCTTCCAGCTTCGATTCGTACAACCGCCGATCGGAGGGATTATCCGACGCCATCAACATTAAATCGACCGCCGAGTCGAATTCCCGACGGGATGTCTCCGGATCGTTTAGCTGATATGCGCGTTTCCCGTTCTCAAATTTCTCTTCAGCCTTGCCGATGATCAAATCCGATGCATTCGGTTGAAACGGCGCCGGTCTTTTTTTCACTACATTGAGGTAGCTCTCCGTGCTCGTTTCAGCCTCCATGTCCGAGATCGCCTTGGGAAGCAAAGCAATGTGGAGCCCAAATTGCTGACAGAAAAGCGGGTACGTAATTAGCAACAGAGCAATCGGGCGTAGCAGCACGGCTGCAGGTTTTCTCAAAACTGCCATTCACTCTCCTGGGACAAACGTCTTCGGGGGCTCGTGAAACCCTGCGCGTTCTCAACTACCGTTGGAAACGGCACATCTCCCAATTTACATCGAACCGTCATAAGACGTCAAACTGAGATCGTGCCAAAATGACACGCAACTGTGTCACAAAAACACCTGATCTTTAGTCCTCTTCCTCGATTTCTTCTCCACGGGCAGCGCGCGCAGCGGCGATAATCTTATCCGATTGCAGCCCAGGCACGTAATCATAATGGTCGAATTCCATGGTGAATGACGCTCGGCCCTGGGTCATCGCCGTTAAATCGCTGAGATAGCTGAGCATTTCGGACATCGGAACCAGCGCGCGAATGTGCTGGGTTCCTCCAGCGGTGTCCATGCCGGAGATGCGGCCCCGGCGGCTGTTGAGATCCCCCATCAGGTCGCCCGCGAACTCCACCGGCGCCTGAATCTCGACATTCATGACGGGTTCCAGCAATGCGGGCCTGGCCGTTTGCATCGCGTTCTTAAACGCCTTACGCGCCGCCAGTTTGAAGGACAGCTCCGATGAGTCCACGTCGTGATACGAACCGTCGTAGACGTCCACCTTGAAATCGACCATGGGGTAGCCAGCCAGAAACCCTTTGGCCGCTGTCTCGATAATTCCTTTTTCCACAGCCGGGATATAGTTTTTAGGAATTGCGCCGCCAAAGACGGAGTTGGCGAACTCGAAGCCCGCGCCGCGACCGAGCGGTTCCATTCGAATCCAGCAATCGCCAAACTGTCCATGGCCGCCGGTTTGCTTTTTGTGCCGGCCTTGGACGTCGGCCGTTCCGCGTATGGTTTCGCGATAAGGAATCTTGGGGGCTTTCAGCGCCACATCCACGTGGTACCGCTTGCGCAGCCGGCTGGCCACGATCTCCACGTGTTGCTGTCCCGTGCCGGCAATCAGAAAATCCTTGGTCTGGGGATCGCGATAAAAACGCAGTGACAGATCTTCTTCCAGCAGTTTATGCATCGCCTGGCCAATCCGGTCTTCGTCCTGGCGCGACTTGGCTTCAATGG
>Ga0302319_10019836_pt1 | contig 12194 bp, 6 predicted proteins | sample Bog_T0_2_FD_203319 | JGI IMG/M metagenome (GOLD analysis project Ga0302319, IMG submission 203319) | Peat permafrost microbial communities from Stordalen Mire near Abisko, Sweden - Bog_T0_2 | ecosystem: Environmental > Terrestrial > Soil > Wetlands > Peat | place: Sweden: Abisko, Stordalen Mire... | reverse complement strand
GAAGCAAGGCCGGTCATATAGAGTCCTTCGACTGAAGATTCAAAATTCGAGTCCAGATTGGGCACCTGCTTTGCCGTCCGCACCTTCTCCGCGAGCTTTTCATCCAGAAACTTCAGCGATTTGAGAAATGGTTGAAAACCTGTACCTGCAATCACGTGATCGACGAACATCTCTCTCGACGTTCCAGAAGGATCGAGATACTTGACTCGCACCTTTGAGCCAGCTTCAGTCACTTCCTGCAATTCGCATCGCAGATTCGCTTTCACATGGCCCTCAAAGCCATCCCGCGAAAACCATCCCGGCGCCGGTCCCAGATGCCGGACCACAACACGGTGCCGCAGTTTCTCCGGCATTGCGTGGAAGACAAGCGGCAAATCCACCGCCAGCTTCGATCGCCAACCTATCCCGATTACCGAACGCGGGTTCCGGATTCTCGCCCAGAGAGGGCGATAATCAGGCGACCTATTGTGAAAATTGATCTTGTCCGGTCGCGCCATCAGCTCAGTCTCGGCGCCATCTTCATTCAGGGCAACAGCGGCATTGACCGCGGATGCACCGGCGCCGATCACCAGCACATGCTTCCCGGCAAACTTGGTGAAAGGCCCATGGTGGAAAGTATGGCTGACCGCCTCGGGCGAAAGCCCCGAAAGCACCTTGGGCAAATATGGGAAATGGCTGATTCCGACCGCGAGCACGACTCGTCGCGCCTGAACCCGCTCTCCTACGGCCGTCTCCAGCTCAAAACCGCCCGGAATCTGGCTGACCCGGACGATCATGGTCTCTTCCAGGTTTGGCACGTGGCGGCGTTGAAATTCACGACCGTAATCGACAAATGTCGTCCGCTTTACGGGAAGACCTATCGGCGAATAGGGTACGTTGTTCTCTTTGCAATATTCTGAAAGTCGATATCCTTCGCCGGGCGCAAAAAGGTCAGAAGCAAAGCCGTCAGACTTGAGAAACATGCGCAAAGGCATATGTCTGTCCCAGGCCTCCATACAGGGGCCAAAGACCCGGTACTCGACGCCGAGAGGATTCAGATGAGCAGCCAGGGACAAGGCATAAGGCCCCGATCCCACGATGGCGACAGATATCATAGAGGTTCCTCTCACTCACTATAGCGAAGATTTGCCTGGGAATCTGTCGTTGTAATACAACCATCGGGGGATTATTCCTTATTCAGCAGACACGTGTGACTTCGGTCACCGGCTCGTTTCAGTTCTTGGTTTGCAGGATTGCATCAGGCCGGCTGCAATCCAGTCTCACTCTTCCGTGACGCAATTACACGTTGGAATGTCTCCGCGATTCGTTGCGACTTGGCAATGAACCTCTCCGAATGAGCTTCATGCAGTACTTCTTTCGCGGTGCCGGCAAATAGTTCCAGCCAGCGCTCGAAGTGCTCCGGTTCCAGCAACAGATTCAGGTGCGTCTCCAGCGGATTGCCCTTGAAACCCGGCATCCCGAGCATCACCGTACCCCAGAACTGCTTCAAGAGTTCCAGATGGGTCGGCCAATCCGCTACTTCGCGGTCAAAAATTGGTCCGATGAACCGATCAACCCGGACCCTCGCATAAAACGTATCAACAAGCCTGCTGATTTCCTCGGTCGTCACTTGGAACGTAGAATCAGCCATCAATAAACTCATTTTCTCTCATCCTCACACTATTGAAGATGCTCCCCGCTTGCGGAACGAAGCAGAATGCTCGAAACTCCGGATGGAACGCGATACACCTGACTCCTAATTCTCTTGACACCCTTGTGCCCGCTGCCGCAGAGTCATGAACGCGACTCCTAAACCACCAGTTCCTCCCCGAAACGCTCCGCTTTGGGACTACGATTCGCGCCAAAAATCGAACGTCTCTGGAGGCAACCTTGGATACAGCAGTTCAATCCTTCCACCACCTGCACCACATCAACCATTGGGCCATTCTGGTCTCAGCTGTGATTCAGTGGGTCTTGGGTGCGATCTGGTATTCGCCAGTCCTCTTCGCCAAACCCTGGATGGCCATGGTCAATGTGCCAACAGGTCCTGGCAAGAACAAGGCCATGATCACCGGCATGATCATGTCATTCGTCGGAAGCGTGATCCTGTCGTTTATCCTCTTCCACTTCATTGCGTGGTCTGGCGCAAGCACATGGGGCACGGGCGCTCTTGTCGGCTTTATCAGTTGGGCTGGCTTTATCGCCGCTCCGTCGATTGCCCAGAACATCTACGAAGGAAGGCCCTTCAAACTCTTCGCCATCAACACCGGATACTGGCTGGTGGCCGTACTTATCACCGGCGGGCTATTGGCCGTTTGGCAATAGCCCGCGGCGAGATTCTGCTAGTTCTGCGGTGTGGAGGAATAATACCCGGTAAGGCTGGCTTTCCCAAGAATCTGGCCTTCGATCCCGGCCTGAATCAGCGCGTGATACAGGGTTTCGCCATCGGGAGCAAAGTTCGCCGAACTCGGAAGCGTGAGCTGCTTGCCGAGGGCATACACCGTGAAGACGTATTGGTGCTGGTCCGGGGCAACCCCTGCGGGCGGGCATGGCCCGTCGTATTCTTCTCCCAGGCCAAAATCGTTATCGACTTGTAAACCGTAGGGACTTCCCGCAACCCCCGCTCCGGCAGGCAACTCAGTTACGCCTGGCCGAATGTTATACATACCCCAGTGCGTGAATGCCGCTGTTACATCGTAAAGCACAACCGCATAGCTCTGGGTTCCCTGCGGAGCGCCGAACCAGGCTAATTGCGGAGACAGGTCACCACCCGCTGCTCCTGTCGCCGAGCAGGTATTGCTTCCGTTGACCTGATTGTTAAGAATGGTTGAAATCGGAAGCTCTGAGTTGTTGGCAAAGGTCGAGCTCACCAGCTGAAACCCACCGTAATTCTCGTTCTGCTGAGCCTTGGAAGTCGCCGCAGCCATCAAAGCTATCATCGCTGTGCAGGCGATCATCCTAAGACGCATCTTGGTTGTTGCTTTCATGTCCGTCTCCTGAATTGGGCATGTTGATTGGGCATTTCGCCCACGCTAAGTAGGAACTCTCTATGGATTCGCGTCAAGTTAAAAATAAGTCATAAATATCCGTTCTTGAATCATAACTCCGCTATTGGATCACGAGAGACAACAGCTAACTTGGCTCATAGATCTGTCAGTTCTTGTTACCGAGAGCTTCAGCCTTCTTGCGTTCCGCCGCAGAGTCCTCCTCCCGGCCCTGCCGCTCATACGCGACAGCAAGTTGCAGATGCGCCTCGGTGTATCCCGGATCGGCGGCAATGGCATCGAGGTACTGGCTCACTGCGTCCGCAATCTGCCCTCGTTGCAGAAGCTGATTGCCGGCGTTCGTGCTCAAAGTGGCACGCTGTCGGTTGACTGCGGTTCGGCTCAGCCCGGCTGCAAGCTTCCGCTCGTCGGCCGCTTCCTGCCTCTTGCCCTCTTCGGCAAGAATTGCCGCCAGTGTTATGTGCGGCCCCGGCTGATTCGGCAGCAGTGTAATCGCCTGTTTAAGCGCCGATGCGGCCTCCTCCCGTCGCTCCAGCTGCTTCAGAACACTCCCCAGGATCGCCCACCCATCCCCGTTGGCCGGCCGCAGCGCGAGTGCAGCCTTAAGCTGAGTCGCCGCATCCTCCAGCCGCCCCATCTGCATATACAAAATCCCCAGGGTATACGGAGGATCTGGGAGCGTGGGATCGAGGCTTGCCGCCTTGGAAAGTTCCCGCACCGCGTCGTCCATTCGATCTTTAAGCTTGTAAGCGAGACCCAAATCGTAGTGCAGTTGCGGATTCGCCGCGTCCAGTTCGCGCGCCTGCTCAAACTGCGCGATCGCCTCATCAAAGTGCGATTGCTGGAGTTCCGCAACACCCAGATCTTCATGCACAACCGGGTCATTGGGAGTCTCGACCAGGGCTCGCTTCAGAAAGGGCTCTGCATCTTTGGCCTTACCCGTCTCAGTCAACGCTAATCCGAGGTTGGTGAGTGCCTCGGCGCTGTGAGGATCGAGCTCAACCGCCTTTTGAAACAGCGGAATCGACTCTTCCTGTTTCCCCAGCCGTTGTTCCGCCATCGCCAGTTCCAAAGCGCCGCCCGGCAATCCCGGATTCAGCTTCAGCGCCTCCTCAAGATGCGGGATCGCAGCTTCATCCTGCCCAGCTGCTGCTAATCCCCGGCCAAACTGCAACTTAACTTCGGCATTCTCCGGCATGATCTCTGCCGCTTTATTCAACTCCGCCAGACCCGCCGGAAATTGTTTCTCCTCGACCAGCACCACTCCAAGATGCATGTGAACCCCGGCCGTCGCCGGTCCCTGCGGCATCATCCTCAGGGCCCCGCGAAACTCGGGTTCTGCCTCTGCCCATCGCCTTTGCTGTGCCAGCAACGTTCCGAGCTCATCCTGCAAGGTTGCCCGTTGAGCGATTGCAGGATCGTCACTCGAAATTCCTGCGACAGGTTGTGAAAATGCACCAATGGCCGACCGAAACTGCGCTTCCGCCTCCGGCAACTTGCCAGCCGCGGCATCCTGGCGTCCCACCGCCTCATGTGCTGCAGCCAGGTTCGCCTCTGCCGCTCCGTCTCCCGGCTTGAGCGCCAGCGCCTTTTCAAGCTCCGGAATCGCCTCTTCAGGCCGGTTCAGTTGCACGAGGATCGCCCCAAGAGCCACATGCGCCTCCGGCAGCTGCGGCGCGAGCTTCACCGTGTCGGCGAAGTTCTGCCGTGCTTCCTCCAGCTTCCCTGCCTGCATCGCCGCGTACCCTGCGCGAAATGCCGCGTCTGCCTCCTGCAATGCAAGAAACTTCGCGTCCGCTGAATTCGGCGCCTGGGCATGGACTGCGACCACCCAGATTCCGCAAAGCCCGGCGATAGCGATCCCAAAATGGCCAATAAGAAGCCGCGAAAACCAGACCCGCATCCCGCCTACCTCGCCTGCGCCGGTTTCGGGTCGTTCTTGTGCTGGATCTCTACCGCAAGCTTGTACTCGCGATTGGCATCCGCCATCTGCCCCAGCGCACGGTACGCCTGCCCCAGTGCGTTGTGAGTCACATAGTTTCCCGGGTCCATGGAAGCCGCGCGGTTCAGATAATGCAGCGCCTGGATGGGCTGCCCCAGCTTCACCAGCGCCTCGCCCAGCAGGATGTAAGGCCCGGTCGCATTCGGCTCCAGCAGAACTGCCTTGTTCAAAGCCTGGCGCGCCTCTTCAAACTGCCCATTGCGCACATAGGCATCGCCGAGACGGTCGTACATCGGGCCATCCAACGGATTCAGCTTCTGTTCCGCTTCCAGTTCCTTCACCGCCGTAGGGAGATCGGCCTTGGCCAGCGCAATCTCCCCCAGCAGCTGGTGAGCCAGCGGGAGCCCCGGATTCAGCGCAACCGCCTTCTGCGCAAACTGCGCAGCTTCATCGGCGAACTCGCGCCGCAGAAACAATCGCGCCGTCACAAGATATGCTTCGGCTGAATCCGGCGCAAAGCCAAATTGCGCGGCAAAGGCGTGGCGGGCGTCATCGTATCGTTTTGTATCGGTGTAGCAGAGTCCCAGCACATACTTCGGATCGGCATTGGCCCCTGTCACCGCTGCATCCGCCTGCTCCAACAGCGGAATCGCTTCAGCGGGCCTGCCCAGCCGGTACAAAGTAATTCCCCGCATCTCCACAGATTCCCGGTCCTTCGAGTCCTGCGCAATTGCCCTTGCAAATGCCTCTTCCGCTTCCGGCAGCAATTCCTTCTGATACAGAATGATTCCCCGCAGTCGCTCGACACCGACCTCTTCCGGCTCAACTTTAGCCAATGAATTCAGCTCGCTCAATGCCTGATCAAGCCGTCCCTTTGCGGCCCGTGTCCTGGCATCCGCGAGCGAGGGTGGTTGACCCGTAGAATCATCCGCAGGTTTGGCAACCGCAGTCCCGTCCTGCGCAAATGCGACCGTCGTAATGACCATCTGCAAACTGAAAACTATCCCGAGAAATCCTTTCATCCCATCACCCAACCCAGTCTACCCTGCACCTGCCCCCACAAAAAGCGAGTGGGGAGCCGAAGCTCCCCACTCATGAATGAAACGACTTTTGAAGTTAGAACTGAACCTTAAGCGAGAACTCCAGCTGGCGCGGTCCCGGTCCCGGAGCTTCTCCGGTGATCGAGCCTGCATTCTGGATATTGCCGCCTGGGTTGCCTGGATTAATGTGGTTCACAGCGTTGTAGGCGTCAAACCGGAACTTCGTCACGACATTTTCCCAGATCGCAAAAGTCTTCTGGAGAGAAAGATCGGTGTTGAAGAACTTGGGTCCGTAATAGTTGTTGTGCCCGGAATTGCCCAACTCGTTGAGTCCTGGAACAGAGAAACCGCTGCTGCCCAGAGTAACTGGCTGGTAGAAGGTCCAACCAGATCCTGGCACAAACGATGACAGGTTGGTGTGAAGCTTCGTACCGTTGGCAACCAGTGGATAGCAGGGAGCTCCTGTTACTGGACCGTTGGGATAATCGGGAGCACTTACCTGGTCGCCCTTTGCGTTGGTGTAGGTAAACGAGCATCCGTTCAACCCGAGGCTGAATGGAAGACCGCTGGAGCCGCTCAGAGTTCCTGAGATCTCATAGCCGCCGAGCAGCAGATCCTCGGCATGGTTTGCACCCGTGAAGAACTGCTTGCCCTTGCCCATTGGCAGAGCATAGCTGCCGTAGACCGTCGCGGCGTTGTGACGAACGTTCGAGTCCGGACCGTAAGCGATCGCCGGATCCCAGGTTTCGAAGCCCGAGAGGTGGTCGTTCGCGCGAGCGAGCTGATAGTTGAAGTTGGCGTTCAGGCCGTGCCAGGTCTGTTGGGCTAATGTGACCTGAAGTGCGTTGAAGTTGGTGTTCTGATCGTCGCCGTAGTAGCTGATGCCTTGTGACCATCCGCAGAAGCCGGAACCCACTGGCACTCCTGCAGCAGAGACCGAGTAAGCCGAGTCGCTGCAAGCCTGGAGCTTGGCAGAGTAGAAGCGCTGCAGATAAAGCGGGTTGTTGGTGCCACCCGAAGCGGAGATTCCGCTCGGATCTGTAACGGTTGGGTCCCAGTGAAGCGTCTGACCATTGACAGTCTGGAAGGTCTGGTTTCCAAACTTGTATTGTCCGCTGATTGAGAGCGCCTCTTCATTCGGCTGAGTGTTGTTGCCATCACCGTCGCTGAGTGTGTGAGTGCCCTTGTTGCCTACATAGGCCACTGTGAGGGACAAGGTTGGAGTCAGGGCCCGCTGTACGCTCAGGTTCCAGGCATCCAGCGTCGGGAACTGCATCGGGTTAGGACGAGCCTTGGAGTTGACGGTGTAGCCAGGGTTCGGCAACAGGCCGCTGGCAGGTACTGACGGCGGTACGAATTGAGCCGGACCGCCTGTGCTGGGCTGACCAGCAGGCTGTGTGCAACCTGGGTTGTCGGATGCCGAGCCAAGACAGAATGCCAATCCTGTGCCGGAGGCACTGATGCTCTGGTTTGCCAGAACGGGCAGATTCTGCGTGACAACGTGTCCGAATACGGAACCGAACACGCCAATGTCAAAGCTGCGGCCGTAGCCGCCGCGAATAACAGTCTTCGGATTGATCTGATATGCCAGGCCGATACGAGGCTCGAACTGCCTCTTCTCGTCGAGGTTCCAGCCCATATCCGTAGGTACGCTGCCGACGCCGGCCACATGCAGGTAGCCGTCAGCCAGGTTTAGCAGTGCTCCGTTTCCTGAGCCATTGACCGCCTCAGGATAGTAGCCTTCCCAGCGAATGCCGAGGTTAGCTGTCAACTTGCTGGAGACGCGCCAAGTGTCCTGAAGGTAGAAGAAGATACGCTTCTGGAATTCCTTTGCATTTGTGGAGGTTGATACGTAACGGCTGATGCTGGATACGTCGCCGAGTGCGATCGTTCCGAAGCCCAGGCCGGTGCCGCTCGCGCCAGCATTCGAAGTCGGTCCCTGATTAAAGTCAAGCACGCCGTCACGATCGGAGTCGGAAGGTACGCGGAGGTTGCGGCCATAGCGAAGGTCAGCGCCGATCTTGATCGAGTGGTTGCCAAGAGTCTTGGTCCAGTTGTTCACGATCTGGAACTGGTCTTCACGCTCGATTAGAGGGCAGTTGCAGCGAGCGATGTTCAGGCCGTCGCCGTACAGCGGCTGCGTGCCCTGAGGCAGCGAGGCGATGAAGAAGCCTGGTGAGCCGCCGGTGGATGCGGTGCCAAGATTGATGCCGGGGATGCCGAGTTTGTTGGCAAATTCGGTGCTTGCATCGTTCTTTGCATCGATGATGTTGTAGCGCAGGTATCCGAGGCGAAGATCAGTGATCAGCTTGGGATTGACCACGTAGTCCGTGCCGATCGCGAGGCTGTCATCTGCGCTCGTCGACTGACCACCGTAGTTGCCCAGACCGAATCCTGGACCACCCGCGCCAGAACCGCCGCTGTCGAACATCTGTCCGCCGCTCAGTACGTCTGTCCAGCGCGAGAAGCGCACAAATGCGCTCTGCTTCTGGCTGATCGTGTCATCAACGCGAACCGTCCAAAGGTTGCTGTTGAAGAGACCCGTGCCGCCCGCTGAGTAGTTGGAGCCAAGACCGCCGGCGACTCCACCATTCTCCAGCTTGGTGTAGGGCTCGAGGATTGTCAGGAGGTTCTTCCACTGCTGCGAAACCAGTGGCATTGGAATCACGTTGCCCGGATAAGGTGTCGCCGTTGTAGGAGATGTCTGTTGATACACGGTACCTGCGGCTCCGAATTGCGCCGAGTACTCGCTGAAGTCGCAGCCTGCGATTCCGCTGGTGCCTGTCGTGTTGCCGAGGCAGGTCTCAGTTGCCAGCGGTGAAGGAAGTGTGTCGGTTGCCGAGGTTCCGACCTTCTGACGCTGGCCTTCATACGATCCGAATGCGAAAAGCTTGTCCTTGATAATTTTGCCGCCGAGTGATCCGCCGAACTTGTTCTTGAGGCCCGGAGGGATAGCGCAGGTGTTGGTGAGGCTGAACGATCCCGAGCACTGCGAGAAGGGATCACGCGCCAGGTTGGCATTGCCGGTGCGGAAATCGTAGGCGCTGCCGTGATAGCTGTTGGAGCCAGACTTGGTCTGGACAGTCATGACTGCCGAAACAGCCTTGCCGAGCTCAGCGTCAAAGTTCTGGGTCGTGATCTTCGCTTCGGTGACCGAATCCAGCGAGGGGTTGACAACGATAATGCCGAGAATCGGATCCTGGTTGTCGGTGCCATCCAACTCATACGCAACGCCGCCGAATGCCTGACCGTCTACCTGAATCTGGCGCGAGGCCTGTGGATTTTCATCTGCCGCGTGGGACCAGCCAAGGAGTTGCGCGCCGGGAAGCAGCAGTTGCAGGTTGGTGAAGTTCTGGCCTTCCACCGGCAAGTCAGAGACCTGCTGTGAATCGAAAACGGTCGATACATCCGCGCGATCCGTCTTCAATTCCGGGACCGTATCGGCATCGACCGTAACCGTGGTGCCCGCGCCGCCAATGGTAAGGGCAGCGTCCACGCGTGGCGAGGTGTCAGCCAGGATTGTAATGCCCTTGCTGACAAAGGTCTCAAAGCCCTTGGCTTCGATCTTGATGTCATAGGTGTCGGGCACAAGGTGAGAAATTGTGTAGTCGCCCGTTCCGTTGGATACAGCGGTTTCGACGGTGCCTTTGGCTTCATCCGTCAACGTCACCGTGGCGCCTGGAACAACCGCCCCGGTCTTATCCGTCACCGTGCCGAATACCGATCCGTAAACCGATTGGGCATGTGCGGGTGCAATAGTGAGCAGACATCCAATGGCGAGGAGTGCCACGTAGAATGCTGCCCGCAAGTTCTTAGTCATGCGGTCTCCTGAAATCGTTCAATCCGTTAATGGATTAACTTTTTGCTCCGCAGACCGGGTCGCACCCACGCCCTGTCATCACATCTCGGCTGTCTGCTCCCAAAATGCCGGGAGTCACCAACCTATGTGGATGTACAGAAACCTTCCTGGAATACTCCCCCGCCCGTGAACAATCCTGGCGAGTCCTGCCACGTCGGCTAGGCCCGCTCTTTATCTCCATCCATACCGGCAGATTCTGCCAGTAAGCTGGCTCACCCGAAGTACCTGCTCCCTAACGTTACAAGCTGAAGCGCGCAAAAAAGACACTTCGGAACACCGCCGAACTCTAGAGGAAACGAGTAACGTCTGTCAATGTCTGAAGAGGAGAAAAATGACACGGAGCGAACTCAACAAGGCAACCATACGTTATGTCAAACATTGAAATCGTTTTCAATTCACTCCGCTCCTCATTTATGTCATCAACCAGTGGTTGATCTCTCACAAAATAATCGCTTTACTAGTGAAATTAACCGAATTGCCCTTGCATGAGAAGATTCATAATCACCGAGAAACCGATTACTGACCCTCCAGGATTACCCTTATGAGTACATGACAAACTTTCTCACTTTGCCATATCTTCGCAATGTCATTGCGAGACCGTTGAAGGGTCGTTTTTCTGGTCTATCGTTCGTCCAGGCTACCCTTGAAATCTCACTGGCTGGCGCGTTTCAGCCTCTGCGATGAGGCTTCAGTAAATGCCTTTACTCCAGCTTTCCCGTCGCCTTTTACGACAGCGAATCAACGCCGAATTGTCCGCCCGGAATCGTCCCGCTCAGTCGCAAGGAGAACCTGATGTCGGTTCGACTTCAGTCCTCACTGTCACCGAGTCGACAGATTTGTGTCTTTTATGAGCATGACATTTGCCGAGAGCCAGACTGGCTCAACCGATTGCGCCGATTCTCAGTCCGATCTGCCCAGTCGCCCTTCGCGTTCCTCAAAATATCTAACGCGTGCAGGAATGCTGCCCGGCACGAATCGATCTCGCCAACTCCCTTGCCTGAACATCATCCGGCGAAAACTCCAACATCCTATCCAGCGTCCCTAGTGCAGCTTCTTTCTTCCCAGTTCCGCACTCGACGATCGCCAGGTTCATTCCCGCCTTCATCTGGACCGGATCTTCACGAAAGGCCCGTTCCCACAACTGAACGGCCGCCGAATATTGCCGGTCAGCGGCCTTGAGCAGCGCCAGATTCCCTGCGGCAATCGAATCATTGGCATCCGCCCCGAGCGCAAGGCTGTATTCGCGAGTCGCGGATTCCTTGTCCCCCGCCAGCTGATCGAGAAAGCCTAGCTGCTCGTGCAGCTCATAGTCCCGATCCGCTGCCGGTAGAGCCTCAGCCTCGCGCAGCAATTGCATCGCCCGCTCTCCGGCATGCCTGTCGCCCCGGGAAGCGGCAAATGCAAACGCCAGCCCCAGATCCCGGTCGCTGCTCTCCCCTGCAACACCCGGCGCCGTTCCTATTGCGACCAGTGTTCCCGTTGTGCCCTTGCTTTCCTTGCTTGTAGCCACCTTCGACGCTGCGGGATTCGCGATACGAGGAATGCGGTGATCGGTCACCTGTTCATGGGCAATATCGTCTGCCTTCGCCCGAGGCATGTGGCACGAAGCGCAGTCCCGGTTTTCCGGATGGTGAACCGCCGCAAATCCCTTCGCGCTTGCCCCCTCCGCATCATGACACTGCAGGCACTTCGCCCGGTAAAACTCTACCCGCTCCTCGCCGACCATCGCCGCTGTCGATCCATGCGGATCGTGGCACGTCGTACAGGTGAGCTTTTCCCCGGCGCCTCGCTTGCAGCCGCTCTGCAGCAGCGCCTCCCACTGGCTCGTCGCTCGCTCGCCGGAGTCAGCCTGCGCCTCCCGCACAAAGAAACTCGCATAGTCGAATATGCTCTGCCCGGGGCGAAAATCAACCAGCCGCTTCCCCTGGTGCACCACTGCCTCCTGGCCCTCCAGATGGCAGCTCAGGCAGATCGAGTCCCGCTTCACCGCGGGCAGTTCGCCAATCTTCATCATTGCGGTGTGCCCGCCGCTGGCCAGATGCGCCGAAGCATCGCCATGACAAGCCGTGCAGGTAATCCCGCCCTCAAGAAACGGCGCGCCCGCATACTTGTTTCTCGCCTCAGGCAGCGAAGGTTGCGCATCGGAAGTGTGGCATCGCAGACACCCCGGATCAACCGGCAGCGTCATCGGCATCTCCGAGGCATTCAAATAATTGGGAGCCATATCCCAGACGCGTTTCTTCGCATACCAATTAATCGGAATCTCGAACCAGTACCCATCCTGTTCAAATAAGTAGGTCCTTCCCCGTCTCCCCGAACCGAGAAAGTACTTAAGCTCCCGTTGCCCGCTGAGACTTCGGTCAATGGCA